>Ga0209755_10000436_pt1 | contig 76721 bp, 82 predicted proteins | sample TergutCo191P1_FD_187301 | JGI IMG/M metagenome (GOLD analysis project Ga0209755, IMG submission 187301) | Cornitermes sp. P1 segment gut microbial communities from Petit-Saut dam, French Guiana - Co191P1 (SPAdes) (version 2) | ecosystem: Host-associated > Arthropoda: Insects > Digestive system...
CCTACAAGCAAATGGTGCATGGCATACCATCACCTTAACAGCAACCCTTAACGGAAGCTCTGTAGAGGTTTTGCTTGTTAATAGTCTTTATGTTCCAGCACCAGCTCCAGCACCAGCACCAACACCTGCACCTGCACCAACCCCAGCACCAACTCCAGCACCAGCACCAACCCCCGCACCAACACCTGCACCTACTCTACCTGTATTAACTACACCTCCTGCTTCCTCCACAAGGCCTTCTGCACCAACTGCACCACCAGCAGTTGATTTGCCAGCCTTGGAAGTGCCATCACAACCACTTTTAATTGCACCACCAGTAAGTGCGCACAACTAATTCTTGCTGTTGTGTAGTGGTAAATAAAAACCTTGTAACAAAAAACCCCGCGGATTTCATTCTGCGGGGTTTTTATATAAAATAATTAAGATAGACAAATTCTTTGATTAAGCCCACTGCCATCCAAACGGGGGCATAATCCAGCCTGATAACTCCGTGGATATTAAAGCGTGTCCCGCTATAATCCCAGGGGCACATTTTTACGGCCTTCATGGTGATGCCAGCGGTATATTCAATTAAAAAGATTGTAATTGCATATGTCAAGCCGCGCAAAATCCAATTAAATGGCTGTAGCGCGCTGATTAGGGGCGTCATAAAGGCGGTTGCCCCATAAATGAAAAACATCCAAATGGAGGTTTTTGAAGTGGCACGGCGGTCTTTTGCAAGCAAAGAACCCATTCCAGTCCAGAAAACCTCCATCATCAGCCCTGCCGCTCCAAACAGGGCAAACTTCATAAATATAGACATGACTACTTGTAAATCGGCAAGGCGTTACCGTGGTCGCCATAGGCTGGAAACCCTGCGCCCACATGCTTGCCGTCCACATAAATCAAAATATCCAGCTTTGCCCTAATATTGCCCATGACGAGCCATAAAGACTCGTCATGTTGGACAATGTAAGCGTTTGGGTCTAGCTTGATGGCAGGCGAATGGGCTAAAATTTTCTCTATTTGCTCGCTGATGCCTGGAACATATTCAATACCTTGATAATTTCTGTTTTGCTGGTGGTTGTTGGTGTTGCCGCCCCCTGTCTGGGGGGCGTGGTTGGTTGCAGGCATACTGCGGACAAGGGTTGCTCCTGATACGGGCAAAGAGGCTTCTTCGTCCTCTTGCTTAGGGGTTTCCTCGGTGTTCGTTGGGGCATTTGTTGGGGCAGTGTCCTCTGGTTTTGCTTCTTCAGGGGCAACCTCTGGGGCGGCTTCCTTTTTCTTCCAAAATGCAGAAGCTTGTGTGGCTTCCTGCTCAAAAATTGGGCTTGCATCCACGTTATACGCTCCATGGGCAAGGGCAAAGCTGGCTACAACAGCGCAAATTGCGGCAGTGATAAACTTCTTTTTCATTTAAAAATCCTCCTTTAAAGTTGATGTTGATAAAGATAGTTTTGATGGAGGACTTAAAAATAATGCAAGGTAAATTAATGTAATGGCTCCCTAAAAATTTTTACGCCTTCAGGCAAATAGGTGGCTCTGCCTTCTACTAAAATTGTCAAGTATCTTGGATAGCGCAATTTGGCGGCACTTTCAAACAAAATGTTTATAAAGCGATATTCAAAATATGTACCGCCATAATTCATTACGTCCTCCGACAGATTAAGGGTCAAAACCCCGTCATCAATCCAAATACTTAGTATTTCCACATTTTGCGGCACAAAATCCATACCACTGCTAAAAATTTGTGTGAAAATAACCCATGCCATAATATAAGTTACAAAAACTTTCATGGTAACACCTCCATGAAAATTATACCATATTTTTCCAATTAATCAACAAGCAAAACATATCAAAAAAGGCGACAATCAGCCGCCTTTAGACATGGTTAGCAAGCTTATATCAACTTTGCCAACTCTTTAATTGTTTTTACAGAAACCTTTTTACCTTTATACTCTACTAAATCTTCCATTTCTCCTGTGAAGATGTCCGCAGGTTGATATTTTTTTAAAACGATTTTATCATCGTCTACAAAAATTTCCATTGGGTCCCGCACGTCGATATGTAGAGTTTTTCTTAGCTCGATGGGTAAAACCACGCGCCCTAGCTCGTCCACTTTTCTTACAATTCCAGTTGATTTCATTTAAAGACCTCCTTTGTTGTTGTGTCGCTGGAACAAATTCAGTATACCAAAAATGTCAAGTAATGTAAATAAAAACCATTAATTGACATATATAGGAAATGTTTTTGTAACATTTTACCTGTTCTGGTTAAATTTGCCCAAGCATAGATTGTACAAAATAGACATTTTGGGGGATTTGGCATGCTTAACTACTTATGGGCGGGCATGATTTTGATTGGTATTGTTGTGGGGGTTGCCACGGGAAACCTGGGGGATTTGACAAACGCGGCTTTAAATTCGGCAGGGGAGGCCGTCACCGTGACAATCACCATGCTTGGGGTTATGGCTTTGTGGACAGGGCTTATGCGGGTGGCAGAAAACGCTGGGATGATAAAAGCCTTGGCAGACAAGATGCGCCCTCTTTTGCGTTATTTGTTCCCAGGTTTGGACGCTAAAAGCAAAGCAATGGAATATATTGCCACAAATATGATTGCAAATGTTTTGGGGCTTGGTTGGGCGGCTACGCCATCGGGGCTGAAAGCCATGGAAGAGATGCAGTCAGAAAACCCAGACAAAACCACGGCAACCAAAGAAATGTGCATGTTTATGATTATCAATATGTCAAGTTTGCAAATTATTACCATCAGCGTTCTTGCTTATCGCGCCCAGTATGACTCTGTTAATCCTTCCGAAATTATTGGTCCTGGCTTTCTTGCCACCCTAATTTCCACCCTTGCCGCTGTGGCATACACGAAATTCATGGAAAAGAGGGTGTTTAAAGCATGAATGTAGTTTTATTTATTTCGGATTTGATGATACCGTTGGTGATTGTGGTGATTATCGCGTATGGGCTTGCAAAAAAAGCCCCTGTCTATGATAGTTTCATAGGAGGGGCGATGGAAGGGGCAAAAATTACATTTAATATTTTTCCTACGTTGGTAGGGTTGATGGTTGCCGTGGGTGTGTTGCGAGCATCTGGCACATTGGATTTTATTGCCAACTTTATATCGCCGCTGACAAGGCGGCTGGGCTTTCCCGAAGAGGCGTTGCCGCTGACGCTAATGCGCCTTGTTTCATCTTCTGCCGCCACGGGCTTGCAACTTGACGTGTATGCCCAACATGGACCAGACAGCTTTATCGGGCGTTTCGTTTCTGTGATGATGTCCTCCACAGAAACTGTGTTTTACACCTTCAGCGTCTACTTCCTTCATATTGGTGTTACCAAAACCCGATATACCCTATTTGGCGCGCTTTTTGCCAATGTTGTTAGCATTGTAGCGTCACTGGTGATAACGATTTTGGTTTTCGGAAGATGATTAGAGTGGTCTATTATTGACCCAAAAGCAGATAATTAAAACTGCGATTGGTTGCAGAGTCTACCGAGGTGCCTGCTCCCGCCCTTGTGTGGGCTGGTCTTAAAATGTTTCGCCTATGCCCTGGGGAGTTCATCCAGCCATCCACAAGAGCCTGGGGAGTTACAGGACCTGGCACAAAGGCGTTACCCCCTGGCGAGTTTGCTCCAAAGGAGCGGGCGGTTGCCCCCGAGCCGCCATATGGTCCTTGATTGTGGGCGGTGCCCGGCACAGAGCCGCCTGTGGTGTAGCCTATATGGATTATTAGTTGAGTGTAATAACGAGCTGCCATTGCCATGGTTTCGCAGAACGCCACTGGGTTAAGCCCGTAAGCCACTCTCTCGATATTCACTAGGCGGACAATTTCGCGCTCGAAGTCTGTCACTCCGCCCATGGAGTTGTATTCTGCTATCCAGTCAGCTCTTTCCGCAGACGTTGCTTGCCTGATAATAGGCAAAGTTATTTGAGAAATGGGGTATACGTTAGCATCTGTCAAATTCGTCAACAAAAAGGGGCTTGCTGCATTGGGGATTCTGTTCCCTTCAGCGAAAAACACAGGCATATGCGTCACAGGATTACCCTCCGAATTGCTCCCAAAATAAAAACCGATGCCAACACTGGTAGCGGCTGGGTTAAGAACTTGGGCTCGTTGGTTTTCATTGTTCATAAAAATTGAAACATATCTTTGTGGAGAAGTGCTATTAATGTTTGCGGTGGCGTGACGACCTATAGCAAGTTCAGCTGTAGAGGTGATGCGCCCTGCATTTGCCCTGATTTGTGCGGTTTGGGCAAGGGTGGCGTTCCATTCCAAAACATTTAACCCATTTGCGGCACGCTCGGCGTTAATCAACTCAAAAACCCTTTGGATAAACTCCGCCGAATCGCTTATTCTTGGGGCGGCGGTTTTTTGTACTATGTATATTAAATTGGCGGCATTTCCTGGGCGGCGTTCTATTTCAACAGCTATTCCCATTTGCTCAACAAACTGCCCAAGTACAACATTTTCGCGCCCTGAATTTACTATTATCTGGGCAAAAGCCTCCTCGGCGCTGGTGTGGCTCGTCCTTATAGAGTTTGCCGCAACATGAACCATATCAAGCCCAGCGTTTTCAACCCGCTGTATTGAGGTTGTGCCATCCTGGCTGCTATTGGACACAAAATTGTTTGTTACCATATCCCTCGCGTGGCTTCTAGCTAATGCGGCAAGTTCTTCGCTGGCAACAAGGGGGGCTAGTCCGTTTTGTACCCTGTGAGCATTTGTCATTTCAAAAATGGTGGCTTCCAAAGTTTCCACGGTATTGGTTTCTATTAACACGGTGTTTGTTGCCCCATCCCAATCTAATTCGTAGCCGACACTTTCCACTACAGCACGGATTGGAAGCATTGTCGAGCCGTTGATGATTTGCGCCGCCACATCTAGGGTGTGGGTTGCGCCATTGGTTGTGAAGGTGGCTTGGTCAACCGTTAAAACTACAGTGTGGCTTGGGCGGGTAAGTGTGATTTGCCTTAAAACCCCATCCCAGCTAACATTAAAGCCCAGTTGCTCAAAAACACCTCTCACAGGCACTAATGTTCTGCCATCAACAAGGGTGGGTTGTTGCCCTTGAAACTCAACAGGAACGCCATCAATGGTTACGCCGATTCCACCATTTGCGAAGGCGGTTGCCATCATCAAAGATGTAAATACCACAACCAAGAGAGCAAGAGTCAATTTCTTGAATCTCAATTTGCTTTTCATAACAATCTCCTTTTATATCAGGTGTTTATTAACGATATTATCTCATGTATCAAGAACATCCTATTATCCATTTCTGAAATTTGGTTAGCTATATTTGCCAATTCGTCGCTAAGGTGCTTTGGAATGTCGCCTTTAAATTTATAACGCACCTTATGCTCCAAAGTTGCCCAGAAATTCATGGCTTCGGTGCGAATTTGGATTTCTACCGCAACCTCTTCCACCTTGCCCGCGTAAAAAACAGGAACATGGGCAATAATGTGGTAACTTCGGTAGCCGCTAGGTTTGGGGTTGGTCACATAATCCTTTTGGCTTTCAATTCTAAGGTCTGGAATGGAGCAAATTAGGTTTGCAAGGAATTTAATATCCTCAGTAAAAGGGCATAGGATGCGGATGCCAGCCACATCACGCAAATGCTCCCTGGCACTTTCCGCTGTTATGGGAACGCCAAGCCCATATAGTTTTTGGGCGATGCTTTCGGGGTTTTTTATGCGGCTGGCTATATAGTCTATCACGTCTTTGTCTTGGTTGTTCCGCAAATCCTCATGGACAATGCGTAATTTGGTGAGCAAAGTTTCAAGACCCCACTGGTAAATTGGGGTTAATTTTTTAAGTTTTACAAATTCTTCTTCATTAAAACGCGCTTGTGGTTGCATTATTTTCCTCCATCTGATGGGTAAAGTAGGGGAAGGGGTAGGGCTATGGTGAATATTGCGCCGCCATTTTCCACATTTTTTGCTGTGACAGTGCCGCCATGTTGTTCCGCAATAGATTTGACAATGGACAAGCCGATGCCCGTATTGCCGCCTTCTCCTTTGAAGAACCTTTCAAAAATGTGGGGTAAAATTTCGAGGTTTATTCCCGCGCCGTCATCTGCCACCTGTATTTTTACTCGGCTATCGGTATAGTGGCAGGAAAGGGTGACGGTTGTTGCGGCGTGGCGAACTGCGTTGGAAATTAGATTGTCAACAGCTCGTTTTAAAAGGTCGGGGGTGGCAAGGTAGGGTGGGGGAGTTACACCTGTTTTAAGGGTTAAGGTTATTCCTTTTTTGTCTGCAATGGTTTGGTGGTGGTCGGCTGACTTTTGCAAAATTTCCATTATATCAACAGGTTCTTTTTTGTATACAGCAGTGATGTTGCCTAGCTGGGCAATGTATAACAAATCTTTCACCAGCTCTGCCATTCTGTGGGTTTCTTGTAAAATGGTTTCGGCGGCATCTTTTGGCTGCATCACGTCATATATAATTCCCTCGGCGTAAGACTGAATGGACATTAGGGGCGTGCGCAACTCGTGGGAGGCATTTTGGAAAAACGCCTTCTGTTCGCTGTCATATACCGCAAGTTGGGTGACGGTTTGGTTTAGGGCAGTGTTAAGGTCTGCAAGCTCTTGGTCTTTAAAGCTGAAATCCTTTGGTTCGAGATTATTAGGACCTATGCTTGTGGCAAACTTACCTAGCCTTTCGATGGGGCGCGTGATGGAGTCCGATAAAAAATAAGTAACCACCAAGGACACGACAAAAAGCACACCCACAAAAGCAAAGAGGGGTATACCAAGCAGGCGCACAGCAAACAAGCGGTTGTCTGGGTCTAGCTCAATTCCGTGATATTCAGCAAAGCTTTGCCGATACTCTGATGTTTGTATAAATGGCTCGTCGGAGCGTATGAAGGTGTCAAAAACCACAGTAACCAACAAATAAGACACAAAAAACACGGCAGAAAACGCAAAGAAAATCCGCTTGTGCATCCTGGTTCGTTTTTTATTCATTTTTTTCACGCTCAAAATCTATACGTCGGAAGATTGCTTCCACACGCTTGACAAGTGCCATGGGGCTAAAAGGTTTTATGAGATAGTCATCACTTCCCAAGTCCAAACCTGTGGCATAGTCTAAATCGCTGTCGCGGGCGGTTAGCATTATTATTGGCACGGTGCTTTTTGCCCGTAGCTCCCGACAGACCACAAAACCATTAGAGCCTGGCATCATCACGTCTAGGACTACCAGGTCTGCTGGTTGTTCGGCAAAAGCTGCCAGCAGGGCATCGCCTGTTTCAAAATCTTCCACAATATAGTCAGCTTTTTCTAAAAATTGCTTAATTGCCATACGGATTGTATATTCGTCATCCGCTATATAAATTTTCTTCTGCATATTTAAACCCCCTAAAGTTTTACAAAGCTATTATAACATTTTATCACCAGAAAGGCAAATGTTTTTCCACAAATCTTTTCTAAGTTTTGCGAATAGTTAGATAACATTAACTTTTCCACAGCTCTGTTTAAGTTTTTGCGAATAGTTATTGTGGATAAAAATTATTTCCTGGGGAATAAACCTAATTTTATTTTTGCGAATAATTGTAGAAATTATCGGGAAATAAAAAAACGCGCCTACGGGGGAGGGCGTTTTGATGCTAAATGAGGTCAGTGATGATTTCTGCCAGTTCTTTATCGGCGTTAAATGTTGGCAGGTAAACAAACTTTTCGCCGCCTGCATTCATAAATTCCTCTCGGGCTTCTACATCAAGCTCTAATATGGTTTCCAAATTGTCTGCCACAAAGCCAGGGGCGACCACCAACAGCCGCTTTATACCTTTGGCAGGTAGCTCTTTGATGATTTTTTCAGTTTGGGGTTCCATCCATTCGTCATGCCCAAAAACCGATTGATAGGCAAGCACATGGTTTACATCCCCAACTTGTTCCATAATCAGCTTTGTTGTTTCTTCGCACTCTTTGGGGTATCTATCGCCATCCTTGACATATGCCGAAGGTATATTGTGAAAAGAAAACAAAATGCCATCCAAATTATTTTTTGCCACTGCTGATTTTATTCTCTTAGCGAAGTAGTCGATATAGCTTTGGCGGGTGTGGAAGGACGCGATAAACTGTAAGTTGATTATTTTATCAGTCTTGCGGAAATATTCTGACACTGTATCGAATATAGGACCAACCGTTGTGCCAGAATATTGCGGGAAAAGGGGCACGATAGTCAGGTTAGTCACCCCTTCCTTTAGCAATCTATCCAGTGCTTGGCTAATGGTTGGTTTGCTGTAACTCATACCAATTTCCACCTTGGCACTTGGCAGCAATGACTGCAAATGACTTTGTAATGTTTCCAAATAAACAAGCAATGGTGAGCCGCCCTTTGTCCAAATGGCTTCATAACGCTTTGCCACTTTCGGCGGACGCTTACGTAAAATAATCCCGTTAAGAACCACCTTCCACAAAAGCCCTTGCTTTTTTATTACCCGCCTATCCGACAAAAACACCCGCAGATAACCCTTTACAGCTTCGGGTGTTGGGGCATCGGGTGTGCCTACGTTTACCAATAATACGCCTTTCATTGCTTTTCCTCCAGAGATTTCATGTTTTTATTTACGGTAAATATACTGAAAAACAACAAAACCATTTCGGCATCCTAATCCTCCTCCAAAATAGTTAACCCAAAATGTTTGTAACCAAGTGCGGTCACCACCCGTCCTCGCGGGGTTCGGTTGATGTACCCTAATTGCAACAAATAAGGCTCGTATACATCTTCGATGGTTTCCGCATCTTCGCCAGTTGCGGCGGACAGGGTGTCCAGACCTACAGGGCCGCCGCCGAACTTTTCAATCATCGCAAGAAGGACATTTCTGTCCACATTATCAAGCCCGATTGCGTCCACCTCTAGCAAATCAAGGGCGGCTGATGCAGATTTTGCCGTTACAGCTCCATCAAACTTAACCTGGGCAAAGTCCCGCACACGTTTTAACAGGCGGTTAGCAATGCGGGGTGTTCCGCGGCTTCTTCGGGCAACTTCTTCCGCTCCTTCTTGGTCTATATCAATCATTAGCACTCTAGCCGAGCGGCTGACAATTTCCGTTAATTCCTTTACAGAATACAGCTCCAGGCGGCTTACAACCCCAAAGCGGTCGCGCAGAGGGGATGTCAAAAGCCCTATTCTTGTTGTCGCGCCAACCAATGTAAACTTTGGCAAATCAAGGCGCAGAGATTTTGCTCCGCTGCCCTTGCCAATCATAATATCCAACACAAAATCTTCCATTGCGGGGTATAGCACCTCTTCAATTGTGCGGTTAAGGCGGTGGATTTCGTCCACAAAAAGCACATCCCCCTCGCTGATGTCGTTGAGGATTGCCGCCATGTCGCCAGCCCGTTCGATGCTTGGTCCTGATGTGTGCTTGATATTTGCCCCCAATTCCTGGGCGATAATTTGGGATAATGTGGTTTTGCCAAGACCAGGGGGACCATACAAAAGCACATGGTCCAGGGTTTCCCCCCGCATTTTTGCCGCTTGTATAAAAATTTTTAAACTGTTTACAACTTTTTCTTGCCCAATGTAACCCTCTAAACTGCTGGGGCGCAGTTTCGGGCTTAACTCCAAATCTTCTTCTGTTTCGATTGATGTTATAATCCGCTTGCTCATAATTTTCTCCCATGTTCTAGGTTATTGCGCTATGCCTTGTCAATTATACCATAGTGACGACCTTAGCGCAATGCAAATTTTAGCAAAGTATTGACGAAGCCCCTTCTTAGGGGTATAATTAATTTATGTGGGGTGATAATTTGTCATTTTCTTCTAAAGTTAAATCTGAAATTGAAAAAACAGAGCCTAAGGATAAATGTGAACAAAGGGCATATATTCGTCAAGCGTATTTTTTGGCGGGAACAATGGCGCATCCTGAAAAAAGTTATCATATGGAATTTGCCACAGACACGCTGTATAAACAACGTTTGTCGGATGCCTTCGCTTTTTTTGGGCTTGCCCCCAAGGAGCATCAGCGCAAAGGTGTGGATATTTTGTATTTTAAGGAAGGGGAGCAAATTGCCACAATCCTTGCTGTTATGGATGTGCCTAGCTCGCTTTTCGAGTTTGAAAATTGCCGCGTGGATAAGGATATGAACAACGCCATAAACCGCGTTGCCAACGCCCAGGCGGCAAATGCGGATAAGGTTATTTCGGCTTCGGCGCGTCATGTGCGGGATATACAGGACATTCAGCGGATTGCGTGCCTTTCTGATTTGTCGTTGGAGCTGGCACAGGTGGCGCAGTTGCGTCTGGAAAATCCATTTGCTACGCTGGAAGATATTGGAGGGCAGTTGAAGCCGCCAATTTCCAAATCTGGCGTAAATCATCGTTTGCGCCGCATTGGGGAAATTGCAGAGCGTTATCGGAAGCGGGAAGGGGAGCAGTGAAATGTCGCGATATTATGATGAGCAAGAGTTAAAAAACAAGCAAAAATTGGACCTGTTGCGAAAGGAATTGCCGCCTTTTTTATCGGAATTTTTTCGTAGCCGAACTGACCATACGTCTAGCAGAACTCGGTTGGCATATGCCTATGACCTGCGGCTTTTCTTCAACTTTCTTATTTCGGAAACCAGGGAAATTGACGCTAAGTCTATGGATGACTTTACTTTAGAGCATTTTGGCAAAATTACAGATGAGCATATAGAGGAATTTTTGGAATATTTGGGATATTATGTCACTAACAGAAATGTTGAAGGGGCAGAATTTCATGTGGAAAACCAAACAGGGGGCAAGGCTCGTAAATTATCCACCATACGGGCGGTTTTTGCCTATTTTTACAAAAAAGGCAAGGTTTCTGCAAACCCTGCGGAGTTGGTGGACATGCCGCCTGTGCGGGAAAAGGCGAAGGTTTACCTTGATGTGGACGAAATTGCTGACTTGCTTGACATGGCAGAGGGCGGGGCTAACCTTACCAAGAGGCAAAAGGACTATCACGCCCACACCCGAAGCCGCGATGTTGCGTTGCTTAGTTTGTTGGCTGGCACTGGTATTCGCGTTTCTGAGCTTGTAGGGCTTAATTTGAATGATGTGGATGTGGATAGGGGCAGTTTTCGGGTGGTTCGCAAGGGTGGTGACGAAGCAATACTGTTTTTTAGCGAAGAAATTGAGATGGCTTTGCGGGAATATCTGGAAATTCGCGGGCTTAAAAAGGGTAAAATCCAGGCGGGGCATGAAAACGCTTTGTTTTTGTCCATGCAAAATCGGCGTATCACCGCGCGGGCTGTGCAAAATCTTGTTAAGAAATACTCTGAACTGGCAGTTAGCTTTAAGAAAATAACCCCTCACAAATTGCGCAGCTCTTTCGGCACAAATATGTATCGCCAAACTGGTGACATTTATTTGGTGGCGGACTTGTTGGGTCATAAAGATGTGAATACCACCCGCAAATCCTATGCTGACACAAAACAGGAGGCGGGGCGCAGAGCCGCGAAGGCCTACCGCTTGCGAGGGGATGATTAGTTGTGAGGATAGAGCTGACAAACAAATATGAACCACTTAATTTGCTTGAAGAGCAAGAAAGTCACATATCATCCGCTGAAAAAATGCAGAACGCCTTGAATGGAAACGATTGTTTTGGCTTTTATTTGATGGATGGTACAGAGAAAGTGGGTTTCGCGCTGGTGCGTAGGTGGGGCGAAGGCAGGTTCTTTTTGTGGAATTTTTTAGTGGATTGCCGTTATCAAGGGCAGGGCAAAGGTAGAGTTTTTCTTGGCTTGCTTATGGATGCGCTAAAAAATTTGTATGATGCGCGTGTTGTTATCACCACATAATAACATTTCGCAAAATGTAACTTTTGCGAATAGATAGGGTAGTATTAGTATGGGCGGTCGTTGCCAACCGCCCATATGGTTTATTTACGGGATTACCTTAACCTCGGTTTCGAGAGTAACGCCAAACTTTTCTTGCACAACATTCTGCACATGTTTGATTAGCGTCAAAACATCACCCGCGGTTGCGCCGCCTTTGTTCACAATAAACCCGCAATGTTTCTCGCTAACTTGTGCGCCGCCAATGCTGAAACCCCGAAGCCCAGCATCCATAATTAATTTACCTGCAAAATGACCTTCAGGACGTTTAAAGGTTGAGCCAGCAGAAGCCATGTCAAGGGGTTGTTTTTCCTCACGCTTTGCTTGCAAATCTGCCATTCTATCAGCAATTTCGCCCTTATCCCCCGCCCTTCCCCTAAAAGTGGCAGAAGCAATAACAAGACCGCGGCTTTGCGCCGCCGACTTACGATAACCAAGGCTCATTTCTTCTGCATCAACATCAAAAAAGTCACCTTTAGCGTCAACACATCGGGCAGACACAAAAATGTCCTTCATTTCCCCCTCGTATGCCCCTGCGTTCATAAAAACTCCGCCACCAACAGAGCCAGGTATGCCGTGGGCAAATTCAAACCCTGCAATACCGTGGTGCTGGGCAAATTCTGCCAAATCTTTCATGGAAACCCCAGCCCCTGCATTAATTTCGCCATCAGCGGTTAGATGCATCTGGTTAATCTCTAAAAGAGAAATTACAACACCACGAAAACCCTCGTCTGCCACAAGCAAATTGCTACCCTTGCCCAAAACAAACCAAGACCAGCAATTTTCAACGCAATATTTTACTAAAATTTGCAGCTCGTTTTCGTTTTTTGGTATGGCAAACACATCCGCCGCGCCCCCCACCCTAAAAGTGGTATGCAAATTCAACGGTTCGTTTGCCTTGCAATGTATGCTTAATAATTTATAACTGATAATTATGCCCCTTTCCCTATAGTGACCAACCTGCCCTCTTGCCCTTCAACCTCTAAAGTTACGACACATTCCTCTGACAAATTAATCCGCATTGTTTTAAGGCGGGTGGCTTGAATGTCGCGGACAATTTGCTCCACTGCAACATCGTCAATCTCCTCTGGTGACTGAATGTTTAGGTGCATTTTGTTTTCTGCAACTGTCAACTTAATGTGTAAGGGTTTAAAATCCCCCTCTTTATCCATATAAACAAAATCGAATTCGTGCGAATTCCGTCTCTGCATAATATTGCTCCTCCCAGAACTATTTCTCTACATATATATTGTATACTATTTCCAAAGACTTTTCAACACAAAAAAATAAAACTTGTATTTTTTTGCAGTTCGGTATATAATGGTAGTAAGAGGTTGTACAATGGAGGTTAAAAATGAAGCGTGGAAAAAATCAAAAAGCGGAAATAGTTTCAATTCCCCAAGCTGCTGGTTCTATTTTGGCGGAAGGGCTGACCTTTAAGGGCGGCACATTATCGGGTGTTGGAAAAATTGCTGTAAATTGCTATTTTGTTGGGGACATCTCCACCAATGACCTTGTTGTTGTTGACGAGGCGGGCAACGTCCTTGGGAATATCGAGGCGCAATCTATTGTTGTTCGCGGTAATGTTAAAGGCAACTTGGTTGCGGTTGAAGATGTGCATGTTAGCACTGGCGGCGTTGTTAATGGCAACATTACCTGTGCCACCTTGGAAGTGTCTGCGGGGGCTGCCTTTTCTGGCGAATGTAATATGACATCTTCCCGAAAAGAAAGCAACATTTTAGGCAATATTTCCGACAAAGCCATGGTCACTGAATAATCCCTCTTAAAATGGCTAATCCTACAAATGTCAAGATAATTGATTTTTGAGGAGGGATTAAATGAAATCACTAGACATTTCTGCCAGCAACCAATTTGAAGGCACGGTGGCAGAGATAAAAGAAGGAAGTTTTCATGGGCGTGTGCTGGTAAACGTGGGCGAAGGCAAAATGGTTTGTGCCACCGTCACAATGGATGCCATTCAAAGGCTTAACCTTAAAGAAGGTGCTACTGTACACGCCATTGTAAACCCTAATGATGTGATGATTTTCGCTCAGTGTCCTTAATTTAAGAACCAAACTTTTTTTCAGAGATGACCCTGCCACACTCCCCCGTGGCGGGGTTGTTGCATTTTTTGTGGAAATGCATATGATGAGGCAGGGGGTGATGATGTGATATATTTGGACAATGCATCAACGACCATGCCTTTTAAGGCGGTGATTGAAGAGGTTGCGCAGAAGCTTGAAAATTATGGCTCTATTGGAAGGGGCAGTGGTGTTAATTCTGACCTTTGTACTGAAATTTATGAAGGCGGGCGGGATAAGGTAAAGAGGTTTTTTGGTGCTGACGACCCTAAGTACACCATGTTTTATACAGATGGTACAACTGATGGTATGAACAAATTGGCATCTGCCCTCACCTGCCGCCATGGCGTTTTGGTTGTTTCTACCAGAATGGAGCATCACGCCAACGACCTGCCTTGGAAAGAGAGGGCCACAGTTGAATATGCAGAAGTGGATGCTGCTGGGCATTTGGTTTTACAAGACTTCGCAAAACACCTTAAAAATTCCAGATATGAAAATATGCAGAAATATGTAACTGTTACAGCGGCATCTAATGTAACTGGATATATTAACCCTGTCCACGAAATAGCCCGCATTGCCCATGCTAACAATGCAAAAATTATTGTGGATGGCGCGCAAATTGTTGCTAACCGCCCCTTTTCTATGGTTGGCAACACCCCAGAAGAAGATATTGACTTTTTTGTGTTTTCTGCTCACAAAATGTATTCGCCCTTTGGCGGCGGGGCTGTTATCGGGCTTACAGATGTGCTAAACAGCCACATACCGCAGTTTTATGGCGGCGGCATGGTGGTTACGGTTGATGATGACAAGGCGACCTACACCAAAGCCCCAGAATTGTATGAGGCTGGCTCTCCAAATTTCCCTTCTGTTGTGGGGATGTTAAAATCTATGGAAATTTTGACTGAAATGGGTTTTGACCATATCGAACAACATCAGCAAAAATTATTTAGGCAAGCTTTACTTGGCTTATCTGCAATTCCTAATGTAACCCTTTATGGTGATGACGAAGCTAACAGGATTGGGATAATTCCATTTTCTGTAGGGGGCATCACGCCAGAAGCCGCTGCAGAACGCTTGGCGGTGGAGCATAACATTGCCCTGCGGTATGCGGCTTTTTGCGCCCACCCTTATGTAAGGCGGCTTACCCGAACCAACCACAAAAAGGGCGTTGTGCCAGAAGGTTTGCTTCGTGCCAGCATCGGCATTAACAACACCTCGGAGGATATAAACGCCCTAATTTCTGCCGTTAGGCATTTGGTTTAATCAAAATTTCCGTATTCTTTCGGGTCATCCCAGGTTATTGCCTTTTCGTCCAGTTGTTTAGAGCCGAATACCAAATAAATTACAGGCCCGATGGTGCTGATGAACAAAATCGCCAACGCCCAACCGATTTTTGCCGTGGCAGACACGGGCTTTTTAACTAAGTTTACCAAAGCCACCGCCATTAATATGGCATCCAAGGCGAGGAAGGGAATGAGAGCCAAAATCAAAATCCGCCATTCTTCCCAGGCATATGTTAATTCTTGCATGATATAATCCATTATGCCGCCCCTCCTTTAGCTTCCAGCTCTTTTAATTGTTTGCGCCCGATGGTGAAGTAGATAATAATTCCAATCCAGAAAGACCAAGCCAAAGTGATAATTAAGCACCACAGAAGTTTTTCTTCAATTGGCACTCGCTTGGTTAGTATGCTAACAAGTGCCAGAACCCAAGGTACTATGGTAACAACACCTATGCCCACTATCCAAACCACAAGATTGCCTATAACCATAATGCTACAACTCCTTTTTCTTTAGAATATGAATAGACGCGATTAATAATACAGCGGTTGCCCCAAGGCTTATCAGTGAATTTGGCAATAAATGCTCGTTGAAGTTGCCCATTGACACCATGGTTGCTTGTGTTACAAGCCCGTATGGCAAAAACTCCCGCACATGTTGCACCACGTCGAAAATTATCAGAACAAAATACGCCAAAAAGCCATAAATTGCAACGCTAGAAATCTTTTTAGCCACAGTTGAAAAGAAAATCATCATGGCTATTATAAATATTAAAAACACCCAAAATATTACACTGCCCAACATCATTTCACCGAAATTGCCTGCTTCTTCAAAAAGGATGTATGTATACAAATGGGCAATTGGTGCAGAAGCCAGCGTGACAACCAGTGTAGTTAATGACATAACCGTAAATTTGGACATGACGAATGTGGTGTGTGACAGCCCTTTCATTAGCATCATTGGGGCTGTTCCTCTTCGTTTTTCGTCAAGGACAGCACCCATGTAAAGCAACATAACGGTGATGACCCCCACCTGTGCCAAATTTGCGTAAAAGTTGGCATAACCATCCACCCAAGTGGGTTGTGGGAGCATGCCTCCCATAAGCTCTTCCATAAAATCTAGCTCGCCAGTGGGAACAAACATGGTAATAAATTCCACAAGATAGCGACCCATTAACGGCCCCAATATGGCGAAGCCCGCAAACACGCAAGCCAGCACCAAAAGCCGTTTGTTGCGCATGGTTTCCATAATTTCTTTTTGCATAAATGTTAAATAAGTATTCATTATTTGGTCACCTCGTAAAATATGTCGTCAAGGCTTGGTGCGTCTACATTTAAACCTTTGAAAGGCATGTCAGTTTCTGTTAGCACTCTCATGGTCAGCTTGCTAATTTCTGCGGTGGAAACCTTGTCAGACTGGATGGTTAGGCGCATTTGGTGGGGCGTAAAATTAAAATCCCCCTGCCCTTTCATGGCTTCTGCAAAGGTGTCGCAGTCCTCTTGATTGTAAAAGGCAACCTGCACCGCGTCCTGCCGATTAAAACGCCCCTTAATTTCTGCCAAAGTCCCCTGCTCTACCACCTTGCCTTTTTCGATTATGATAATGTGGTCGCAGATGTTTTCCACATCCGACAAGATATGGGTGGACAGCACAACAGAGGTTTTGCCCCGCAAACTTGCGATAATTTCCATAATATCCCGCCTGCCCATTGGGTCTAGGGCGGAAATTGGCTCATCCATAAAAACCACCGCGGGAGAGTTTACCAAAGCTTGAGCAATGCCAAGCCGCTGACGCATACCACGGGAATATCCTGAAATTTTTGTTTTTACCCCATGCAAGCCCACTTGCTTGAGCAAATCCTCCACATGGGTTTTTCGCTCACCTTCTGGCATGTTGCACAGGCGGGCGCACAAATCTAAAAATTCCCACCCTGTCATATAACCGTAAAAGCCAGGCACGTCAGGCAAATATCCCACTTGGCGGATGCCCTTGCCAAAGGCTTCCTTTTTGCCCATAATGGCAAATTCGCCAGATGTGGGTTTTTTCAAACCTGTCAGCATTTTGATGGTGGTGGTTTTGCCTGCACCGTTTTTCCCTAAAAACCCACAAATTGCCCCTTGTGGCACAGAAAAATTTACATCATTTACAGCTAATGCCGTTTTAAACCGTTTTGTTAACCCGAAGGTTTCCACGGCAAATGCTTGGCTCATCAAAATATTCCCCCTTAAATAAATAAAGTCACTCCATATTACCATTTTCAGGTAGCTCTGTCAAGTTTTTGTTGGAGATGAACATAAAACCCGCCACTGGTTGGTGACGGGTTTTTATTGGTTAAATGCTCTGATTGTTTAAAACCTTTGTAGCAGGCGCATTGGTAATTCTGCTCTTCTTGGTGGCTTCTTTCCAGGTGTCGCGCATTTCTTTAATGTCGTCACGCACGGCAGTCAGAAGCGTTAAATCCTTTTTTGCGTTTGCCATCATTAGGTTATGATGCATATACTCATAAATGCTGTCTAATTGGATGGATATGTCGTATTTTTTGTCCAGGGTAAGGCGAAACTCTTGTACAATCGCCTGGGTTCGTTGAATCATATCGTTTGTTTTTTGCATGTCGCCATTTTCCATTGCCAAAATTGCCTGGTTGCAAAACCTAACAGCACCATCATAAAGCATGGTGGTTAACTCTTCCTTTGTTGCTGTAAAAACAGCATTGTTCTTATAGGTGTTGTATGGGTTGTTCATGGAAAAGCCTCCTGTTTGGTAGTGAATTATGAGTTGCTGTCAAAAAGCAAGCCTACAAACTCGGAAATTCTGGCGTAGGTGTCTAAGCGGCTTTCTGGCGGAAGCTCCCTTATAAGCTCGTTGGTTTCCCTGTTGTGAATACTTACCATAATTCTATTTGTTGCCTCGTGGATGCCATAGGATAAGCTGAAAGCATTGTTAGGGATTGCGTTGTTGGCTTCTGCAAAGGCACTGTCCAGCATTTGGTCATTAACTTCTTCTTCTCTTACGGGTTCTGTCACGCTGTTTGGTGCGTGGTAATCCCTGTTAGGTGTTTCGCGGGTAAAGGCAACTTGAGCCGCTTCTAAAGAGCGGGGTGATGGTACCGCTCTTCCTTGGGTTTGTCCCGCCTGTGCTGTCGTCTGAATTTGACTGGTGTTCATATTAGTATTAACATCCATGTTAGTATGTACCCCCTTTAATTTTTTTTGTCGAAAAAATGCCCCGACAATTCATAATCATCCATATACTTTTCGTTGATGTGCTTGGTTTGCACAACACCTTTAAGGTTGCCAACAAGATGCGCCTTAAATACCTCATACATTTTCATGTTGGCTTCATCAAATGCCAAAATCTCCTTTACCATCTGGTTTTGTTTGGAGATAAGCCCTTCGATTGTCTTTTTCTCCTCCTCGGAGGAGGAGAGCGGGTCGGCAGCTTTCAGTGCTTCGTCAAGCCTTTTTGCTCTGTCGAAAATGTTTTCCCGCCTTGTATAAAGCTCCGAAAAGGCTTCCGCCTCTTGCTCTGCCGCCCCTTGCTCTCCTGTAAATTTATATTCTTTGGTAAGGTTTAAAATCTTCTCCAAAATGGTGGATTTCTCTTCAACCAAAGCTAAATAATTATTCATATCAACCGCCCCATATAAATTGGTCTAGGAAGTTCATTTGTGTGTTAGCCTGCATCATTGCTTGTTCCATGCGGGAGAATTGGGCAAAAAGCGATGTTTCCCTTCTTTCAAGCCAGCGCATCATGTTGTCAATGCGCCTGTCTTGCTCGTTAATGCGGCTTTGAAGGATGTTGCTGCCTTCGCTTGCTCTGCCCACAACGCCAGCTCTTTGGTCTAACCTGCCCAGTATGCCTTGGGGGTTAACATGGTGGTTTAGGGCGTTATCAAGGCGTTGACCAAGACCGATACCGCCGGCACCTGTACCATTTGCACGAAGAGCGCCGTCTCCCGAAAACAGTGCGGTTACAGCCCCCAAATTGTTTGCCAAGGCACTATCAAGCTCTGCCTCGTCAATGGACAAAAGCGCGCCGTCAGTAATTGTTGTTGAGAGCCTAATCCCCATATTGGCAAGGGAGAAGGTTGTGCCGTCACTCAAGGTTACGCCCCGTGCCATTTCGTTGCGCATGTCGTTTAAAAGGTTGCGCAAATCCTGGTCCCTGTGCAGTATGCCAGTGCGGGCTTGGGCTTCCCAGTGCTCAATTTCCCTGTCGCTCATAGATGCGCGTTGCTCGTCAGTCAAAGGTTGGAAAAGCGAACCGTTTTGACCACGCGGACGCCTAACATCAGAAAGACCTTGGATTTCGCGAACCAAGTCATTGTAGGCATTTACAAAATCAAGAATCATTTGGCGGGTTTCGGTTGTATCCCCTGCCATGTTAACTTCAAAAATTTGACCTGTGGCGGCGGCATTAAGGCTGATGTTCATGCCGTCTATGTTGAAGTTGTTAGTTTCGCGGGATATTCGGCTTCCGTTTACGTTAACAACTGCATCCGTTGCCTCGCGGGTTGTTGTGAATTCGATGTCGCCAATTGAAGCGGCTATAGCGGCGTTTAAATTGCTTAGCAGGGCAATTACTTCATCCCTTTGGTCTGGAGTTAAATCACCATTGTTGAAAGCATCCACAGGGTCAAATGTACTTGCTGTGATATCGTCAAGGTCGAAGGGAATACTTGGACTTGTTGTTGAAATCCAATCTGATATAGCGGCTCTTGCGTTGTCTATACCTGTTCCGCCAGGGTTAAACATACGACCCAAAATACCACTGTCGTCAGCAATGCTTGTGATTTGGGTGGAAGTGCCCAAACGGGTGCTTTCCAAAGTGAACGCGCCGTTTACGCCATCAAAAGCCAAACGAACTTCGCTACGGGTATCTGCGTTTACTTGAGTCATCATTTGGTTTATGGTTAAATCTGGGTTTTCGTAAAGGTTGAAAGAGAACTCCACTCCGTTTATGCTGAAAGAAACGGTATCGTCAAGAATTGGATTTCCGCCAGCATCTAGCCAGTGGTATCCGCTGCCAGTGTTAACACGTTCAAAGCCCATAAAATCTCCCAAGCTTTGGTTTGTGTTAAAGGCTGTGCTTGCGGTGCTAAAGCCCATATTAGCAACGGTAACACCTTCTGCCCCTGTGCCGCCTGTTAAATTGACTGTGTTGCCCATGGTACCCGTGATAGTAAGAGAATTGTTTGAGGCGTTAAAAGATGCAGAGGCTCTTAATGTGCCATCCGGGTTTGTGCCAAATTGAGGCATGCCAGCGTTGATTTGGCTGGCTATATTATTCATAAAAGCTGCGTTGCTTTGAAGGGCTTCATTTGCGATTCTTATATCTTCGTTTGCGTTTTCTACAGCAGTAGTTGCGGCATCAAAGTCTGCCATTAAATTATCTCTAAAATAATCCTGCTGAGCTTGAGTGAGAGCATGGAAAGGCGAGTCTGTGTTGGTAGGGTCCATAAAGTCATCAGCTGTCATTTGTGCCACTGTTACGCCAGATAGGCTTGAACCTTGCGCCCTTGCCCATGTGTTCATGGCGGTGCGAGCGTCAGTAAGGTCGCTTTGGGCATCTTCAAGAGCTGACATAGAGTTTCTAATGTTGGCAAGTTGGGCGGATGCATCGGTTAGGTCGGCAGGAATAGCTAAAGCGGCATTCTGCAAATTAAGATTAATTTGGCGGGTTACGCCATTAACGGAAATGCCGAAGTTGCCCGAATAATTGCCTGCTTCCCCAATGAAAGAGTCAAAACTGATTTGCTGTGAAGTTGCCCCTGCCACTTGCCGCTCACCCCTAAGACCGTGGGATTGGGCAACGCTTTCCACCTGAATTGTGTGTCGTCCTGGGCGGGTGGCGTTGGTTGTGGTAATGGAAATTCCGTTTGTGCCAGTGTTGTTAGAGCCAGTCAGATTGTTGATATTTGCAGTTAGGCTGCGGAAGTTGTTAGAATTGCCCACGCCAGGGATAGTACCGCCAGCCCCTATTCGGGTTTGGGCGTTTCTAAAGCTCATAATATTTGTGCTTAAACCACGGATAGACTCCTGCTGCCAGGATAAGATTTGCCGTTGCTGGGTAAAACGGTTAAGACGGAAGGACTCCGCACGCATCATTTGCGTTACCATATCTTGTACATCAATGCCAGAAAAACCTGTCATCCTCATTTGATTAGTGAACATAATTTTCCCCCTTAACTAAGGATTATTATTTGTCAATTGCGAAAAAATAACGCAAGCAAATTTTTTGAAAGTTATACCATAAGCTGAAAAACAAGCCTAGGAATACATCATCAATTGTATTTCGGCACATTTGGCGGCACACTTAACACTTTCTTGACATTTTTTTTGAAAGGATGTAAAATAATTCTGGAGGTGCAAATAAAATTATGGAGATTTTATTACATACATGTTGCGGCCCTTGTGCTGTGGTGTACACAGGCGGGTTGGATGCAAAGGGCTTGAATTACGACCTTTTGTGGTATAACCACAACATCCACCCCTTTACGGAATACCGCAGCCGCAGGCAGGCTTTGGAAGAATTTGCTAAAACGAAAAAATGTAAGCTGATGGTGGAGGATGATTACGGTTTAAAGGGCTTTGTAGCCTCTGTGGTTGCCGACCCTTCCAACCGCTGTCACGGATGTTACAAAAACCGTTTGGAATTTACCGCCCAAAAAGCCAAAACCCACGGTTATCCCGCCTTTTCCACCACCTTGCTGGCAAGCCCATACCAAAATTTTGACACAATTTGCCATTTGGGCAAGGAACTGGCGCAACAACATAACTTGCAGTTTATTATAGAAGATTTTCGTGCAGACTTTCGCACAGGAATAAATAAAGCCCGCGAAATGGGGCTTTATATGCAGAAGTATTGCGGCTGTATTTTCAGCGAAGAAGAGCGATATATCAAGGCAAAGTGACGGTTTTGTTAGCGACCATATCAACAAAAACCGCATCATGCTCCACAAAAAGGATTGTGGGCTGATATTTTAACAGCAGACCCTCAATCTGCATCCGTGAGTAGATGTCGATAAAATTTAAAGGCTCATCCCACACCAAAAGATGGGCAGGCTGGCATAGGCTGCGGGCAAGAAGCACCTTCTTTTTCTGCCCTCCGCTAAAATCTTCCATGTTTTTGTCAAATTGGGTTCGGGAAAAGTCCAGCTGGCGCAAAACCGCCTTAAACAGGCTTTCGTCAAGGTTATTTTTGTCTGCGTAATCTGTTAAGTTGCCTGAAAGGTGGCTTGTGTCTTGGGAAACATAGGAAATTTTTAGCTGGCTGCCTATGTTAACATCTCCTGTGTGCGGCGCAGATGTGCCGCAAATTAGCTTGAAAATGCTGGACTTGCCAGAGCCGTTTTTGCCCTGCAAAGCAATGCGGTCGCCCCGCTCTATGATGAAGCTAACGCCCTTACACACGGTTTTGTCGCCATATTTTATGCCCACATCCCGCAGGCTGATAAGCTGGCTGGTGTGGTACTTTAATGGGAATATTTTCAAATCGTCAGCCTGCTCAATATTTTTCAACAAGCCAGATTTTTCTTCAATAGCCCTTTCCTGCCTGCGCTCCATGTTTTTCACACGTTTGTTTAGCTTGCGAACCCTTTCACCAATAACATGGCGTTCGTTGCCAAAGCCCGCTTTGGTGGCATCTAAATCATCAGACCATTTGCGTTTTTGGCTTGCGGTGGCTTCCAGCCGTTTAATATCCTTTTTCAAGCGGCTGTTTTCAGCCATTTCAAAGTTGTCCTGTCTGGTTTTGTTTTCCCACCACCGGGAAAAGTTCCCGCGGGTTACGGTAATGTCTGCCTTGTTGATGCTTAGAATATGGCTGACGCAACCGTCCAGAAAAGCACGGTCGTGGGATACCAAAATAAAGCCCTGTTTGGAGTTTAGATAGTCTGCAACGGTCTGTCTGCCGTGGATGTCCAAGTGGTTTGTTGGCTCATCAATCAGCAAAAAGTTATTTTCGTTAAGGAAAAGTGACGCAAGCATAACCTTGGTTTGCTCCCCTCCCGAAAGGGTGTTAAAAGGGCGGGTTAACACGCTTTCGTCCACTTCAAGCAGGGATAATTCCCTTGCCAGCTCCCATTCTTGATAGTCTTGGCAAATTTCGTCAACCACAGCCTGAGTTGCCGCGGTTTTGTCCGCAACGTCAAAGGGGAAATAGTCAAATTTAACACTGGCGGAGATTTTGCCCTGATACTCATACTTGCCCTGCAACAAATTTAAAAATGTTGTTTTGCCCCGTCCGTTGCGCCCTGTGAAGCCAAGCTTCCAAGATGTGTCCATTTGAAAAGACACATCCTCAAAAATATTATCATAACTGCCTTCATAGGCAAAAGTTAAATTTTGTACGCTAATTTGTGACATTAAATCAACCCCTTTTGTTTCATTTGTGATAACAGCCGCCTACCTCCAGGCAAAAAGAGGATGTCTTGCTCCTTTAGCCCTCGTAACATAATCATAAACACGCCATACAGCACCATGCCGATGAGGATGGCGGAAATTGTGGCAACTGTGGACTGTTCAAACAAAATATACAATAAATGGTAAAAACCAAAACAGCCAACAGACATGGCAAGGCTTGCAAATATAGGCTTTATTATCATTCCCATAATGTCGGGCTTTGTGCTTGTTTGCTTAAACAGGGCGGCGCAGTTGATTATGGCAGAAACGGCGAAGCACAAGGTTGTGCCGATAACCGCCCCATAAATGTTAATATTTGGATTTGAAATTAAAACAAAGCTTGCTATAATTTTTACAGCCGCGCCGCAAAGGGCAGAAAACACAGGCACGCGCCCACGGTTAAGGGCTTGAAGCACCCCTGTGGAAATTTGGGAGAGGGTAAGGAAGATAATGGACAAAAAGCCCCAGCGTAGCAGTGTTCCCCCTTCTGGGTGGCTTGGAAACAGCAGAGCCACAATTTGAGTGCCAAGGACAGCTAAACCAAAGGCTATTGGTATCGTCAGCAACATGCCAACTCTCAAGGCGGTGTTTAGCTTGTCCCGCACCTCTTGCTCGTTGCCTAATTTCCTGGCGGCAGCAATGGCTGGTATGGTTGCAACGGCAATGGATGCGGAAATGGCGGCAGGCACATTGGTAAGGGGGTTAAATTTCCCCATAACCTGCCCATAAAGCTCACGGGTGGTTTGCTCGTCAAAGCCTGCAAAAAGCAAGCGGTCGGGAACAAGCCACGCATCAATAATTCCCGCAATGGAAAAGACGGCTGTTCCTGCAATCATCACAAAAGATGTGCGCAAAATGCTACGCACCAGCAGACCTGTTCTCTCCTGCCGATACTTCCCTTTAACCTGCCGTGTGACCATTGCACGGGTGACTTTTCGGCGAATGTCCTTACGTAGGAAAAAGTAGATGGCGGCTAGGAGCATAAAGCCAGCCACAGCCCCCACTGTGCTTCCTAATGTGCCCCCTGCTGCGCCGAAATTAACCTCTGCGTACCCTCTGTCCATGGCGAAATTCCATAGGGTGTGAGCCAAAATTACGGAGAAGATGGCGTTAAAAATCTGCTCTACCAATTGGGATAGGGCGGTGGGAACGGTGCTTGCCATGCCCTGAAAATACCCCCGCATAACAGACATTATGGCAACAATAAAAATTGTAGGGGTTAGCATTTGCAATGCCAAGGTGGCTTCTGGCATGTTTAGGAAGGTTGTTATTTGGTTAGCAAGCAAAAACACAGTGACAGACACAACCATGCCAATTGCCGCCGCAAGCCCCAAAGCCACACGAAAAACACGGTGCGCCGCATCATGGTGACCAATGGCAGACCGTTCTGCAACCATTTTTGCAATGGCAGAAGGCAGACCAGCCGAGGACAGCACCAGCAAAGTCGAATAAACAACAAAACCAACGCCGTAAATGGCGTTGCCTTCATCTCCTATTAAATCTGTTAGGGGCAGGCGGTACAAAAAGCCTAAAAGACGGGCAAAAATCCCCGCTGCTGCTAGGATTGCCGCCTGTTTAACAAATGAATTGTTGGATTTTGGAAGTTTTTCGCTCATATGCCCTATTTTAGCAGATTTATTTTATTATAGCAAGGGTTTTATTAAAAAAATGACTGGATAAAAAATTCGGCTTGACAGATGATTTGGTATGTTGTATAATCAAAGTATCGTGCTAGCTGGGGGAGTAGCGGTCCCTCTCTACCCGCAATCCGCTATAGCGGGGGTGATGCCCATTCTGAGGCTTTTTGTGCTTTGCGACAAAATTTGTAAGCGGTGTTGAAGAACCAAGTCTTGCGCAATAATGACCGATGAACCGTGTCAGGGCCTGACGGCAGCAGCACTAAGTCGGCACCATTATGTGCCGCGAGGTTGCTTGGTTTGAGCTGGCTGCAAAGGGCGGCGTGTAGGTGCTGGGTCGAAATTGGGCGCACGATTTTTTTGTAACTTATACATTCATATAAAGAGGTGAGGAAAATTAAGATTATTAATTCTCTTAACCAAAAAAAGGCTAGGCTGCAGGTGTATAATAGCGAGGAAACAGGCAAAAACGACCCCCACATTGTCTTTGGACGTGATGGGGAAGTTTTGTTTTGTTGCGACGATTGTCTGATTTTTTTTGGTTTTGATAGCCAACAAGAATTTGTTGAAGGTTTCCACATGACACAACCCACCTACCAACCCGACCAAGCAAAAACCGCAAACATCCTAAACAATGTAATTAAGGAGGTTGCCATTGGCAACTCGCGGGATTTTGAGCTTGTAATGTCCACAAACGAAGGGCGCATTTTTCAGGGGTATTTGGAGCTTTTCCGCCTTTCTGAAGAATTTGTGGTTTGCTTTATACGAGAAAAATATGCGAGGGTCGCCACAGACACTTGCAATCTCACCCTAATAGAACATGCACCAGGCGTTGTTTTTTTGATAGATGAAAATTTAAGCATAGTCTACTGCAATCAGCATAGCCTAAAGGTCTTTGGGGCAACAAGCCAAGGTGACTTTGCTAGTAAGTTTTTCTCACGTTTTTCAAAAAAATTCCAAAACAACATGACCGCCGCCACCTTTATGAATTTGCAAGTTCAAAAAGCTCTGGGCGAGGGTTCTGCACGCTTTCTTTGGTACACCAGGCGCAATTATGGTGATGTTGCTACATCTGTGCGTCTTGTTCGCACCGAATTTCGCGGGATGCCCTGCTGCATTGCCTATTTAGCAGAATTTGAAACAGACAGCGAAGTCTATTTTGAAGGTGACATAAGCCGCAATTTTTTAAGCGATGTCACATGGCCCATTGTGGAAACCATGCCCTTTGCCTGGAAGCTTTTGGATGCTGAGCTAAACTGCATAGAATGTAACGAGGCAATGGTGCATTTGATGGGTGCTGACAATAAAGATTATTTTTTGGCAAATTATAAAGAAATTTACCAAAACGAAGAAGGGTATGAAGCCAACAAATACATAATGAAGGAGATTTTGGAAAACTCTTCCATAGATGTAATTGACCGTTTTAATATGGAGCTAACCAAATTTGACGGCACAAACATACCAGTGCGCGTTGCTTCTTCCCCTGTTATCGTTAAAGGTCGGGATGTTTTCTCTGTTTTTATGCGCGATTTAACGAAAGAGAAGGCAGCAGCAGAGCAAAGGGAGCTAGAGAAGGAACGTCTTGAAGCCATTTCTGAAAACGCCCCTGTGGGAATTCAAATCTGGAATTATTATAATGAAATTGTATTTTCTAACGAAAAGATGGCTCATATATTAGGTTTTTCAAACGGAGAAGAGTATAAACAAAAGCTTGATACCGTTTCTCCAGAATTTCAACCAGATGGTAGACCAACGTCAGAAACCGCCTTTGACATTGTTATGAATGTAGCCAAAACGGGAGAACCCACCACATTTGACTGGACATTGTTAAGCAAAACTGGCGAACCTGTACCTTTGCAACGTAGGTTTTTGCGCATAAATTACGGCGGCGAGTATTGCCTGATGGAGTTCTGCCAGGACTTGCGCCCTCAAAAAGAAAAGGAAAATGCCCTGATATACGAAGCCGAAAACGTACGCACCTTATTTAATGCCATGCCCCTTGTGTTCGAGCTTTGGAACGAGGACAAAGAGCTTGTGGCGGCAAACGATTTCGCCCTAAACTTTTTTGGCTTTTATAATTTTCAAGATTATTTTAATAACTTTTGGCATCTTATCCCAGACACACAGCCTTGCGGTGGCAAGTCTGCCGAACTTTTTGCAAGCAATATGGAAAACGCTTTTGATGAAGGCAAAAAAGACGTTAACTGGATGCGTCAAAGCCTTGATGGCACACCAGTCCCAACCCGCTTAACCATGACCCGCATGGAATTTGAAGGCAAACCAAGGATAATTTGTGTTTACCAGGACATGCGCATACAAATCGCAAAAGAAGAAATTATTGTAAGAGAGTCCGAAAGGTTTAAAGTGTTTTTTAACACCGTGGACGCGGCATGTACCCTTTGGGATGACCAAAAACGGCTAGTTATGTGCAACCCTGCCGCCGCTGATTTCTATGGCTTAGAGGATATTGAGGACTTTACAGCTGTTTTCGACAGGTTATCCCCGCCTTTTCAGCCTTGTGGCACTTGCTCAGATAAGAAAGCCTTTGGATATGTGGAACAGGCGTTGGAAAAAGGCTCGGTTACCTTCGGGTGGGAACACTGCAAATTAGACGGCACTCCCCTACCCTCCAGGGTTACACTAACCACCACGGAATACCAAGGAAAACTTGGGGTTTTTGGTGTTGTCCGTGACCTGCGAGAGCTGATGAACGCAGAAAGCCGCTACAAGCTGGAAATCGGTCGCCTTAATGCCATTTTAGACCATGTACCCATGGCAATCCAAATTTGGAGCAGGGATTTGGAGCTTTTGTTTGTAAATGGCGTGTTGCCAAACTTGCTTGGTTTTGAAGATGAAAGCGAATACAGGCGTAAAGGCAGCACATTCTTCGCCGAAGCACAAGAATACGGCATAACGTCAGCAGAATACGACATGGAGCTTTTAAACAAAGCCTTTGAAGATGGTTTTGTTCGTGCCGAAGGAATTCATAAAGCAACTGACGGCACACTTGTACCTATGGATTGCACAATGATTAACATAGATTACGGCGGGACAGATGCGGTGTTAGAGTTTTGCCGCGATTTGCGGGAAAGCTATGCTTTAGATGAAGAGCGCAGGCAAAACCGACAACGCATCAACGCCATACTAAATTCAAGCCCAATCGCCAGCTTTATTTTGGAAAAGTCTGGGCATGTTTTGCTTGCCAATGTGAGGGCCGCAACCCTCTTCGGGCTTGACAGGCGGCACAAACTTGCGGAAAATCTGCACAAGTTTTTTCCGAAAACCCAGCCTGATGGAATTCTTTCTGCTGAAAGGTGGGCAGCAAAGGTTGACCAAGCTTACAGCACTCTCGGGGATGTGGATTTTGAATGGACATGGCAAGGTGAAGGCAGTGACGTTGTTCCCTGCCACATAACCCTGCACAATGTAGAGCTTGATGGCGACGATGCCCTCATCGTCCATATGCAGGACTTGCGCCAAATTAGAAGTGCTACAGAGGCGGTGGACTCTCTTCAAAAAATGGTGCATACTGACGCGTTAACAGAGGTTTTCAGCCGCCGATATTTTGACGAAAATGCCTCCAAAAAACTTCAAGAAAGCGTGGAGAGGGGCAAGCCCTTCACGGTTATGATGGTGGACATTGATAATTTTAAGATGGTTAACGACACCTATGGTCATCAAGTGGGGGATGAGGTGCTTAAAATCCTTTCAATTCGCATGTCGCGCGCCATTCGCGCCAATGGCTTCATAGCCCGCTACGGCGGGGAGGAATTTGTGGTGCTTATGCCTGATGTGGGCTTGGAGGACGCTTCAAAAATCGCTTGCCGTATACGCAAATCCATTGTGGAAAACCCCTTCACCGTTGGGGATTTGCGCCTTCCAATTACCATCAGCGTTGGCGTGGCAGACAGAAACGACCAAACGCCAACCCTTCCCCAAGACTTAGAAGAAGGCGTTAAACATATACTTAACAGAGCAGACATGGCGATGTATGCCGCCAAAAGCCAGGGCAAAAACAGGGTAATGTATTGCCATGATGGCGATAGCCACCATTTTGACTGTGGCTGTGACGATTAGAGGTGATGTTGTGAAAATAGGCTTTATACAATACAACGCCCCTGTGGTGCTTACCTTTGGGCTAATATCCCTTATGGTTTTGGTTTTGGGCAGCATCACTGACGGCGGCTCTACCCTGCTTTTGTTTTCCGTTTACAGAAGCAGCCCCGCCGACCCCCTAACATACATACGCGTTTTCGGTCACGTTTTCGGTCATACAGACTGGGGTCATTTTTTCAACAACTTTTTGATTTTGTTGCTAATAGGTCCTATGCTTGAAGAGCGTCACGGCACTAAAAACATGATATATGTTATCGCCTTCACCGCCCTAATAACAGGGCTTGTGCATATTATTTTTTCGCCAAACACAGTGCTTTTAGGGGCAAGCGGCATCGTGTTTATGTTTATGGTGCTGGCAGGGTTTACCAACCTTCGCAGCGGGCGCATACCCCTCACCCTAATACTTGTGGTTGTGCTGTTTCTAGGCAGGGAGTTTGTAGACGGGGTGCGCTTTGATGACAATGTTTCCCGTGTAACCCATATTGTGGGGGGCATCTGCGGGGCAGGCTTCGGCTTTTTCCTCAACAAGGACGCTTTGAAGAAAACAGGCAATTCATAAATTTAACTAATACCATTTTATCACATATAATTATAACATTCAATACACTCTTTTATCCACCGTCTTACAACGTCATTGCGGGCTTGACCCGCAATCTCGTCAGTCGTCACTAGCCCCTATTTTGTGGGCTTGGAATGACATGTGGGGTCCCGTGTCAAGCGCGGGATGACACGGGTTTGGGGGGTTGTATTTGCTTTTGTTTTTTGGGGGTGTGTGCGCGGTGTTTTAAAAAAGGGCAAGCCTTTTGGCGCGCCCTTTTTCTTTTCTTTACCCTTCTCATTCTCTTTATCAATACCCTTTTCAATACCTTTACCCTTATCTTTTTCTTTATCGGGTTTTTTGGGTTTTTTAGGTTTTGGTAAACCGCCTATAATGCGTGATAACGGTATATTCCACCGCAGGGGCGCATATTATGCGCCTGTTGCTGGGCAAACGTATTCTGCATTAACATCACCTTTGTCGGACGGCGGGCGCATAATATGCGCACCTACGGGGTTGTGTGAAGTTTGGTCTTTTGTTTTTTGGGGTGTGTGGATGTGGTGTTTTAAAAAAGGGCAGCCCTCTGCCTTCTGGCGCGCCCCCTTTTTCTTTACCCTTCTCACTCTCTTTATCAATACCTTTTTCAATACCCTTATCTTTTTCTTTATCGGTAGCGTTTGCTAGAACTAACTAATACAACTACCACACCAAAACAGTATATTGAATGTTATTATCAGATATGCTATAATGATATTACTACCCCTTGATAACCCCCAAGGGTGTCAGCTCCACGTGGATTTTCACCAAATCTGCCTGCTCTGCCATAACAACGTCAATGTTTTTATACGCGCTGGAGGCTTCGTCAAGGTCACGTATTCCGCGGATGCCGTGCAAAACCCCAAGGGCATCAAGCTTCGCCTTCTCGTCCTCTAAAGACAGGGTGCGCTGGGCTTGCTTGCGCCCCATAACCCGCCCTGCACCATGGCTGCAACTGTTAAAGGACAAGGGGTTGCCCAGCCCCTTAACAATATAGGACTTTGTACCCTGCGACCCTGGAATTATGCCAATTTCCCCCTCTTTGGCAGATGTTGCCCCCTTGCGGTGTACCCAAACCTCCTTGCCAAAATGATGCTCCAAAGCGGCGTAATTGTGATGAACATTAAAAACTTCCCCCATGTCACCGCCTGTTAAATTTTTAAGGATGACCGCAATGTCGTCAAGCATCACCTGGCGGTTGCGCAGTGAGAAGCGATAGCAATACTGCATTTCGGTGATATATTGCCGCCCTGTGTCGCTATCCGCCTTTAAATACGCCAAATCCCACTCCTTGGGAATGTCCTTAGACCCAGCTTTTGCCAAGGCGTTATAATGGTCACAGACCTTTTTGCCCAAATTGCGGCTGCCCGAATGTATCATAACCCAGATAAAGCCGTCATCCCCCCGCTGAAACTCTATAAAGTGGTTGCCGCCCCCTAATGTGCCCACCTGTTTGCGGGCAGACTTATGCTCCTGCGCCACAATTGGGGCGTTTTCTGGAGGTGGTTCAATGTCCAGCGGCTCTTTACGGTGGTTAAACCCTGTGGGGATTGTGCGGCGCACCTCCCCTAAAACCGCCTTTAAGTCATCACGGCTAATGTCTGTCAGGCTTGTGCGGCAAGCAAGAACGCCACAGCCAATGTCCACCCCCACGGCATTTGGCACAATAACCCCAAGGGATGCTAAAATGCCGCCGATAGGCATACCGAAGCCTTGGTGGGTGTCTGCCATTAAGGCAATGTGTTTGTGGGCGAAGGGCAAAGCGGCAATGTTTCTGGCTTGTGACAGCGCGCCCTCTTCAGGCTCCATGCACCAGGATAAAATGTCTAGCCCATTGGTTTTGTATGTTCTCATTGTTTACCTCCTATCCAAATTTCTCTTTAGGTATATGACAAAAGCCCCCAGGGTTTTTATCCAAGTATTTTTGATGATATTCCTCGGCTTTATAGTAATTTTTAAGGGGCAGATTTTCCACAACAATGGGCTTGTCATAAGACTTTTGCAAATCTGCCAGAGAGCTTGCAATTACAGCCTGCTCGGCAGGGTCGGTAAAATATACCCCTGGTCGGTATTGGCTTCCCACATCAGGACCTTGGCGGTTAGCTGTTGTTGGGTCAACAATCTCATAAAAATGCGCCAAAATCCCTAGCAAGTCAATGACACCGCTGTCATATGTTACCCGCACCACCTCTGCAAATTCCGTTTTGCCTGTGCAAACTTCCTCATAGGTTGGGTTTTTGGTGATGCCGTTGGCATAGCCCACCTCACAAGCCACAACGCCCTTTTGCATGTCAAAATACTTTTCCACACCCCAGAAACAGCCGCTCCCCAGGTAAATTGTCTTATGAATATTTATTTGGCATTTACCCATAATGTTTAGGGCTTGGCGGTGACTCTCTGGGCTTGTACCTGCGCAAAGCTCCGAATTTACAGTAATTTTAAGGTCTGGCATGGCATTTTTTGCCATTATGGCGTTGCTTACCACACAAATGTCGGTGCAAACCCCGATAAACTCGATTTCTGACAGCTGGTTCTGGCGGGCTTGCAGGAAATTAATAAGGTCAACACTGCCAAAAATTGGCTTTTTAAAGATGTTGTCATCTACAGCGTCAACCCCCGCAACCACCATTGTGTCAGGGTTGTTACGCCAAGCATCAAAAATTTCTGGGTTTATCCCCCACCCTTCTGTGCCTTCAATGCAGTGTGGGATGGGCAGTTTCTTGCCCTCTGGGGTGTTGAGATAATCCTCCCCATGGGTGTCTTGGGTGAACAAAACAAGCTCCCCACGGCTGTCTGCCACACGGGCGGCAATTTTGCCAACAAGAGCCGCGGCTTCCTGCGTGCCTAACGCCCCATCTATAAAATCCTTTTGCATGTCAACAATTACCAAAACCTTGTACATCCTATAGCCCCCTATCCTTTGTGGATTAGATTGTTTTTCTTCTCAAAGGCGATGGTTGTAGCACTTCCATGCCCTGGGTAAACCTCGGTATTCTCTGGCAAATCAAACAGACGGAAAAGGGATGCTTTCAGCTGTTCAAAATTGCTTGTTGGCAGGTCGTGGCGGCCATAACTGCCGTAAAACAGGCAATCGCCAGAAATTAATATGCTGTGGGCGGGAAGGTAAAAGCTCATGTGACCATGGGTGTGTCCAGGGGTAAACAGGGCGTGAATTTCAAGCCCAGCCATGGTCAGCACCTCATCAGGCTTAATGTGCTTTGTTACAGTGCAAACCACATCAGGACGACCCATAGGCTTGCAACCGTTCAAAAAGGTGTCTGCCGCAAGCTCCGCTTCAAGCTCGCTGGCGTAAACCTCTACATTAAGGGCTTTTGCAAGGTCGTCCACCGCCCCAATGTGGTCAAAATGCCCATGGGTCAGCAAAATAGCCGCGACATTCAAGCCCCGCTTTTCAAGCTCTTGTTGTATTCTCTCGGCTTCACAGCCTGGGTCGATAAGGACGGCTTCCGCCGAGCCTTCATTGTGCAAAATATAAGCATTTGTGCCAACAATTCCTACTGGCATTGTTAAAATGTTCATTTTTATCCTCCGTTGGATTTTTGATATTTTGTATTGAAACGCCATCCCGCGCCCAAGCTACGCGTTGCTTTTAAAATTTTTTAACCATAATAAAATCGCTATGCCCCGCATGGTCTTGCTTTTCGTCAGTAATTTCATATCCCAGCCGCTGATAAAACCGCACAGCGGGGTTGTCCTGTTGCACAGACAGGCTTGTCCGCTCATAACCCGCCTTACGAAGCAAGCCAAACAGAAAGCCCATCAAATCCGTACCAATCCCCTGCCCTCGCCATTCTGACAGGGTGGAAATTGCAAGCTCTGGGGTTCTATCGTCAATATTCCCATATGCAGGGATAATCCTCGTCCATGCCATTGCCACAACTTCCCCGTTAACCTCTGCCACAGCACCCAGGTCATCCTTACTGCCGAAATCCTTGACATAAATGTAAATTTCTGGGTCATAAATAATGTCAAAGGGCGGCATTTCCTCCCCCCCAGGAATGTAAATTGAGTTGTACAAAAACTTATCCAACAGGGCGTAATCCTGCAGCTTCATCTGTCGTATTTTGTGCATTAAAACCCCCGCCTTACTTTAACTTAGCCGTCAAAATTTCGCCGATAAGCTTTTTTAAAACCTCATCATCATTTGAAGCAAACACAAAGCCATACTCATATTCATAGGCGCGGGTAACGTTATTGCCTTGCTTCCGCACCAGCTTGGCATTAAGAATAAAGGGGGTGTTGAGGACAAAGGACAACGAAAACAATTCACCAGTTTCTGCGTCAAGGTTATGGTCAGACCACACCCCAACGCCCCCTTGGCTAATGTCGTTTGTTACCCCTTCTATAACCACCCTGTCATTTCGCTTGCAAATAATATTGGTTTTGTGGTCAATCCTCAAACTATTGCGCATGGAGGATTCTTTGATAGGTGTCACCGCCCGCAACTCTACCAAATTAGCGTTTTTACCCTCTTCGGGAAAGCCAATTACTTGGGCAGTAAATTCATAAGATACACCTTTATGAAAAAACTTTAATTTTAACCTAGAAGCCCGCACCTTGTCTGCCGCCTCGCACACCTGGGCACTGCCCATGTAAAATTGTATGAAATTTTTGGTTTCTAGGAAAACCCCTTGCATCTCCTGCCCATCTCTGGTTATGATGGTCATAAGGTTTCCGTTTTCAATGTCTGTAATTAGCATTTTATCTTTAAGTAGCATATAAAACCTCCGTTTAATTTGTCCTTTGGTATCTCGAAACGTTCAGCAAAAGCCCAACTGCCGTCATCATCACGGCTATGCTTGTGCCGCCATAACTTATAAAGGGCAAGGGTATGCCTGTATTTGGTATAAAATTGGTAACAACGCCAACATTTATAATAACCTGTACAGCTATCATGGTTGTAATGCCCGCGGCAATTAAAAGCCCCATGGTGTCACGGCTTGCCATTGCCGCCTTTGTACCTCGCCACACGATAATGGCGAAAAGCAACAGCACAATGCCCCCGCCAAACAGCCCAAGCTCTTCAATTATTATGGCAAAGATAAAGTCATTTTGAGCCTCTGGCAAATAATACCGCTTTTGCATAGAGTTGCCAAGCCCCCGCCCAAACAGCCCCCCAGATGCAATGGCAAAAAGGGATTGTATGGTTTGGAAGCCGAAGCCGCTAGGGTCTGAAAAAGGGTCTTGCCACACCATAAAGCGAGAACCGCGAAAGCCTCCCAAAAACTGATAATCTATAATGAAAAAACCTATAGCGGCACTGATGGCTGCCGCGGCAACGGCAATAAAACGCCAAAAATATGGGCTTGCCAAAAACAGTATCACAAAGCCAATGGCAAGAAGGATGATGGCAGTGGAAAGGTTGCGCCCCCACATAACAAGCGCAACAGGAATAAGGGTTAAAGCTATGTAACCAAGAACGCCTTTAACGGTGTTCACACGGTTTCGGTCGCGGTTTAAATACACGGCAAGCATAAGGATTACGGCAACTTTGGTCAGCTCCGAAGGCTGGAAGTTTACGCCCCCAAAGGAAACCCACCTGCGCGCCCCCTGAAACTCAATACCAAACAGGGCGGTGTACACCAAAAGCACGTTTGAAGCCCAATAAAATATGGTTGAAAATTTTGACACCAATTTATAGTTTATCGTGGCGGCAAAAAACATGCCCACAAGCCCAAGCCCCGCCCCAATAGCCTGCATGGTAAAATATTCATAAACATTGCCAGAATGTAAGGCAGAATAATAACTGGCAGAAAGCACCATAACAAGCCCAATGCCCACCAAAAGCACCGTGCAAATAAAAATTATATGGTCATATTCCCTTATAACAATGCGGTTATCGGGCTTGGAAGCTCCGCCTCCGCCTTGCCTGCGCACCTCCAGCTTCTGCCTATCAGGGAAAGGTATAACATCCCCTCGCCCATTATGTGCCGACATAAAATCCCCCCTACACTTTTTTTCTAAAATCCATCAGCTTCTGCAAATCTGCCAGCCTGCCTTCGTTGGTTATGCCCACTTGAAGCCCAAAGGTTTTCCCTAAAGGTGTCACCTCTATTGTGTCCATTATTTCAGATGACAAGCCCATGTTATCCACAGCATCCCGCAATTCTGGTTTATTGGCGAAGTTAAAGCTTGCAGACATATGCCCATCATGGGAAACCCACCCCCAAAAGATGGTCTTTTTCTTACGAACCACCTTGGCAAGCCAGCCGCCATCTTTATAAAACCGCCATTCAATCTCAATTTCTTGCTGGGTGAAGCTCATTGTAAGCTCCTGCCAATATTTGTAATTATCACCGCAAATGTCCTCTAATAATTGCTCGGTTATCTGGGTGCTTTTATCCTTCATCATTTGTTCAATCATCATTTTTATCCAAGCTCCCTTACAAACTGCTTAAAAACCCTGCCCCGCTGTTCAAAATCGTCAAACATATCAAAGGCGGCACAAGCAGGAGAAAGCAGAACGGCATCCCCCACCTCTGCGCGGGCAGAAGCTAGGTTTACAGCGTCTTTCAGGGTGTTTGCCCTCTCATAATTGTCAAAATTGTGGGCGCGGCAGGTTTCAATTAGGGCATCTGCGGTTTCCCCCAGCACAATAAACACCTTAACCCGCCCAGGGAAGCACTTTACCAAATCCCCAAAGTCAAGCCCCTTATCGTGACCGCCGCCAATTAGCACAATAGGCTGGGAAAGCCCGACAATCGCTTTAATTGCAGAATCTACATTGGTTGCCTTGCTGTCGTTATAATATCCAACCCCATCAATTTCCTTTACAAATTCTAAACGATGCTCCACAGCCTTAAACTTTTTTATTTCCCTGGAAATAATTTCCAGTGAAGCACCTGCGGCGGCGCATAAAGCAATTGCAGCCATTACATTTTCAATATTATGGCTGCCAGGAATTGGAATGTCCGCAAGCTTGATAACTTCCTCATCAAGCCCAAGCCCGCTCCACTTAATCCAAATCCCGCCATCTCTAACAAGCACCCCTTCTTCCAATGGGTTATTACTGAAAACCAAAGGCTTGGCAGGTGTTTTAGCAATCATATCATTAGAGTGCTGGTTGTCAAAATTCAAAACACAAATATTTTCTTCTGTCTGGTTTTCAAAAATGCGCTCTTTGGCAGAAACATAGGCTTCCATGGTTTTGTGGCGGTTTAGGTGGTCTGGGGTCATGTTAAGCACTGCGGAAATTTTTGGTTTAAATTTATGTATGGTTTCAAGCTGAAAACTGGAAACTTCTGCCACCACCCAAGCGTTGGACGGCACGCTTTCAGCAAGCCCACAAAATGACACCCCAATATTCCCCGCCATTACAGAGCCAGGAAAGGCAGCCGCCATAATCTGCCCCGCCAAAGAACAGACCGTGGTTTTGCCATTTGTGCCAGTAACAGCCATAATGGGGGCTTTGCAGTGGCGTGATGCAAGCTCCACCTCCCCCCAAACTGGTATGCCCCGCTCCCGCGCCTGCTCCACAAAGGGCAAATCTGTGGGTATTCCAGGGCTTAACACCATCAGCTGATGCTCCCCCAAAATGTCATCTGGGTTTTTGCCGAAATGGGTCGCCACCCCTTCATGCTCCAGCAAATCCTCATCCACAGCAGGCTCTTCTCGCAAATCGCACAAAGTCACCCTCGCCCCATGGGCAAGCAAAAGCCTAGCCGCCCCAGCCCCCGACAGCCCCATTCCACAAACCAAAACTTTTTTGCCTGAATATTCCATAACAAATCCCTCTCTATTATACTAACACGCAACCATGCACTCAACACTGTCACCCCGAACCTCCAGCCGTCATTGCGGGCTTGACCCGCAATCCCATCAGCTCTTCCAATCCCATACTGTAGGGGCGCATATTATGCGCCCGCTGTCGGGCAAAGGTCATGCCAATGCAAAATACGTTTCCCCAACAACAGGCGCGCAATGCGCGCCCCTACGATAATAATTACAAATTAGCAATTGCCAAAAACCCAATCAAACAGAAAATCGCCGTCACAATGTAAAATATTGACACCACTTTTGTTTCAGGCCATCCCATCTGCTCAAAGTGATGGTGGATGGGAGCCATTTTAAACAACCTCTTCCCGCCTGTCGCCTTAAAATACAACACTTGCAAGGCAACAGACAGCACCTCCGCAAGGTACACAAAGCCCACAATGGCAATCAGCAAAGGCATCTGTAAAATTATGGCAGTGGCAGACACAAAGCCCCCCAACGCCAAAGACCCAGTATCCCCCATGAAAACCCGCGCAGGGTGCGAGTTAAAGAGCAAAAATCCAAGCAACGCCCCAGCAGATGCCGCCAAAGCGTAACCCAAGACGCTATCAACCTGGAAGGCGGCGTATAGGAAAAACAGGCAAATCAGCAGAGTTACCCCTGAAGCCAATCCATCAAGCCCGTCGGTGAAGTTTGCTCCGTTAGATGTGCCGAGGGTCACGATTACTGCAAAAACAGGCATTGCCCAGCCAAAGTCTAAATACAAACCATCACTAAAAGGCACAAAAACCAAAGTTTGGATGTCGTTTACCCGCAAAAGCAACACAAAAACAATTGAAGCAACCAACTGCAAGCTAAATTTTTGCCACGCCCGCAAGCCCATAGAACGCTTTTTCACAACTTTGATATAATCGTCTAAAAAGCCAATTAAACCAAAGGACAGCATGGCGTACATAACAAGTGACCAGTAGATATTAAAACCAGAAAAAATCCCCGATGCCACAGCAATGGCGATAACAATAACAAAACCGCCCATGGAAGGCGTTCCCGCCTTGCTAAGGTGGCTGGTTGGACCGTCATCCCTCACATTTTGTCCAAATTTTAAGCGGCGCAAAATCGGGATAACAATCGGTCCAAGCACCACGGCAATGGCAAAGGCAATTAACGCCACAAGCACAGCTGTATGAAAATCAAGTTGACTGTAGTAATAATCCATTAAAATCTCCCCAGTTCATTAACAATTTCTTCAAACTCCATCCCCCGTGATGCTTTCAGCAAAATCACATCACCAGGCTTTACAATTTTATCCATCTGCCCCAAAAATTCCTCTTTTGTGGCAAAATACAGGGCATTTGACCCCGCTCCTTTAAATATATGCTTGGCAAGGTTGCCAATGCACACAATTACGTCAATATCCATAAGTTGGGCATATATACCACATTCTAAATGCAGTTTTTCTGCATATTCGCCAAGTTCATACATATCACCTAAAATGGCTATTTTGCGCCCAACACCAGACCTTTCCAAAACAGTGACAGCGGCTTTCATACTGTCAGGGTTGGCGTTGTAGCAATCCACAATCAGCTTGCCACCGCAAGCCCTATCCCGCACGTCCATACGCATACCGCTGGATTGAAAATCTGCAATGCCACTGGCGATTTGACTGCGACCAAGCCCCATATAATCGCCCACAGCCACAGCCGCCATTGAATTTAGAACCATGTGTCGCCCAGGGGCAGGCACAGAAACCCACAGTTTCTCGCCTTCGTTGAGGATTGTGGCGTAAGTTGTACCCTCAAGACCCATATCATTTACACTAAGCGGACGGTAGGTGTTGCCCTCGTCAAAGCCGTAAAAAGTCACATCATCACGAATGTCATGCCGCCGCAAAAATTCATCATCACCGCAGAGGAAAACCCGTCCATCTTCCGCTAAAAAGTCCATAATTTCAGACTTTGCGTTGAAAATTTCCTCCTGGCTTCCCAAATTCTCAATATGCGCCACGCCGATATTTGTAATTATCGCTATATTAGGTCTGGCAATTTTTGACAGACGGTGGATTTCCCAACGGTTATTCATACCCATTTCAAGAACTGCGACCTCGGTATCTTCATTAATGTTGAAAATGCTGGCAGGAAGCCCAATTTCATTGTTAAAATTCCCTAAAGTTTTAACCACGCTAAACTTTTGGGATAGGACGCTGGCAATCATATCCTTACAAGAGGTTTTTCCATTTGACCCTGTAATCCCAACAATTGTCACATTAAACAGCCCACGGTAATATTCAGCCAAGTCCATCAAAGCCTGCTTAGTGCAGTCCACATAAATAGCGGGAACATCGGTTTCCTTCTCACTAAAAACACAAACCGCCCCGCCCTGCATAGCCTTGCCAAAATAGTCATGCCCATCCACATTAACGCCTTTAAAAGGCACAAACAGCTTGCCCTTCACATCCTCACGGGTATCGAAGGAAACGCCGTAAATCAAATCATTTCCAATATCTGGATTATTAAGGAAACCGCCCACGGCATGGGCAACTTCCGATAATTTCAAGGGTTTCATGGCTATTCATCCTCCCCCAATATATTGCGGACAAATTCAGCATCATCAAAATGCTCCCTTCGTCCGTTTTCAAATTCTTGATAATTTTCGTGACCTTTGCCAGCGATTATTATGCAATCATCGGGCTTTGCAAGGTTTATTGCTTTGGTGATTGCTTCGCCGCGGTGGGTTATTTTGTAAATGTCGGACTGCGGGCGGACAATGCCCGCCCCTACCGAACAAACCCCGTCATTGCGAGCCCCGCCCGCAATCCCATCAGCACAAACCCCGTCATTGCGGGCTTGACCCGCAATCCCACCAGCAATTTCGTCAATAATAGCCTCAGGGCTTTCATTCCTAGGATTGTCACTGGTTATTATCACCAAATCAGACAACCGCCCCGCAATCTCCCCCATTATAGGTCGTTTAACCGCATCCCTATCCCCGCCACAGCCAAAAACCGTGATAATACGCCCTTTTGTAAACTCTCGGCAAGCTGAAATTATATTTTCCAAACCATCAGGGCTATGGGCATAATCAACAATCACAGAAAAGCCGCGATTATTGGAAATTGACTGTATGCGCCCGCCAACCCCCCGAACACCCCTAAGAGCAGCGGCAACCTCTTCATGGGCAAGCCCCAACTGAATAGAAGCCCCATAAGCGCAAAGGCTGTTATAAACCGTAAATTTGCCAGGTATTGGCACATCAACACCTTGACCTTTAATTATATATGAAATTCCAAAACTTTGCAACACACAATCTTCAGCCCTATAATCACCGCCATCAATACCATATGTAAACATTTTACACTTAGCATAGTCTAGCAAAAAATCCCGCGTGTCGTCATCATGGTTGATGATGCCCGTTTTGCACAAATCAAACAGACCAGCCTTTGCAAGGCGATAATTTTCCATTGTTCCGTGGAAGTCCAAATGGTCTTGGGTTAAATTGGTAAACAAGCCAAGCTCAAAGGTTAATGCCGCCACCTTATGCAGGGCAAGAGCATGGCTAGATACCTCCATAACAACATATTCAGCCCCAGCCCCAGCCATGACCCCCAAAATTTGATAAAGCTCCACCGTGTCTGGTGTGGTGGATGTGGCAAAGGGCATATCCAAGGGCTTGCCATCAAGCAACACCCCAAGAGTGCCGATAGAACCAACCCTTTTGCCGCATTTACGCAAAATCCCCTCTAAAAAGGCGGTTGTAGAGGTTTTGCCGTTTGTGCCAGTTATCCCAATAAGTTTCATGCCCTTTGCAGGGTCGCCAAAAAATTCATGGCAGATATGCGCCATAGCAAGGCGGGTGTCGTCAGCACTTATAGCCGCGGCATTTTGCGGCATATCCCCTTCCCTGCCCGTCTTACACAGCACCGCCACAGCCCCCGCCTCCACGGCAGACTGGGCAAAATCATGCCCATCCACATGAAGCCCCTCAATGCAAACATAAAGGTCGCCAACCTGCACCTTGCGGCTGTCTATAGAAATTCCAGTAATATCTACACCATTAATTCTCATCAAAACCCCCGAAAACTCTTTTTAAGAATTTTACCACATTTTACAACCTTTGGCAACCTTCAAAATCAGACCCAGCCCCTTTTAAATCGACATGTTTTGGGGTGGTATTACTGTAGTAACCCAAAAAAATAACGCAATCAGCGTTATCTATTTATTCAAATGCTTCAAAGCCCCGCGGATAATCTGCTCTGCCGTCATATCTGCCAAGGCAATTTCCATCACAGCCCGCAAAGCCTCACTGCGGGAATATCCCAGCGTTAACAGCGCGTCAGTCGCTTCCTGTTTAGCTTCTGGGTTTCCTGCGCCAATATTTTGCTGGGGCGACGCTTCCTGTGCAATTTCGGAGGACTTCATCTTGTCTTTAAGCTCAAGCACAATGCGGTTGGCAAGCTTTTTCCCAACCCCTGGGGCGCGAACCAACTCATCCGCTTCCTCTGTCAAAATCGCAAGGGATATGCGCCCACTGTCCAATGTGGACTGTATAGCAAGAGCAACCTTCGCCCCCACCCCACTAACGCTAGTAAGCAAATAAAACATCTGGACATCCTCTGCCGTCAAAAAACCAATTAGAGAAATGTCGTTTTCCTTCACCTGCAAAGCGGTGTGTAACCGAACCTCCTGCCCGACCGACAGCCGCGACAATGTAGAAGCAGATGCCTGAAGATGATAGCCCATAGCCCCCGCCTCTAAAATTAAGGCGGTTTCCCCCACATGGGCAACCTTGCCGTTTATATACGCAATCAAAAATCTCTCTCCTTAATAGTGGCTCATTAGCGCAGTAACGGATAAAAAATACACCAACAGCCCAACAATATCCTTGATAGATGTGATTATAGGAGCAGAGCCTGCCGCCTGGTCAACATTAAATTTGATAAGGGCAAAAGGCACAAGAAAACCAAGCAAAGCCGCCAAAGCCATCACAATAATAAGGGATAGACCAACAGCAACCCCAAGCATAGGCAAACCATGGCGCACCGTTACGAAAACGCCAGCAACCACACCAACCCAAATACCCATAGACAAGCCAACCCACACCTCTTTCATAAAGGGTTTAAAAAAGCTTTTGATGTTAATGTGACCAAGAACCACGCCACGGGTGAAAACCGTGCTGGACTGAGTGCCAACATTCCCCCCCATACCCATAATTAGCGGGATAAATGACGCGGCAACCAAAATAGAGCTTAAAGTGTCCTCAAACATGTCAATTATGCCCCCTGCAAACAGGGCAACAACGGTGGTTATAAGCAAAAAGGGCAGGCGCACACGCCAAATCTTCCACAAGCTGCCTTTTATAAGAACTTCGCTTCGGTCGCTTTCCATGTCTTTAACATCAACAAAACCTGCGTGGTCAAAAATATCCTCTGTCGTTTCTTCTTCCAAAATGTCCATAGCGTCATCAATTGTGATAATACCAACCATACGCCCTTCTTTATCAACAACTGGCATTGCCATCAAGTCCATGTCTTTCATGGTGTTTGCGGCTTCTTCCTGGTCGGTGTCGGTGGTGACGCTTATAGCACGCATACGCATCACATCAGCAATTTTTTCAGCAGGGTCGGCGCAAACCAACTCTTTAAGGGATAAAACCCCCTCCAACACCCTAGCGTTGTCAGTAACATATAGTGTATAAACCGTTTCCTTGTCTGCCGCCTGTTTGCGCACCTTTTCAAGAGCCTGCTCCACCGTCATCTCCCTGCGCAGGGTTATAAACTCTGTGGTCATTATACGCCCTGCGGTTTCGTCTTGATAGCCTAAAAGCAGGTTTGTGGCTTCCCGCTCCTCAGCAGAAAGGGAGTTTATAAGCTTTTTTGCCACTGTTGCAGGCAACTCATCAAGTAGCCTAACACGGTCATCAGGTGCCATTTCGTTGATATATTCAATAGCACCTTCTTCTGTAAAATATGTCAACAAATCCTGTTGCAAATCTAGGTCAAGCTCTTCAAAAACAGATAACGCCCGCGCCTTATCCAAAAGGCGGAAGGTTATCACCAAATCTTCTGGTTCTAAATCATGGAAGATGTGCAAAATTTCCATTTCTTCTGCCTGCGCCAGCTGTTCCTTTAGCTGGTCAAGCTCCCTATTTTCGATAAGCTGTAAAATTTTCTCTTTAAAGTCATTATAATTATCCATTGCCATCTCCCCTTCCTCTATAGTTTTATAGTATGCATTTTAAAACGGCGTTCGATACTATGTTAGCAAAAACTAACAGCTATGTCAAGCCTTTTTAGCCATTTTTTATTCTTGACAACTTGTCCTCTTTGGAGTACAATAAGGGTAATTAAGCATACGGGAGGGCATTGCTATGTATGGGATATTGGATAATTTAAATGACGATTTGGGCTTGGAATTAAACCTGCCCTATGATATTTTTGCTGAATCTTTTAACGAAGGAGCTGTAAAGGAGGGGGATGCGGTTTCGGAAGAAACCCTGGCATCTCTTATTTACACAAAAGAAATTGAATGTCCTGTGTGCCGCGCCAAAATCGAAAACACCTTGGTGCGGGAGTCTAAATTGCGCCTATCCCATATGGAGGAGCTGCGCCCAGTTTACAGGGATTTTGAACCCCTTTGTTATGATGTTACCATGTGTACAACCTGTGGCTATGCGGCTTTAAAAGACCGTTTTGAAATTGTCAGCGACCGTCAGCGGGAAGCCCTGCTTCAAAAGGTTCGTATGAATTACGCAAACTTTATGCCTGTGGTTTACCCCGCGATAATGGATGAGAAAATGGGCATCGAAAGATATAAATATGCATTGCTAACTGGTTGCGTTAAAAAAGTATCCCTTGGGGAGCGCGCTATGCTTCTAACAAAAATATCTTGGCTTTACAAGACTTTAGGGGATACAGCCAATACCCATTTGTTTACAAAACACGCCAATGACGTGCTAACCCAAGCCTATGAAAGCGAACGTTTCCCAATTTTTGGCATGTCAGAAGCCACGGTTCACTTTCTTTTGGCGCGCTTCGCCACCAACTTAGGCGATTATAGCAGGGCTTTGCGCTTTTTGTCACTAATAATTGTTGACCAAAGTGTAAACATTAGGCTGAGAGATTTAGCAAGAGATATGAAGGAAGAAATCGGGCAAGTTAAAGACGAATAAGGTGATATATGAAAATCTCAAAAGAAGAAGCAAGGCAATTTCTTGTTAGCCATCAGCATTTAGATAATGCACACCCTCTTTACCGTAAAGAGGGTGTTTTGCAATACTTTAAAAAAGTGGGCTGTGTTCAATTTGACCCCCTTAATATTGTTGGGCGCAATGCAGACCTTGTGTTGCAGTCACGTATAAAAAACTACAAGCCCGAAATGCTGGAAGAGCTGTTATACAAAGAGCGAAGCCTTGTTGACGGCTGGGATAAAGTTATGTCAATTTATCCTATAAAGGACTGGGCTTATTTTCATTTTGTCCGCGAATTGCGGGGCAAAAACATCAGGTTGACATTAAAAAACAGCAAATCAGCCCACGGGCTGGACTACATAGAAAACATTTTGGAAACCCTGACAAAAAATGGGGCTTTGCAACCAAAACAAATTGGAAAAGGTGCGACAGAAAACAGCATATGGGGGCACAAAAACATCTACAGCGCAATAATGGATTATCTTTTCCACATTGGCAAGGTTGGGGTGTCCAAAAAACTAAATGTAAATAAGGTTTATGACCTTATTGAAAACATCATCCCGCCCCACATCCTAAATGCTCCCATACCTTTTGAAACAGAGCATGAATTTTTCAAATGGTATGTGTACAGGCGCATTGCAAGCGTGGGTATGTTGTGGAACAAAAGCGGCGGCGGTTGGTATGGCACTGGCATACCCGACAAAAAGACGCGGCAAAAGATTTTTGAAGAACTCACTCAACAAGGCTTAGTGACAGCCATTGAAGTTGAGGGCATTTCCGAAAAATTCTACGCAAGAACAGCCGACATTCCATCCGCGCCAAAAGAACATCCCCTTCCCAACAACAAAGATGTAAAATTTATAGCCCCCCTTGATAATCTCATTTGGGATAGGGATATGGTGTCAAAAGTTTTTGGCTTTGATTATACGTGGGAGGTTTATATCCCTGCCGCAAAAAGAAAGTATGGCTATTATGTGCTGCCCGTCCTTTGGGGCAATCGCTTCATTGCCCGCTTCGAGCCCGAAAAGTCACCTTCGCATTTAAGCATAAAAAACTGGTGGTGGGAGCAGGACATTGTTATCACAGGTGAGCTAATTAATTACATTACGCAAGCCATGGAACGGTTTGCTGTTTTCCTGGGAAAAGAGCAAGGTGTCCATAAAAGCGTATATGAAAAGCTTACTTTCCTTTAGCCGTCATCCCGTGCTTGACACGGGACCCCACATGTCATTCCAAGCCCCTACAGTATGGGGCTTGGAATGACTAACAAGATTGCGGGTCAAGCCCGCAATGACGGATTTGGATGTACGTCATCCCGCGCTTGACACGGGACCCCACATGTCGTTCCAAGCCCCCACAATAGCGGGCTTGGAATGACTAACGGGATTGCGGGTCAAGCCCGCAATGACGGTATATATTAAGGGGCAGAATAATCTGCCCCCTTTAAATATTTTATTTCAACTTACCAACATTAACATCTCTAGCATATTTCGGCAAAAGAATCGGAGAAGCTTCGCCAGTATCTTCCAGTTTCGCGCTCTCAATTTGGCTTTCATACTCTTTCACGTGGCTAAGGGTTGGCGCGCCCACCTTAACATTTTTAGCGCAAGCGGCGGCAGACTGCCCCGCCAAACGCCCAAACACAATAACGTCAAGCATAGAGTTACCAAGAAGGCGGTTACGCCCATGGATGCCGCCAATTGCCTCCCCTGCAACAAACAGGTTAGGAATTTTTTCTGTAGCCGCCTCTGCATTAACCTCAATCCCGCCATTTTGATAGTGGAAAGAAGGGTAAACAAGAACGGGGGTCTTGCGCATGTCAATACCATAATTCATAAACATACGAAGCATACCAGGCAAAGCCGTGGCAATTTTGCCATCACCGTTGATAATATCAATCATTGGCGTGTCAAGCCACACACCACGGCCGTTTGGAATGTCAACCCCAAGCCCGTGGGTGCTGGTTTCGCGGATAATGGCAGAAGCGGCAACGTCACGGGTTTCAAGAGGGTGAACAAAGGCTTCGCCATTGGTGTTTATAAGCTGTGCGCCAACCGCCCTCACCTTCTCCGTCACAAGCGCGCCAAAAAGCTGTATGGGGTACGCCGTGCCTGTTGGGTGATATTGTATGGTATCTTGATACAGCAAATTACAACCTGCGCGATATGCCATAACAAGACCATCTGCTGTTGCACCATAGTGGTTAGTGGTGGGGAAGCCGTGGTAATGCATACGCCCCGCGCCCCCTGTTGCCATAACCACAGTTTTAGCGCGAGCAATCAAATACTCTCCCGTCAGCATATTGTAAAGCACAGCACCTGCGGCATTGCCCTCTTTGTCAAGCAAAAGCTCCACAGCGGCGGTATAGTCAACAATTTCAATACCCATATTGTGAACTTGGTCACGCAAAACGCGGGTTATTTCAGCCCCTGTATAGTCAGCACAGGCATGTAGACGCTTGCGGGATAAGCCGCCCCCAGGGAAAGTCTGCATAGAGCCGTCAGGATGTTTGTCAAACATAACCCCAAGCCCCTCAAGCCATTCAAGAGATTTTGCCCCGTCCATAACAAGCCTGCGGACAAGCTCTGGTTTATTGTAATAGTGACCGCCGCCCATGGCATCAAGATAATGTTGCATGGGGCTGTCGTTGTCCTTATCGCTGGCTTGGATGCCCCCCTCTGCCATCATGGAGTTAGAGTCACCCATGCGAAGCTTGGTAACAATAAGCACATCAGAACCTGCCACTTTAGCCTCAATTGCAGCAGCAGCACCAGAGCCGCCACCGCCAATAATAAGCACATCAGTTTCAAAATCAACCTTGTCCAAATCTAAATCAAGCCCAGAAATGCGGGATTTTGAATGGAGAAGGGCGGTAAGCTCCTTAGGGGCTTTCTCCCCTGCGTTTGGACCAATTTCAATTTTTGCAAAACCTTTATCGCCATAGTCTGGGTGATATTCGTCCAGCAACGCGCGCTTTTCGTCAGCGGTCATGCGGCGAGGCTCGGTTTGAAGGCGGGCTTCACGTGTCGCTTCCAATTTTTTCATACTCTCCATCATAGCGGGAGTAAATGGGCTTTCTTTTGTCATTACCATTGGTTTTATCATCGGGAACACCTCCTCCTATTTTTCAATTTCGCGGTTATCATACAATTCTTTAATTTCTTCTTTAGACTTTGCCATCATGGCAGCCATGTCCGCATCAAATTTCCCTGCGGCAATGTCTGCGGCGCGCTGTGCCGTATGCTCTGCTGGGTTCATAATATATTTGCCTGTTAAACGGCGCGCCAACAAACCCACTAAAGGATGGGAAATGTTGGCAGGGCAACGGGCAGAACAAATTCCGCAAGCCACACAGTCAAAGCTGGCATGGGCGCATTTTTCATAATCCCCCCGCTTGGCATATGCTATGTACTGCATGGTAGCAAGCCCCCGAGAGCAGGATTTTGTACAGGAATTGCAACCAACACAACCATAAACTTCAGGAAAAATTTCCATCATAATTTGCTCAGTTGGTTTAATTTCCTCGATATTATAATTTTTGTTATTAAGTGGGAAGAAGGGCAAAGTTGCCACATACATCCCCTCTTCCACCTTGGTTTGACATGCCAAGGAAAAATGGGGCTTGGTTTCCCCTTTCAAGCGATAAATTGCACCACATGCACCACAAAAACCGTGGCGGCAACCGCAACCACGCACCAGGGTGTAACCAGCGTATTCCATCGCTGTCATTATCGTCAAATCTGACGGCACAACGTAATGCTTGCCGTCAAAATACACATTTGCCATTTCCTGCATATTTTTCCTCCTAGAAAATTTGTGCAACAGACAAGGTCTGATGCTTAACGCTGTTCGTGTTCATTTTAGCATAAAACTCCAAGGCTGACGGATTGTCTGCCCCTGCTGTCAAGGCGTTGTCGGCATCTTGGTGCATAATTAAAATTCCTCTGGTATTTGGTCAAGCTCATCAACGCGGAAAACAGGGCCATCCATGCACACAAACTTGTCACCAATGTTGCAACGACCGCATTTGCCGATGCCGCATTTCATGCGAAGCTCAAGGGTGGTAAAAACCTGCTCTTTTTTAAAGCCCATTTCAAGAAGCACCGCCAAAACAAACTTTATCATAATGGGAGGGCCGCACATAACAACCACTTTGTCGGTAGAAAAGCCAATTTTCTTAAAATAGTCAGGCACAAAACCCACATTGCCTTCCCAGGCATCATCTGGACGGTCAATGGTTAGAAACACATTGGTGTTGCGCTTTTCTGCCCAAGACTTTTCAATCTCCCTATGGTAAACCAAATCAGCAACAGACCGCGCCCCGTACAAAATGTCAACATAGCCATAATCATCACGGTTGTCAAAAACATAATGGATAACCGAGCGCAAAGGGGCAAGGGCAATCCCTCCCCCGATAAACAAAATGTTTTTGCCTTTTAAAGCGTTGGCATCATCCACAGGAAAGGCGTTGCCATAAGGTCCTCTGATTGTTATGTGGTCGCCAGGGTTCATTTTGTCATGCATATAGTTTGTTAGCGCGCCAACCCGCTTAATGGAAAAGTCCATATACTTGGTATTTGTGGGGCTTGTGGATATGGAAAACATCGCCTCACCAACGCCAGGTATGCTTAACATGGCACATTGCCCAGGCATGTGGTCAAAAGCCTTGTTGCCCTTTAAATCCACAACGCGGAAGGTCTTAACGTCAGGGGTTTCCTGTATAATATCAGTAATTATGCCCACCTGAGGGATTAGCATATCAGGCATTTGCATCTTCTTTCACCTCCGCCAGGGATTTTATAATTTTAACAATGTTTAGGGAAACAGGGCATTTATTAATGCAACGCCCGCAGCCCACACAACCAAACTGCCCTTCATAATTCATGGGATGGTACATTAATTTATGCATGAAACGCTGACGAAAGCGTTCTTTTTGGGTCAAGCGGTTGTTACCGTGAGCCATCAGCGTAAAATCTGGATACATGCAAGAATCCCAACAGCGGAAGCGGGTCACGCCCTTACAATCGCCGCCGTCATGGTCTTTAATGTCATAGCAAGAGCATGTTGGGCAGGAATATGTACATGTGCCGCAACCGATGCAAGCACGGTGAAAACTGCCCCATTGTTCTGAATTAAACATCGCCATCATGTCCTCAGATGTGAACCCTTTGTCCAGCGGCAATTTTGCATAAGGCAAATTTTGGGCAGTTTCGCGAATATTCGCCTGCAAGCCAGACAAGTCACCAAAGTCAGCGGCTTCAAGAAGGCCTGACATTTCCTCAACATAAGCAGAGCCTTTGTCGGTTTGCCCTTGAATGTAGAGGTTATCCCCATTAATCCACGTTGTAACATCCCCGCCAGGGTTTCCTGCATCCAAACCAAAAGCATGGCAGAAGCAGGCGTTTTTAGGCTCATTACAAGCTAAAGAAATAAGCACGGCATTGTCACGGCGGGCTTTGTAGAACATGTCAACGGGCTGTTTGCTCAAATAAATATTGTCAAGAACTTTAATTGCCTCAATGTCACAGGCTTTTATTCCAAAAATCGCAAAAGGTTTGTCGAAAAATTCACGGGCGAAAACCTCAATGTTTGTGCCGTCCATTTTAATTGTATACAAATCTTCAGACTGGGGCAAAAACAGGTCTTTTGGCGTGTTGGCAGTTTTTAGACCATATAAATCAACTGCGGCATCTTTGTGCCAGGCTTCAAAATTCAGAGTACCCCCACGACGAATGGGCAAATATAAATTGCGGTTTTCTGCCGTTTGGGCATACAGCTCTGGCAACTTATCAAGGGCTATTTTGTAGGTTTTGCTCACGTTCTCACCCCCTTGTTAATGTCAATTTGACCATCATTATTCAAGTCATAACTGGTCAGCGGCTCTGGGGCTTCAATGTTCTCCCCTGCCTGATATTCTCCATAAAACTCATTAATATCTTTGATAAACTTGCGGTTTAGCAAATGAACAGGAATGTCCTGTGGGCAAACCCTGCTACATTCGCCACAGTCGCTACAACGCCCCGCCACGTGATAAGCACGGACAATGTGGAACAGCTGCTCTTCAAACTCATTGGCATTTACCTTGCTTGCCATGTCCATTTTGTCGCTTGAAAACACACAGCGTTTGCAATTGCACACAGGGCAAGTGTTTCGACATGCGTTACAACGTATGCATTTGGAAAGCTGGCTTTGCCAGTATGCAAAGCGGTCTGGGGCTTCCAACGCTTCAATGGCTTCCACAAGCTCAAAACGGGCGTCCTTTTCAAGACGAGGGCTGTCATCTGAAAGGTCGATAATCTCATCCCCTACTGGATGGCTCACTTTTGTGCAAACTTGGCACTTCTCCCACATGCCAGCATCTTCCAATTCCTCAACTTGAACCGTGCCGCCGCAACCAATGCCGATAATATGCACTTTGTCAGTGTTTACCAAATTCTCTTTGATAAGTTGGTTAAAGGAGTAGCTGTCGCAAGGCTTTAGAAAAACCAGCGTCGAGCCATCAAAAAGCTTGCCCCCAAGCCAAGGTGCATTCATCAAATACTTGCTAAGGTTAGGCGCGCAATATTTATTGTAGACCAAATCCTCAATCTGCCCAGGATGGTCAAAGAAGGCAGGTTCTGGCATGGTTTCATGGTCGCCTTTTTTCCACGCAAGCACACGGTCAACAACGCCATCAGCCAATAGTTTAGTGGCGCGCAACTTCATTTGCTCCTCAATTTTAGCCACGGAAGGAATGTCGCGGCTTTTATCGGTAGCAGGGGGCAAAATTTCGCGATGGGGTTCGCGCTCCAAATCCTCATAACCCTCTGGCAAATTGCGCAAGTCCACAATTTGGCGGTTAGGACCAAGATTTGTTATTGTTTCAGTAAATTCGTTCATAACCCGAGCAAATTTTGTGGCTTCTGCCGCAGAAACCCACTCAAGGCGCATCCTATCCCGCTCGATACCCAAATAATCCATTAAATTAAACATCAGGGTAAAACGGCGGCGGGTGAAGTAATTTCCTGTGCTGTAATGGCAGTCCCCTGGGTGGCAACCGCACACAATCACCCCGTCTGCCCCTTTACCAAAGGCGCGCAACACAAAAATGGGGTCAACACGGCAAGAGCAAGGCACTTTAATAATTTTAACATTTGGCGGATAGCTCAAACGGCTTGTTCCTGCCAAATCTGCCCCTGCATAGGAACACCAGTTACAGCAAAACGCCACAATAAGCGGCTCGAAGGTCTTGTTTTCGTCTAACATAATGCATCCACCTCCGCTAATAATTGTTTATTTGAAAATCCTTGTAAATCCATTGCGCCTGATGGGCAAACCACCACACACGCCCCGCAACCTTGGCACAAAGCCAGGTTAACATGGCTGACACGCTCTAAGGTTTTAAAGCCGTGGTCATTAATCTCCATTGGGCCATAGCTAATTGCGCCATAAGGGCAAACAGGGGAGCATAGAGAGCAACCGTTGCAAGCCTTAGGGTCAACCGCCGCCGTGCAGGGATTGCTCAAAAGCACTTTCTTGGACAACAAGCCGATAACCTTAGCCGCCGCCGCACCTGCCTGACCAACAGTTTCAGGAATATCCTTAGGGCCTTGTCCTGCCCCTGCCAAATACACGCCAGCGGTAGGGCTTTCAACGGGACGCAGCTTAACATGGGCTTCCGTCATAAAATTGTTGGTGTCAATAGAGGCAGACAGCTTAGAAGCCAAAGGCTTCGCGGACGCTGTTGGCTGAATTGCCGTGGCAAGAACAACCATATCTGTTTTAAGGTCAAGCTGTACATTGTCAAGCATATCAACAGCAGAAAGCTCCAGATGCGTACCTTTGTCCACAACCTTGCCAACCTGCCCTTTGATATATTTAACGCCATATTCCTCTGCCCCGCGGCGATAAAACTCGTCATAGGCTTTGCCTGGGGTGCGCATGTCTATATAAAACACATTTACGTCAATGTCAGGGTATTTATCTTTAATTAAAACCGCATGTTTCGCTGTGTACATACAGCATATTTTAGAGCAGTATGGCTTGCCCCGCCCTGTAACGTCACGGCTTCCCACACATTGGATAAAGGTAATGGACTTTGGCTTGCGACCATCTGAAAGACGCACAAGTTCGCCCCCTGTTGGGCCTGCGCCGTGGGTTATCCGCTCAAATTCAAAACTTGTTATAACATCCTTACTATCATTATAAGCAAATTCGCCAAATTTATCCAAATTGATGGTTTCAAAACCAGTGGCAGTGATTACCGCGCCATATTTTTGCTCAACCAGCTCATCAACCTCATCAAACTGGATTGCACCTGGTTGGCAAACAGTTTTACAAAGCCCGCATTTACCCGATTTAAACATGATGCAATGCTCCCTGTCAATAACTGGCACAAGGGGCAGGGCTTGGGCGAATGGTATATAAATCGCCTTACGGTTTTGCAATCCCAAGTCAAACTCCAAAGGAACATTTTTCACAGGGCATTTGTTCCAGCAATCGCCACAACCTGTGCATTTTTCCATACAAACAGAACGGGCTTTCTTCCGCACCGTCACCGTAAAATTACCAACAAAGCCCTCCACCTTCTCAACTTCAGCATAGGTCATAATGTTGATTTTATCATGGCTCGCCGCATCCACCATTTTCGGCGTTAAAATGCAAGCAGAGCAGTCCAGAGTGGGGAAAGTTTTGTCAAGCTGTGCCATTTTCCCGCCAATGCTTGGTGTGGCTTCAACCAAATCCACCTCAAAGCCTGCCTCGGCAATATCCAAAGCCGCTTGAATACCCGCAATACCCCCGCCGATAACCAAGGCACGCTTGACCACGCTGTTTTCCTCGGGAAACAAAGGTGCGTTAAGCTTAACCTTAGCAATTGCCGCCTTTGCAAGGGCAACCGCCTTCTGAGAGCCTTCTTCCTTATCCTTATGTATCCACGAAACATGCTCACGTATATTAGCAATTTCTACCATATACGGGTTAAGCCCTGCCGCTTCCGCCACCTTGCGGAAGGTTGCCTCATGCATACGGGGCGAACATGCCGCCACCACAAGACCCGTCAGCTGGTTATCGCGAATGGCGTCCGCTATCATGTTTTGCCCTGTTTTGGCACACATATAAGGGTATTGTTCTGCCACCACAACTCCAGCAATGCCCCGCACGCCATCAAGCACCACATCAGGGTCAACCGTCGCCTTAATATTGCTGCCGCAGTGGCATACAAAAAATCCAATTCTTTCCAATCAAAGTCACCTACTTTCGATATTATCGTTATTCTTGTCTATATTTCTCAAAAATCAAATCCACAGAGCGTATAACGCCATTGCTTCTTTGGTGTGTTGGCATAAATCCTACATACCGCCAGCCTTCTTTGGCATATTCCTCAATAACGCCCCTATACTCGTCCGAATTGAAGCCGAAAACAATTCCTGCCGTTTCAACCTCCACATATTCGTATTCGTACATACATTTACCTCGCATAATTATTCAGATTAACCAGCCGCCTAAACCTGACACATGGCAAAACATTTACGCCCACTGCGTAGGGGCGCATATTATGCGCCCGCCGTCCGACAAACGTGATGTTGGTGAATAATACCTTTATTTCAAAGTATTCTGGTCACGCACCAAAACCCACTTGCCGCCAACATTCTTAAACAACAAACTAAGAAAGTAATTCATCTGATAAGGCTCGCCGCCCTCATCCAAATCGTGATACACCACATCTAACAAAGCATATCCCATGGCATCATCAGCAAAAATGTCCACAACACTGACATCCATCCGCCAATCTGCATCCGCAAACCAATCCCTATGAAAATCCACAATATCCCCATTGCCCGAAATCATGCTACCATTGGGCAAAATAATTATGCAAGGATGGTCTGGGTGCAAAAATTCAGAAAAGCCCGCCAAATCCCTTTCCTTAATGGTTTTCAAATGAGCGTCCAGCGCGTCTTTAAAATCCGTCATGTAAAAACTCCTTCATTTCGTCTGTATGGAATACACAATATCATCATGGGCTTTACCGTTTATCGTGTGCTTATCTTTGTCAATCCTTTCCAAGGTGAAACCGCATTTTTGCAACAGCTTTTCGCTGGCTGTGTTTCCGCTGTACAAACTGGCGTTAATTTTTCTCCACCTCTGTTTGGTAAGTAAAGTTATAAGACCTTGCACAATCTCGCCTGCATAGCCCCTGCCCCAATAATCGCTTCCCAGAAAATATCCAATTTCGATTTCTTTGGCATCTTCTTCCATATTGTTAAGGGTTATAAATCCAACAACCACGCCGCTTTCGTTCTCAATAAAGGGAAAAACCAGTATGTTGTATTTTGCAAGCAATTCTAGCGATTGCTCCAAGAATTGGTCATCCCCAAGCAACAACATCGGGTAAAGTTCCATTGTATTTTTATCGGCAAAAACCTTGCTCAACTCCACTAAATTATGGCTTTGTGCAACAATTTCCAATCTGTCAGTTTTAAGTTTTGACAGTGTTTGCTTGGTATATTCCAGCACAGTTACCACCCCTTGAACAATTTCTCATTACCACGCTTAAAATTGCCAGTGACCTTCGCCATAATAAGCTGTGCATCCTTACCCTCGGCATTTTGGATTTTACGGACAAATTCCTCAGCCCGCTTGCCGCTTAAAGTAACCACCTGCTTGCCTTCATAAGATATAAAGACCTTGCCGTCCTTGGTAATTCTATAGGCAAAAATCTCCTCATCCAAAATGCCGCGTTTATCTATGTTGCCCATTGGCTGTCTACCCCTTATACTTACGAAACGCCGCAACCAAAAGCTGCTGTGGCATCTCATTATCTATTTCGGCAGGAATGTCATCAGGGTTAATACGGTCTCCCCCCTGTTGGCGGATGGACGCAAGGCGCACCGCTTCAATAAGCTGCGCAGGGGCAACCCCTCTGGGGCATCTTTGCACACAGGCGAAACATGCCAAGCACTTCCAAAGGGTTGTGGAGCTTAACAGGCTTTCTGCATCTCCTCTTTGCAAATAGCTAACAAATTGATGCGGGCGAATGTCCATTTCTCCATAAGAAGGGCAAGATGCCGAACAACGCCCGCATTTCATGCACTTTTCTGCCAATGTGCCGCTATTTAGCAACAATTCCTTTGCCTCAAAGGCTGGATTTAGCATGGTTGCACCCCCTCCACGTCAAGCCCAAGGGCTTCTGCTAATATTTTGGTAAAATATGTAATGGGCAAGCCATCACCTGTTTGCTTTTTAACATTGTAGGCGCACAGCGGACATGCGGTAATAAGCTCCTCTGCCCCTTGCCCTTTGGCATCATCCACCATTTTGTGGCACATTCTTGACGACATCTCTGGCTCTCCAAGGGAGATATACCCGCCACAACACTCGTTGCGCATGGCGTATTTCACAGGGGTCGCCCCCAACGCCTTAATAAAATCCTCAATAATACTGGGGTTTTCAGGGTCATCAAATGCCATAACAGCACCAGGGCGAAGAAGCAAACAGCCGTAATAAGCCCCAATTTTGCGCCCCGTCAGCGGATTTGTAACAGCATCAGCCAATTTATCAAAACCAACCTTATCCCGCAACACTTCCAAAAAGTGTAAAACCTCGGTTTTGCCGTCATAGGTTAACTCATCATCATAAGCCGTCAAAGTTGCCCGCAAAGCGGCATCTTCTTCCACTTTATGGTTAACCCGCTTCAAAACATGGTGGCAAGCAGAGCATAGGGTCACTAAAGCCCGCCCATTGTCCTGACTGACCTTCAAAGCCCGCACAGATGGGGTTTTGCCTGCAACTGCGTCAACACCCATAGGGTACACAGCCCCGCAGCACTGCCACTCCTCAAACTCCCTCAGCTCAAACCCCAATTTTTCGGCAGCTTTGCGGGCGTAAATATCCAGCTCTTTTGCCTTGGTTTTTAGGGTGCAACCTGGGTAATAATCAAAAACCATAATTATCCTTCCTTTATCTTGTTTTATTTTTTGTGATGTGTTATAATTAATCCCGTTACTAATATAACATACAATCCCTCGGGTTGTCTATGGGATTTTCTACAAATTCTAAAAATTTTTTCCAAAGGAGATTTTGCTATGGATACCGCTGTAATTGCGCTTATCATTATTGGAGTTGCCCTTGTTTTGTACATCACAGACATTTTCCCTGTTGCAACCACATCCATCCTCGCCATACTTGCCATGGTTGTCTTTGATGTTATCCCCTTTTCTTCTGCTTTTGGGGGCTTTGCCAATGATATGGTTTTCCTGATAATTGGCATGGTTATCGTAGGCAACACCTTATTTGAAACAGGGGTTGCGCAAATTTTAGGCAAGTCCATCATCAAAATATCACGGGGCAACGAAAAAATGTTTGTGGTTATTTTGATTTTGGTTGCTACAATTCCAGCGGCGTTTTTGTCCAACACCGCCGCCGCCGCTATGATGATACCCGTTGCAGCCTCTGCCGTTGCCGCATCAAATGGCAAATTTACTAAGAAAAACACATTTATGGTTATAGGTATCGCCGCCGTTACCTCTGGTGGGCTTACCGCCGTTGGCTCAACCCCTCAGCTTATCGCCCGCGACCGCCTTATCGAAGCAGGTATTGAGCCTTTCGGCTTTTTCGAGCTTGCATGGGCAGGCGCACCTGTAATAATCCTCCTTTTGGTTTACTACCTCACCATTGGTCGGGTGATACTCAAAAAAACTGCCAGACCAGGGGAAAACCTAACCGCTGACATCCCTCTGGATTACGGTATTAGAGAAGTAGAGCGCAACCCGCTAAAAATGGCGATAACCCTTAGCGTTCTGGTTTTCTGTATCGTAGGCTTTATAAGCGATGGCTTTTGGGGGTTAAATTTATCCCTTGGCACAATTTCCATGATTGGCGCGGCAGTTTGCATCGCCACAAAATGCATTGGTCAAAAGCGGGTTTTTGAAACCATGGACTGGACAACAGTTGTGGTTATCGGCGCATCCCTAGGTTTGTCCGCAGGGCTTGACCAAAGCGGCGCAGGGGCAATGGTAGCAGAAGGCATGGTGGGGCTTCTTGGTGACAATGTATCCCCCTGGCTGCTAACGGCAGGGCTTGCCCTAATCGCGGTAATCCTTGGCAATTTCATGTCATCAACGGCAACAGCGGCTCTGCTAATCCCCATATCAATGTCAGTTGCAATTGAAATGGGCATCGACGTAAAGGCTGTAATTATGGCAGTTGTAATCGCCTGTAACATCAGCTACGCAACCCCAGTTTCAACACCACCAATGACCATGACCCTTTCAGCAGGCTATAAATTTATTGACTATATCAAATTTGGCGGCCTGTTTAACCTGTTGGCATACGCCCTGGTGGTTCTGCTATTCCCGTTGATTTTGAATATATAACGTCAGACATACACGTCATAAAACAAGCCGACACAACGCACCACCACGCACTCGCACGTCATCCCGTGCTTGACGCGCAGAGTGTAGGGGCGCATATTATGCGCCCACGTCCGCACATACGCACCCCCCGTAGGGGCGCATAATATGCGCCCCTACTATGCAGATACTTGCGAATTTTACAGAAATTGGAAGATGCGCATACGAAAGAATTGTTTTGCGATGAAGCGTTAGAAAGGAGGGGGCGCAATGAAAAAATCTACAAAAAGACTAATAGGGATAACGTTAGCGGTTGTGGTTTTTGCTGCCGCCTTCTTCTTTTTCTTCGCACCTGGGTGGATGTTTGGCGGCATTAACACCGTAACTCCAGACAGCACAATTAAGGTTATTCAATTTTCGCACACCCGACGCACTGGTCTTTTGCACCCATCCACTTTTGATATAGATGTTCGCACAGAACACAACCTAAACCCAACACAGGCAGCAGAACTTTCTGAACTTTTGCGTAATTCTTGGTACAGACGTGTAGTCATGGGTAGGTCAACGCATTTTTACAGTGTGCCAGCAAGCGTAAATCAGTATTACACATTCCTTATAATGATTGATGATAATATCAACGGCTTTGCTGATTTCAGTGTTGGATGGGGCGGAAGAATATTTATGATTGGAAGAAGTTTATCTATGTTCCCCCGCGACAACCGCTCATTTTGGGTGCAAAATTTTTCGGGTTGGCAGGATGAACTATTAAGAATTTTAACAGAAACTGACGTAGGTTTACAATGAAAGAACTGAAGCATTGTAAAGGAGGGGGCGCATGAAAAAATCTACAAAAAGACTAATCGTGATAGTGCTAGCGGTTGTGGGTTTTGTTGCCGCCTTCTTCTTTTTCTTCGCCCCTGGGTGGATGCTTGGCGGCATCAACTACATCACTCCAGAAAGCAATGTGCGGATTACTCAATTTTTACACGTCCGCACACCCCTGGGTTCAGAAAGCTTTTTTGACTTTGAAACAATAGGGAGAACTGAATATCAACTAAGTCCCGAACAAGTTGCTGAATTGTCTAGTCTTATGCGCAACTCTTGGTATAGGCGCACTTTTAGGCAGATTTATAGAGTTCCCGAGGAAGTGACCCAATATTATCAGCATATTGTATGGATAGAACTTGACAATCACGGTGACTTTATTCACATCAGTTTCAATTCTCGTGGATTAGTATTAAGATATGGAAGATATGGTGATTATTTGCGTATGCACAACGCAAACTGGCTCAATGAAATGTTAAGAATTTTAGCAAAAACTAACGGAGGTACATAATGAAAGAATTATTTTGCGGTGAAGTGTTAGAAAACAAGTTAATTGCGCCTGATGTGTGGGATATGCGCATTTGCGCATCTGACACGGTGAAGGCGGCGCAAGCTGGGCAGTTTGTTTCGTTGTACACTGGAGATTCTGCCATGCTGTTGCCCCGCCCCATATCCATCTGCGAAATTGACCGTTTGGCAGGTGTTTTGCGGATTGTATACCGTGTTGTTGGTGGCGGCACAGAAAAAATAGCTGCTCTTAAAACGGGGTGTCAGGTGCAGGGACTTGCCCCTTTAGGCAGTCACTATCAAATCAACCCTAAACACGGCAAATTCGCCATTGTTGGCGGCGGAATGGGTACGCCCCCAATGCTTGCCCTTGCCTCTAAAATCCGCGGCGAAGTGCCGAACGCTCACATCTCGGTTTTCTTGGGCTTCCGCGACAAATCCCAAGTGATTTTGGATGATGATTTCACCAAATACGCCAACGGAGTAACTGTTTCCACAGATGACGGCAGTTTTGGCGTAAAGGGCAACCCCATCCAGCTTTTGCCTGACAATCCAGAATTTGACGCAGTTTTCGGCTGTGGTCCTCACATAATGTTAAAATATTTAGCGAAATACGCTGATGGAAAAGGTTTGCCCTGTCACGTTTCCCTAGAAGAGCGCATGGCGTGTTCAATCGGGGCGTGTTTAGCCTGTGTCACCAAAATAGGCACAACTAATGATTGGCAGTATAGCAGAGTTTGCGCATCTGGTCCTGTGTTTGATGCAAAGGAGGTCGTTTGGGAATGAATTTAAGTGTAAACATTGGCGGGGTAATGTGGAAAAACCCCGTAACAACCGCATCTGGTACGGTCAACAGCGGTAAGGAATATTCGGAATATATGGACTTTGGGCGGCTTGGGGCAATAACCACCAAAGGCGTTGCCCCCACCCCTTGGCTAGGCAACCCAACGCCGCGGGTGGCAGAAACATACGGAGGTATGCTAAACGCAATCGGGCTGCAAAACCCAGGGGCTGCAACATTTATCGAGAGTGACATACCTTTTCTGCGCGCTCTTGACACTGTGATAATCGTTAATATTTGTGGGCGCACAGCGGAAGATTTTGTGGAGGTTGCCCAAAAGCTAACCCAATGTGGCGGGGTTGATATGCTAGAGGTAAATGTATCCTGCCCCAATGTAAAAGAGGGGGGCGTTGCCTTCGCCCAAGACCCCCGTGCCACAGAAGAAATCGTCACCAAAATAAAAAAGGCAACCAATTTGCCCATTATCACCAAGTTAAGCCCCAATGTTACAAATATAGCGGAAATTGCCAAAGCGGCAGAAGCGGCAGGGTCAGATGCCCTATCCCTCATCAACACGCTTTTGGGCATGAAAATCGACATACACACCAGAAAGCCCGTCCTTGGCAACACAATGGGGGGGTTGTCAGGTCCTGCCATCAAGCCTGTTGCCCTGCGCTGTGTCTACCAAGTCCACAAAGCCGTAAAAATCCCAATAATTGGCATGGGTGGCATAATGACAGGGGATGACGCAATAGAGTTTATCCTGGCAGGAGCAACAGCAATCGCAGTGGGAACGGCAAACTTCACCAACCCGAAAGCTACAATTAATGTGTTGGATGGCATAACGGCATATATGGAAAACTACGGCATAACCGACATTAACCAACTAATCGGCGCAGCTCATTAATATTTTAGGAGGGGAATTATGACAAAAATAACTAACTTCGCAGGTTTTTTACTAATAATAGGAGCAGCTTTCATATTATCCGCTTGCTCCGCTTGCAATTCTGGAGCGTATGAAGAGGAAAGTCATTCAGCATCAAACGAACAACATGAAGAAAACAACCAAGGCAATGAACCCCAAAACCTCCACACAATTTCATTCAACCCTACAGACGCAATCCGACAAGCGCAAGGGCTTCTCTATTATGCCGAAATAAGCGGACGCACATATTTTTTAATGGAGGACAATTTTGACTTAGGTGTAGATTTTGTGGAAGTCAATGAAAAGTTAATTCAAGAAATATCAAGCTTTGCAAGCATTGGAACTCCGCCCTTTCAATTCTCCTTAACAAGTGACGAAAACAACTTCGGCATTAGGGGCATGAATACCGTATTTAACCATGAAAACGCAAATACCAAAGGTTGGCTCGTCCACATTTGGACTTCTGGAAGGATACCCATGTGGCTTTCTGCAGGGATGGAGGTTGTCGCCCTTAGCAATTTAGGCTTGTTTGAGCCGTCAGACATAATCTACATACCGCAAAATTTTGGCGATTTGCTTTTGATGCCAAGTAATTGGGGCACCCAAGAACAAGCGCAAGGTATAGATGCCGCTTATCATTTCGTGCGCCATTTAATTAACACTCAAGCTTTTGATGAAATAATAAATCTGCTTGTGGCGGGCGATGACGATGCTCACGAAAAACTTTCAGCCTATTTTGCTGATTTCTCTGGTGGCGAACAACTTAGCGGCTTTGAGTATGTTTTGTTTACTTTGGACAGCGGCGGTGCTTATAGCATCCGCAAATCAACAGACCTTGCAAATTACCACTTCATCTTTGATGATTTTAGTCAACATTTAGATATTGAAACAATTGTTTTGTATGTAGAATATTCAGAGGACGGAATAGAATTTGTTTACAATTGGTATTCTCAGTTTTTTGATTTTGAATTTGTGCCGATTCACAGGTTTCAGTTTTTTTATAATCCTCACCCTCTTCATTATGGAGTAGGAGGAGATATTGGGCGGGATTTAGTGAGGATTTTTAATCTTGGCAGACGTGATATTGCCCCGTTTTTTGTAATTGTTCACGAAATTACCCACGCTTTGGAGGTTCAGGTTTTCGGAAGTTTAAGCCACCCTTCGTTTTCTCAAGGCTTGGCTGAGGCTTTAGAATACCTACACCACATTTACGACCATCACCGCGGCGGTTTCGGATTTTATTATGAACTTTTAACAGCCCCACTTGAAGATGAAAATGCTGTGAATGGACTTAGAGAAAATCTATATATAATTTATGGCACCCATTATGCTGCAGACCATTTTATAGAAAATTTTATTATCGGTTTTGACCCCATGAGCATTGCACACCATAGAGCATATCAAGTAATTTACCGACACGAAACCCTGCCAAACCCTGAAGCCATGTCTGTAGCCCCACTGTTTGGAGATGAAATTTCTCCCTATCTTTCATCATACGTCACTTCTCATTCCTTCGTCATGTGGCTAATGGAAACATACGGGCATGAGAACTATGCACGGGTTCATTTTGATATACACTATTTTGAGGATGTCTATGGCGTAACCATTACAGAAATGGTTGACCGTTGGCTTGGGTTTTTAAGAGATTTTGCTGATGGGGTTAGGGGACAAGCCCATTGAAATGACAACGGATTATCAACAGCACGTCATCCCGCGCTCGACGCGGGACCCCATCAGCACTAACAAATCTCTACAGTATGGGGCTATTGACGACTGACAAGACCCCGCATCAAGTGCGGGGTGACGGGTTATGATGCGGGATACGGGTTATGATGCATAAACTAGGCAAAAGGAACAAAATTCCCATCTTTTAGAATAACAACTTCCCCACCATCTCCACAAACCCCAATAACTTCCAAACAATCAGAGCCTATGGTTATCTCTTGGCTTCCCCCTGCTTGGTTGATTTCTGGGGTTGTTTTGTTTTTATTGCAAGTCACGGATGCATTGCCCAGCCCCAAATGGCAAGCAGAATTTTCATCAAAAAGGGTGTGATACCAAGTCAAACCTAGCTGCGCCAATGGGCTGTTTATAGGCACAAGGGCAACTTCACCAAGATAATCCGCGTTTTCATAAGAGCTTAACAACTTAGCAAGGACATCCTTACCCGTTTTAGCGTCATAGTCCACCACCTTGCCCCCTTCAAAGCGAAGCCAAAAATCTTCCACAACATTTCCAGACCACTGGAGGGGCTTTGTGGCGTAAACCACCCCCTTTGTGCCATATTTGGAAGGGGCTGTAAAAATTTCTTCCGTAGGGATGTTGGGGGCGTTTACAACCCCTGTTCCTGCAGGTTCGCCGCTGGCTCGCCAAATATGACCCTCTGGCAAATGAACCTCCAAGTCCGTGCCAAGGCCGTTTTTAAAGCGCAGGTGTTTGAAATTAAACCTATTTAGCTCCCCCACCCTTTGTTGCAAATCCTCAATATGCCCGCGCCAATTTTCAACAGGGCAACCATCACCAATCCTCACAGCGGCAAAAATAGCATCCCATAGCAACTCCAAAGCCTTATCCTCACAGGCATTAGGGAACACCATCTTCGCCCAAGCAGGCGTAGGCAAACAAACATAACACCATTGGATTTCATAACTGCTTACTTTCGCCTTTAAAGGCTTATAAACGCTGGCAAGAACATCATTATGTTTAGAAAGTCGCTCCAGGTCAACCCCTCTAAAAATTTCAGGGTCGGCAGCGGATATGGTCAGCAAATTGTAACCTTCAGATGCGAAATGTTCCACTCTGTCCTTTTGCCACTGGGCGGCACTTTCAAAATTGCTGTCAGGAGCGTGAAGATAGCTTATTCTTGACCCTTCGGGGTCGCTCCATTCAATAACCACATCATCCGCCCCTGCCTGGTACGCCTGTGCCATGACCAAATGGGCAAAATCGGCAGATTTTACAGGGCAACGCACTAACAGCTTCTGCCCCTTTTGGATATTTATGCCAACCTCAACAATTATTTTTACATATTTTTCTAAATTAGTCATCTCTTCCCACCTATTTTAATTCAGCAATGGTTATGCCACTGTCACCCTCACCAAATTCCCCAAGGCGGTAAGATTTCACATGGGGGTGACTTTTTAAATATTTTTGCACAGCAGAACGAAGAGTGCCAGTGCCCTTGCCATGGATTATTTCCACCTTGCCAATACTTGCCAAAAACGCGTCATCAAGGTATTTGGACAGCTCTTCCAACGCCTCTTCAACCAACATGCCCCGCAAGCTGATGCTAGGCGAAACATACATTGCCTTTGATGTGTGGGCAAAGGTTTGGCTTACAGGCTTTAGGGGGGCAGAGGTTTGGGGCGCATCCTCCAAGGACAAATCTGACAACTTCACCTTCATTTCCATAGAGCCAAAAAGCACCTTGGCTTGGTTTTTCTCAACAGACACAACTTGCCCCCGTTGCCCTAAACTGTTGATAAACACAGCATCCCCCGCTACAAGAGGGCGGTCGATAGGAAGCAGTCTGCCCTTCGCCAAAGCCGTGCCGTCAAATTCCACCACCATGTCATCCATTTTATTTTTTATCTTCTTGCGGCTTTCCTCTGCCTTAACAAAACTGCCGCTAGAAGCCTGGATTTTGCGCATTTCTTTAATGATGCCGTCTGCCTCATCTTTGGCAGATGAGAGCAAGGCACGGGCTTCCAACCTAGCTTCATTTAAGATTTTCTCACGGTTTTGCTGCACATTGCGCTTTTGCGCTTCCAGGTCATCTGACATTTTCTGGGCTTCCCGCCGCAAAACTGCCGCCCGTTCTTCCTGTTCTTCCACAGCTTTTTTGCTGATTTCTAGGTCCGTTATCACATCTTCAAAACGAATGTCGTCACTTGTCAGTAACTCCTTAGCTTGGCTAATTATATCGTCAGAAAGCCCTAGCCTGCCCGCTATGGCAAAGGCATTAGACTTACCAGGAACACCAATCAGCAACCTATAGGTGGGGGCAAGGGTTTCCACATTAAACTCAACCGCCCCATTTTCCACCCCATCTGTGGACAGGGCAAAAATTTTCAGCTGGCTGTAATGGGTGGTAACGGCGCACTTTATCCCCCGCCCCATAAGGTTTTGTATAATGGAAATAGCAAGGGCAGAGCCTTCCACAGGGTCTGTTCCGCTTCCTAGCTCGTCAAACAAAACAAGGCTGTCAAAGGTGCAAAGCCCCAAAATGCGCACAATGTTGGTCATATGAGCAGAAAATGTTGACAAACTCTGCTCAATGCTTTGTTCATCCCCAATATCCGCAAAAATATTGTCAAAAATAGACAAACGAGAGCCAAAGTCCGCAGGGATAAACAGCCCCGCCATGCCCATTAGAGAAAACAGCCCCAAAGTCTTTAAGGCAACGGTTTTGCCCCCTGTGTTAGGGCCTGTAATTAGAAGTGCGGTAAAATCTTCACCCAAGCGAATGTCCATAGGAACAACCTTTTCAACATTTAGCAAAGGATGACGACCTTTGCTAATATTAACCACGCCAAAGTCATTAAATTCGGGTTTTGTAGCTTGCATGTCAAGGGCAAGGGCAGACTTTGCAAAAATAAAGTCCAGATAGGTTAGGGTTTCAAGGTTAACCTCTAACATAGGCGAATTTTCTGCAACTTGCACCGTCAAAGCCGCCAAAATACGGTCAATTTCTTCTTTCTCCTCCGCCTGCAACTCCTTAATTTTGTTGTTTAGGGCAACAACGCTCATAGGCTCCATGAAAACCGTTGCCCCACTGCCCGACATGTCGTGTATCATGCCAGGGAAGCTTCCTTTATATTCCTGTTTGATAGGCACGCAAAAACGCCCGCCGCGAATGGTAACAACTGCATCCTGCAACATATTTTTATAGGCAGAAGAATGGATTACAGACTGCAGAGCCTCATTAATCTTGCCATGGGATAGCTTAATCCCCCGCCTAATGCCAGATAATGCGGCGGATGCATCGTCTGACACCTCTTTTTCATTTGTGATACTGCGGGTTATGTCCTTTTCCAATTTGTCAGGAATTTCCACCCGTTCAAACTGCGGGTCGAGCAAGTCTAAATATTCCCTGCGCTCCACTGACTTGGCGTAATTCTGCACCTTCTTGCACACATAAATAAATTCGCCAATGTGAAATAGCTCCTCTGTATTCAGCATCCCGCCAAATCCCGCCCTTTTCAGGCTTGGGGCAATGTCTTTTATGCCTCCAAGGGGCAACCTTCCCGCTTTCATGGAAAATTCCATTGCTTCCTCGGTTTCTGCCAAGGCAAGCTCTATATCCTGTAAGGCTTTCATAGGGGCAAGCCCTTGACACAAAGCCTTACCAGCAGGGGAAATCGCCCGCCCTTCAAGCCTTTCCACAACTTTATCAAATTCCAAAACTTTCAAAGACCTAGCATCCATCATTTTTCAACTTCTCCTTGCTTTTTTCTCCAAAGTATGATATAATTTTTTGTTAGAGGTGACTTTTATGAATGGTTTTAACTCCTCCGCCATCAGCCACATGATGCGGAATAGAATAGATTCTGCAATAAACCAACGGCTTGACAGAACCAATAACGCGCGGGATATGCGGAACATTTCCTCTTCCCGACCTGCCGAAACCAGCAGGGCAGAGCAGGTAAGCTTTGAGGAAGCCCTTCAAGTGGCTAATCCTCTTAATTCCATCAGCCTAGGCGTGCCAAACACCAACTTTAACCCTGCAATTGACGCTGCTGTCACAGCTGCATCCATCCAACACGGTGTTGATGCCAACCTAATTCGCGCTGTAATTCGGGCAGAGTCTAGCGGCAATCCCTTAGCGGTTTCCCACGCAGGGGCCCAGGGTCTTATGCAGCTAATGCCTGCCACAGCCCGCAATTTAGGGGTTACAGACCCTTTTGACATCACCCAGAACGTAAACGCTGGCACAGCCTACCTTCGTAGCCTTCTTGACCGTTTCAGCGGAGATGTGGAGCTTGCCCTCGCCGCCTATAACGCAGGCTGGCCAAGGGTTCAACAACATGGCGGCATCCCGCCCTTCGCAGAAACCCAGACCTATGTACCCCGCGTCCTCGGCTTTCGTGAAGAATATGCCCTACAGCAATATGCCCAAAATATAGACCTCAGAAGGCGGTAACATCCACCTTTAGCATTATAACACAAAACTCTCTAAAAAGCTACTGAAAAAATCATTGTTGATTTTTTGCAAAAAAATGCTTGACAATGGTTATAAAATGTGTTAAGATGTTCCAGTGCCATAGACAGCGGGTAGCGCAAGCATAAACCCCGCCGAGGCGTAAATTGGACTTTATCCCCTTTTTGCGCTACTCTTGGTAGAAAGGGGTTTTTATATGCCCCGACACCCTAAAAAGAATCGAGGTGAAACAAATGCCAAAAAACGCTAAAAAGGAAGCTGTTGTATCTGAAATTAAGGATAAGTTAGGCAGAGCCAGCTCGGTTGTTTTGATTAACGCCCGCGGCTTAACAGTAGAGCAAGACACCATTTTGCGCAAAAAATTGCGTGAGGCTGGCGTAGACTATAAGGTCTACAAAAACACCATGGTGCGCTTTGCAGTAGAAGGTACAGATTTTGCTGAAATCGCCCCTCATCTAACTGGCCCTACAACCCTTGCTGTGTCTTATGACGACCCAACAGCCGCCGCCCGCGTTATCAACAAAGAGCTTAAAGCCATGCCTGTGCTTGAATTTAAAGCAGGCATCATCGAAAGCACCTTGTATGACGCTAAAGGTGTGGCTGAAATTGCTAGTATTCCAGGGCGCGAAGAGCTTCTTGCTAAACTTCTTGGTAGCTTTAAATCGCCAATGGCAAGCTTTGCCCGCGTTATTAACGCTATTGCCGAAAATGGCGGAGAGGTTGCTCCCGCAGCCGAAGAAACACCAGCCGCTGAAGCCCCTGCAGAAGCAGAAGCACCAGCCGCTGAAGCTGCCCCAGAGGAAGCACCAGCCGCTGAAGAAGCACCATCTGAAGAGTAAACCCATCTAACGAATTAAACGGAGGAAATAAAAATGTCTAAAATTGAACAAATCATGTCCTTAGTCGAAGAGCTTACCGTTTTGGAGCTTAACGAGTTGGTGAAAGCTGCCGAAGAAAAATTTGGCGTGTCCGCTGCTGCGGGTGTTGTTATGGCTGCTGGTCCTGCTGATGCTGGCGGCGGAGCTGAAGAGAAAACCGAATTTGACGTTGAGCTAACCAGCGTTGGCAACGAAAAAATCAAAGTTATCAAAATCGTCCGCGAAGCAACTGGACTTGGTTTGAAAGAAGCCAAAGACCTTGTTGACGCTGCTCCTTCCATGCTAAAAGAAGGCATGAGCAAAGAAGGCGCGGAAGAAATTAAAGCCAAAATCGCCGAAGTTGGCGGTGTTGTTACCCTTAAATAATTCATTCACCCTTATTATAAAGGGCGTTTGCCACCGAACCCCTTGGAGTGTTGTATATTCCAAGGGGTTTCTGTCTTATGAGGATTTTTTCTATGGGAAGATTTGCAATCGAAAAGAAGCTTTGCCTTTTGGTGGTACTTCTTGCCTGCATCCTTGTCGCAGGATGTGGTAATGTCAACAATATAGAGCAAACCCAACCAAGCTTTGCCCTAACTTTTGAAGAAGCCGCTAAACCATTCAACCAAAATAACGGTCAAATACCCATGTGGCTGTCTGTAGGCATTAAAGTTAAAGGTGGGGTAGACGCAGGATTGTTCACTCCCGACCACAATTTTCCAATTCACGATAACTTCGGTGACCTCTTATTTTTGCCTAGCAATTGGCAGGAACATGGGGATGCAGAGGTTATCAACACAGCATATCGCTTCGCAAGGTTCATTTACAAAGCTGGTCGCTTGGATGAATTGCTTGACTTATATAATAGTATCGAAACAGATTCTGCCGACGCACTTGCGACACAACTTTTTAGCGATTTTTCGGGCGACTTAAATCTATGCACTCAATTTCGGTTGAGTTTTCCGCCACATTTTGATTTTTGGGGGCGCAACCAAGCGTTTTCACAGGCTTTTTGGATAACCACTTCAACAAGTATAGCAAATTATGCCTTCTTTTTTAGTGAGCCTGACGGGAGCCATAACAGGCCGCTCCTTGACCGCTTGGTTGCATACATACCCCTTATAGATGATGTGATTACCTTTGTTTACGAATGGTATGTCGCATATCTGCCCTATGCAGACTACGAACATTTCGGGTTTCGCCCCATAAACATTGCTTTGCATGATTGCCGCAGTGCGTCGGTAGAGTGGGCTATGGGGTACACTCGGGGCGATGATATGTTTGCTATATATCAGTTGAGAGATAATTTAGAGTTTCTGACTTACTATTTAATATGGATAGCGGCTCACGAAGCGACCCACATTATGTCGGCTCGCTCCCTTGGGTATAGAAATTTTTTCACACTTGAAGAAGGGTTGGCAAGCGCGTTGCCGATTTTTTATATGCAACAATACCGACCCCATGTTGCAAGAGATGTAAATTCCTACCATTTATGGGCTTACCAACTACTGTTTCATTTTGACACATTGCCATTGCAGCTCCAAGAAGATATTTTGATGCACAGACGAAACTTTTCAGCACAAAATTCCTTCAACCACGCCAATTGCTATGATACAAGCCGCTCTTTCACCCTATACCTAATAGAAAATTTTGGAGGTGCAATGTATATGCAGGTGCTTTTCACACCAGAAAATTTCCAAGATGTGTATGGGGTTACAGCAGAAGAAATGGTTGGCAACTGGAAGGGGTTTTTGTTAAACGAAATACATGATTAGGCGTATTTGTCAATAAGCTACATCAAAATCGCCCCTCGTAAGAAGGGCGATTTTTATTACGCCAACAGTAAGTCAAGTTCATCCTCGTTCAAGGTTTCCTTTTCTAGTAGGGCGTTAGCGATTTTGTCCAGTCTATCTTTATGTAAGCGCATCAGTTCTGTTGATTGTTCGTATAGGTTGCTGATAACCTCTCGACATTCGGTGTCGGCGGCTTCTCCTGTGGTGGTCGCCAGCCCTAGCTTACTGCTCATGCCATATTTTGTTACATAGTCTTTAACCAGTGCGTTGACTCGCTGAATGTCGTTGGATGCTCCTGTTGTAATGTTTTCTTCTCCGAAAATCACTTCTTCTGCGGCACGGCCAGCAAGAAGGGATATTGCCTGACGTTCAAGCTCGGACTTGGTGTAATACATTTTGTCTGGCGGCAAATTAAGGCAAAAGCCCCCTGCCCCTTTGGTTGATGGGATGATTGTAATTTTTGCCACAGAATTTTCAGGTGACAAAAGCTTTGTGGCAAGGGCATGACCGCTTTCGTGGTATGCGGTAATGCGCCTTTCCTGCTCTTTTATGCCGCTTCTGTCCTTTTTCTCGCTTCCTGCAATCACTGTGTAAAAGGCGGTGTCAACCTCATTTTGCCCTATGGTTTCTTTGCCAGACTTTGCGGCGTTTATGGCTGCCTCGTTAAGAAGGTTCTCAAGCATTGCACCGCTGAAATATACAGTTTGCTTAGCTAATTGAGAGATATTGACAGATTTCTCCATGGGTTTGCCCTTGGCATGGGCAGCCAAGATGCTTTCCCGCCCTGTAAGGTCTGGCAGGGCAATTTCCACCTGGCGGTCAAAGCGTCCAGGGCGCAAAAGTGCCTCATCTAAGGTGTCAAGGCGGTTTGTGGCGGCAATAACCACGATGCCCTCACTGCCGCTAAAGCCTGACATTTCAGTAAGTAAAGCATTTAAGGTTTGGTCACGCTCGTCATTTCCACCATTTCCGCCAGATGCGCGGGTTTTGCCCACAGCGTCAATTTCGTCAATAAAAATTACGGCACGCCCTGCCTCGCGGGCTTTTTTAAACAGCTCCCGCACACGGGAAGCTCCCACACCAACATACATCTGCACAAAATCTGACCCAGACACGGCAAAGAAGGGCACACCTGCCTCGCCTGCAATCGCCCGCGCCATAAGGGTTTTGCCCGTACCTGGAGGACCGTAAAAAATCATACCTCGGGGCATTCTCGCGCCATAACGGGCATATTTATCAGGATTTTTAATAAAATCTACAACATCTGCCACCATTTCTTTGGCTTCCACATTGCCCGCAACCGACTGAAAGTTAACGTCAGACTGGCTAATATCAGATGCCGATACATTTAAAGCCATCGCGCCTTTGCCGCTATTTTTGCTCATGGCGCGGAAGGCAAAGAAAAATATACCGCCTAAAAACACAAAGGGCAACAGGCTGGTGATGCCCGCAAAGCTCCCCTGCTCCACCACATCAACTCCCGCCAGCAACAGCTGCTCCGTCAGCCCTGGGTTGCGAGGATTGCTAGTTTCGTATGCATTTTCAGAATTATGTAATCTAAAGGCAATCACAGGGGCTTCCCCCACAGCCACTTCCTGAACCAAGCCTTCATCTACCCATTCTACAAATTGCGTATATGGCACAAATGCCGCCTCTTCCGCGCTGTCATGCACAAAAAATGCTGCTGCCACCCCAAGAGCAACAACCGCGCTCAAAATTCCAAAAATTTGCTTTCTGCCAAGTTTTTTCACTGTGCTTCCCCCTCAAATCATTCTTGAATGAGTATAGCACATATAAAAACAAAATGCATTGGCGAGATTATGGTAAAAATGGCAAGATTTTATGAGAATAATTCGCCTTATACATTAAAGCGGAACAGAATAATGTCGCCTTCCTGCACTACATATTCTTTTCCTTCCAAACGCACAAGACCCGCATCTTTACAGGCGTTGTAAGTTCCCTTCTCCACCAAAACATCATAATTAACAATTTCAGCACGGATAAAGCCCCGCTCTATATCGGTGTGGATTTTGCCTGCGGCTCTGTGGGCGGTTGTTCCTGCGGGAATTGTCCAGGCGCGAACCTCCTTGGGGCCTGCCGTCAAAAATGACATTAGGTTAAGGGCAGAGTATCCCGCGGCGGTAATTTTGCTAAGGGCTGGCTCTGTCGCGCCAATTTCTGCCAAAAATTCAAGCTTTTCCTCGTCGGACATGTCCAGCAAGTCCTCTTCCATCTTGGCGGCAACCACAAAAACATCCTCGTTTCCGCTGTATTTGTCGGCCAAATATTTCCGCATATTATTGATAACTGGATTTTTGGGATTGTCGCCATAAATACATTCATAATCTTCTTCGCCAATATTTGCCACATAAATCATAGGCTTAAAGGTCAACAGACCCATGCCCACAAGCAAATTATGTTCATCAGGGGTTATATCCATGGTTTTAACGGGCTTCTCTTCCTCCAGCCACGCCATCACCCGCTCCAGCAGGGAAATTTCTTCCCGTCCGCCTTTGCCGCTTTTGTTCTCTTTTTTCACTTTTTCAATACGCTTGTTAACCTGCTCCATGTCAGCAAAAATAAGCTCCATGTCAATGGTTTCCATGTCGCGCACAGGGTCAATTTCGCCATCTACATGGGGGATGTTTTCATCTTCAAAACAACGGACAACATGAACCAAGCCGTCCATTTCACGGATATGGGAAAGGAATTTGTTGCCCATGCCGCTGCCAGCGTTGCTCCCCTTTACAAGCCCTGCAATGTCCACAAATTCAATGGTTGCATGGGTTATTTTCTTGCTTTCGTAAATGTCGCTGATAACTTGCAATCGAGGGTCGCCCACTATTACAATGCCCACATTTTTATCCACCGTGGAGAAAGGATAGTTGCCCGATGCCACACGGCTTCCTGTTAGTGCGTTAAAAAGTGCCGACTTGCCAGAATTTGGCAGTCCTACCATTCCTAATTTCATTTAAATTATCTCCCGTTCTTCTTTCCAATTAAATATCCAATTACAAAGCCTTCAACCCAGCAAAGCACCACAAAAACCAAAATGGCAATGCCTGCCCTTTTGTGATGTTTCCTAATTCTTTCTTGCCTTGCGGGGCTGTGCGGTGCGCACTCTGCTTCTTTTTGTGCCACCCTATAATGTTTTCTTACAAACTTTTCCATGCTAACACCTCATGTAAATTTTTATATTATTATATCACACAAGCCATACTAATTACAACAAAAATTTGGGAGTTGAGTTAAATGAAGGAATTTATAGCGTTACTTGTGCTTGTTCTTGCGGTGGTATCATCCTGTTCGGGAGATAATGTTGGGGAATTTGAAGAACAACATGACCACCTGGAGCTTTGCGAAGAAGCCATTTCGGGCTATTTGGTCAGCTTAGCGGGAATTGATGATGCAGTTGTCCAAATAAACGGCTCTATGGTTGTTGTTGGGCTGGATTTGGCAGATGAAGTTAGGGACGAACACATCAAAGGTTTAAAACGCCAAATAATCCGTGACATTAAGGATATTGATGATGGCATCCGACACGTTGCCGTAACAACCTCTTTGGATTTATACAACAAAGTCATCACCCCAGAAGGTGCAGAATGTTGCCACGAAATCCTAGACGATGACAATGAAATTTTTGAAATTACTGTGCCCTCATTGTAAAAATTACCACCTCTGGGCGGGCAAAAATCCGCGGTGTGTGGTAATATACACCAATGCCGCGGCTTGTGAAAACTGGAACGCCATCAGCAGAATATGCAAAGCCGCCACTGAAACGTGTGCCATAATCACTTATGGTGTTTCTCAAAAGATACATGGGGAAGCCGAAAAACGTAATTTGCCCGCCATGGGTGTGTCCCGCCAAAATTAGGTCAACGTGGGCGGTGGGCTGTTGCGCGCTAACATCAGGGTTGTGGGTTATTAAAATTATAAAATCATCAATGGTTGCCCCTGCCGTTGCCTCTGCCACGTCTGGCACGCCCCACCACAAATCCCGCACTCCAGCCAAATAAAACCCATCAGCTATTTGCACGCCGCTGTTAATAAGCATCCCAATGCCAAGTTCTGTTTTTGCATTTGTCAGCGAGATAAGGTCGTCGTGGTTGCCCTCTACCCCCCATATGCCATGGGTGGCGTTGGCTCTTGCGATTTCTGCCAATGTGCCGCGGTAAAAGTTGTCACCCAAGGAAAAATCTCCTCCAAGCAAAATCAAGTTAATATCGCGCCTGTTAAGCTCGTTGACTACCTCCCGCATATCCTCATGGGGAATGACATGAAAATCCGTCATAAAAGCCACCCGAAAACCGTCTAGCTCGGGCGGAAGGTTTTCGTTGTAAAAATCAATTTCAACATATCTGACAACCCTATCTAAGGTTAAGGCGTGGGCAATATGAATTATGGGTATCACCGCAATTACAAGCCCAATAACCGCCGCCACCTTAAACTTGCGGTGGTTGGTTTTGTGGCGCATTAAAACCATGCCAAGCCATGCGCCAATGCCTCCCAAAGCAATTGTGAAGAAAATTAACACGCTTTCCCTTATGCGCCCACGTCTGCCGACGGCTTTTTTCTTGTCAATTGCATACAGCAAAAAAGTCAAAAAGTTTGTCGCCAAAAAAGCAACGGAAAATATCTCAATTATTCCGTTACGAAGTATTGCCCCAAATATCGCTTGCATGGTCTACCCCTTAAAATTATGTTGTTTGCATGGGCTGTTTTCATCTTTTAGCAAATATTGCATACCGCTTATGGCATGTTTGTCGCTGCCAAAGGCAAGGGCGCGCCCTAAAGCATAGGCGGCAAGGTATTCCCGCCAGTCTTTGTATAAGCCAGAAGCCGCATTTGCCGCCTTTTCTATGTAGCTCCAGGCTTCGTCCTCTTTGACATAACCTAGGGCGGTGCTGTTTCTGGCAATGTAAACCACCCGCCCAAAATCCCAAGCTTCAAAACGGTCAATATTAAAAACTTCTTCTTTTGTGAAGTTGTAACCCTTGCCAATCCGTTGCAAATCGTACCATATCTGGTCATATGCCTTGCCGCCGCGGTTTATGCGGTCTGCCAAAGCGAGCAAATTTCCCCCACTACGCTCCATACTAGCTTCAAGCCCTGTGGTGTTTTGCAACTGGTCTGGCAACACGTCTAAATACCTAGAACTAAAGCTTTTATCACCTTTCTTAGGCACGATAAATTTGTGATAAAACTCACGGGCGTAAGGGGTGTGGCCATCTGCACGGGATAGGTAGTCCAGGGTTTCCAGCGCGCCTTGCCCGTCATAAATCCCCCACCAGTCAGCAAAGGCTTGGGCAAAGCTTGCAAGACGCTGGCCATCTAAACTTATTAGCTTAAATGTGCGCAATGGCTCAAAATTATGATGCATAAGCATAGCACCAAAAGCCAGCCACCGCTCTTTTTGTGGTGTCACGGCATTTTCTTTTTCAAATTCCTTAATCCGCTTTGAATTTAACGGGTCTTTGAATAATGGCATAACATACCTCCTCAACAATCATAAAACCTTTCGCAGGTCATCCCTCATGGCTATTGCAGCGGCTCGGGCGGCTTCTACAAAATCCATACCTTTATATTTTTCGTTTTTATAGGCGGCTATTATCCCTCTGGAGCTGTTGACAATTGCCCCGATGCCCTTTTCATCAAAGGCGTGGCGAATGTCCTCGGCTGTGCCGCCTTGCGCTCCATAACCAGGAACAAGGAAGAAGGTTTGGGGCAATTTTTCCCGCAAATCTGCCAATTGTTTTGGATATGTTGCTCCAACAACTGCCGCCACACTAGAATAACCATAAGAGCCAACCATGCCCCTACCCCAGTCTGCCGTGCCCTCGCCCACTATTTCATATAAATGTTTGCCGTCAACAATCAAATCTTGAAAATCCCCACTGCCTTGGTTGGAGGTTTTCACCAGCACAAAAATGCCTTTATCATAAGCTTTGCAGTTATCAAGCCAAGGCTGAACGCTGTCGCCGCCCATATAGGGATTAACAGTTGCAAAATCCACATCAAAATCCCCTGCGCCGCCTATGTGGGCATCTGCATATGCCTTGGCGGTTGACGCAATGTCCCCCCGCTTAATATCGGCAATAACAACCATCCCTTTCGTTTTGGCGTGGGCAATGGTCTGTTTGTAAATTTCCAAACCCACCAGACCAAACTGCTCATAAAAAGCAATTTGGGGCTTTATGGCAGGCACAATGTCATAAATGGCGTTGATAATCCCCACATTAAAGTCTAAAACGGACATTCCGTCAGGAATAAATTCTGGTTGAGGGTCAAGACCCACCACGGTGGGATTGTCCATTTCCTTAATTTTGTCAATTAATTTATCAATAACCATCTTTTTGCTCCCCCTATTACTTAGTTTTAATGCTTATACCAATTACCCTATTATACACAAAACCCCCAGCCCAGTCAAGGATTTTCGCCACAAATCACAAACCCTTCAAACTCGTCATCAGGTTATTCGGGGGATTGCGGGCAGGGCATGCAAATTTCAAACTGTAAATTAGACAGGCTCTAAGCGAAGTAACAAAAAACAACCCTCATTCGCTTGCTGAATGAGGGTTGTTTTGTTTAAATAATAACGCCTTTCGTGTCTAAGTTGCAGCTAATTAGGGACGACGCGTAGGTTCGCTTGGGCTGATGATAATCAACTCTGGAAGGGTCAAAACTGGGTTTGGCGTTTGGTTGACGGGGCGCTCTGGTGTTGTGGTGATAGGTCTATCGGGAGCT
>Ga0209755_10000437_pt1 | contig 76626 bp, 60 predicted proteins | sample TergutCo191P1_FD_187301 | JGI IMG/M metagenome (GOLD analysis project Ga0209755, IMG submission 187301) | Cornitermes sp. P1 segment gut microbial communities from Petit-Saut dam, French Guiana - Co191P1 (SPAdes) (version 2) | ecosystem: Host-associated > Arthropoda: Insects > Digestive system...
TGGTCAATTTACTACGCTTTTTCCGCTAGAACGGGTCTTGTCGCCCTACATACGCGAAAAAAGCGTAGCAAACAGCCCATTCCGGGCTACCCTGTGAAGAACTACTAACAGTTCAGCGCCCCTCCCTCGTCCTAGGCGAGCTCTGGTCGAGCCGCAGCGAGTTAGCGAGCCCGGGGTTCCAAGGGGTATCCCCTTGGCGTGTCTTTTGGTCCCTTTTCTGCACGAGCAGAAAAGGGACCCGCCGGAGGCCAAACCCCAATTAGCACTACCTAAAGTTAAGCAACCCATCTTTGCGCTCTGCGCCTTGCCAGCGACTTTACAAAATACTTACAAAACCTTTACCAATAGCTGATATTAACGCTGCCTCAAGTTCAGTATCCTTAAAAACGTTCGCAAATAGAAGAAATTATAAATTGTGAGGTTATAGTAAATGAAACGGATTATCCCTGCTATTTTAATCATCACCCTTTGTGCCGCCCTGCTTGTGGGCTGTGCGAGGGGCGGAGCCGCTGAGGTGGGCTTTGGGCCAGACGGCAATTGGCCGTCGCGGATAACCATTGTCCAAATGCCTGACGAAAACAACCCGCACACAGCAGCACAGCTGCACGACGCATTTCGCGCAGGGCTGCAAGAGCACCTCGGTATTGAAGTGGAAGAGCTGCTAGCATTCGCATTTGAAGTCGGGCTCGAGGCGCTTAGGGCAGGAAACCTTGACATCATACTGGTCACACCAATGAGCTTCTTCCAGGCCGACATGCTGACAGATGGCATGATAGAACCGCTGGTGACATGGTCTGCCGAAGGCTCGGCCCCATATAAAACCGTGTTTATCACCAGGGCGGACAGGGACGACATAAACTCGCTGGAAGACTTGGAAAACAGGACGTTCGCATTTGTAAACCCCGCATCATCCTCAGGCTTTATGTACCCGATGGTGCATCTTGTCAGGGAATTGGGGCGCGACGCCGACAGGCTGGTGGAATCGGGCTACTTCTTCGAAGCCGTTGCATACTCCGGCAGTCACGACTCAAGCATTATGGGCGTCATCATGGGAGACTTTGACGGAGCGGCCGTAGCATACCAGCTACTGGGCTCCTTAGAAAATGCAGGGCTGATTGACCGTAGCGACCTGAAAATAATCGCTGAGACGGAGCTAATCCCGATGCCGACATTCATAATCCGCTCAGACCTGCCGCAGGACCTCCGGGATGCAATTTTGGAGTTCTATCTGGACTTCGACGACCCTGAATACTTCGAAGCACTATTCGGCAACCCCGACATGCGCTTCATCCGCGCCTACCGCGAAGATTACGATATAATTGCGGACATGGTGCGCATCTTGAACTTGGAGGTTAACTAATACAATGGGAAAAGCATTGCTATCTATAAAGAATCTGCGCAAAAGCTACGATAAGTTCGAAGCACTCAGAGGTATAGACATAGAATTCAACGAAGGCGAATTCGTTGTTATGATTGGCTCGTCGGGAGCCGGGAAATCAACCTTCATACGCTGTATAAACCGCATGATTGATCCAAGCGACGGTGAGATTGTGTTCTCAGACGGCGTCCATATGGAAAAACTCCGCGGTGCGGCACTGCGCCGCAAGCGGGCGCAAATAGGCATGATATTTCAGCACTACAATCTCATAGGGCGCGTCAATGTAATTAAAAACGTCATGCATGGGCAGCTTGGTCAGGTGCCGTTTTGGAGGAGCTTGCTTGGGTTATACCCCGAAGCAGAGAAACGCAGAGCGGTGGAGCTGTTGGAAGAAGTAGGGCTCTCAGAACAGATATTCAAGCGCGCCGACGCCCTTTCGGGCGGGCAAATGCAACGAGTGGGAATATGCAGGGCTGTGATGCAAAACCCCAAACTCCTGCTGGCCGATGAGCCAATCGCTTCGCTCGATCCAAAATCCTCGGAGATTGTAATGGACTGCCTCAAACGAATTACAAAACAGCGCGGGCTATGCTGCATTGTAAACCTGCATCAAGTGGATTTTGCAAAGAAATACGCAGACCGCATCATCGGAGTAAAGGCAGGGAAAATAGTGCTCGACGGTTCCCCCGACGCATTGACAGACGAGATAGTCCGCTACATCTACTCAGGGGAGCAAACGACGGTAGAGGAAGCGCAGGAGAAGCCCGTCCCTTCATCAGGAAGGAGGAGCGCCGCCCATGCGTAGCAAGCCCATAAGCCCACTAAAAGAAAGTGAAGAAAGCGAAAAAACACCGCTGTCAAACCAGCCAAAGAGGCGAGTGGTCACAATCACGACACTCTGCCTGGCCGTAGTTGCAGCAGCGTTCATATTCCTCGGGATTGACTTATGGGACGTATTCATGGCATTCCCGGCGTTCGGCTCTTTTTTTGTAACGCGTTTTATGCCGCCGAACCTAGGCGCAATCCCTAATAACATAAATCTGATAGTAGATACAATATTCTTCGCCGTGGCGGGCACGGGGATATCCTCGGTGCTGGCCTTGGCTTGCGGGCTTCTGCTGTCGGAAAAAACCAACAGCATCGCGTGGCTCAGGCTGACTGTGCGCTTTACGCTTTCGATATTGCGCAATGTTCCGGTGCTGGTCTGGGCATCCTTGCTGATTTTCATCTTTGGGATTGGCAGTATCGTTGGGCTAATCGCCATCATATTTGCCACGCTGGGTTTCTTAGCGCGCTCGTATGCAGAGTCAATGAGCGAGGTTGCAGGCGAGAAAATCGAAGCGTTGCGGGCGGTCGGCGCATCAAAAGCACAGATGATTTTCCATGGAATATTGCCTGAGTTCATACCGGCGTGGGTTAATTGGACTCTGTTTACCTTTGAAATCAACTTGCGAGCCTCCGCAATCTTAGGCATGGTGGGCGCAGGAGGAATAGGGATTGTTATCCAGTCAAATTTGAGGTTGTTCAGGTACCATAATGCGTTGGCGCTCATCGCCACGCTCACAGCAATGATTTTGCTCACGGAATTCCTTACAAACCGTCTGAGGGGGAAAGTAAAATGAGCGGGAAACACGTAAAATTATCTCCTGCTTCGTGGAAGCTCAAAACAGCAGGTATTCTAGTTGCAATCGCCGCAGTGTTTATGATAAGCTTTTACATGCTAGACCTGAACCTCGTGCGGTTTGTTGAGAGGCTGGGCAATGCCGGCAGGGTGCTGGCGCTCTTCGTGGCGTTCGACGCCACGGTTTTACCAGATGCCATTCTCGAAATGCTGACTTCGCTTGCAATCGCTGTGGCGGCGTTGGCAGTGGGATTTATCATATCTATCGCTCTAGCGTTTTTGGCGGCGGCGAACACAGCGCCAAGCAAAATCATCGCAAGCATCATAAAAAGTATGGTTGCGATTATCCGTGCCGTCCCATCGCTTGTGTGGATACTTATGATAGTGGCGAGCATAGGCTTCGGCAACACTGCGGGAATGGTGGCTCTGTTGCTTTCGACGTGCGGATACTTGGTTAAAGCATTTGCCTCGTCAATCGAGGAGAAAGGTAGCGATAGCATTGAAGCCATGCGTGCTGTCGGGGCCAACTGGTTCGGCATAGTCCTAAAAGGCGTGTTGCCGGGCGTAATAGGTTCTTTCCTCTCGTGGACGTCTATCCGGTTCGAAAGCAACATCACGGAGTCGGTCACATTAGGCATGGTGGGCGTAGGTGGCATAGGCACATTGCTCATGCGGGCCATAAGCCAGTTTAACTATGGGCGCATAGTGGCGATACTCGCAGTCATAGTGTCGTTTATGCTCTTTGTCGAGTTAGTGGCGACCGCGCTCAGGCGCAGGATTAACAAATAGGAGGCCAATGAAATGACAAGCTATATTAGGCTACCGCTAAAAAATGCCTATAACGTCCGCGACCTAGGAGGGTATGCCTGCAATGGGGGTGTGACGAAATTCCATCAGTTTATAAGAGCCGATGGGCTAGACCGTTTAGATGATGGCGACATAGCATTGCTAAAAGATTATGGTATAAAAACCATAATCGATTTGCGTTCAAGTGACGAATTGGAAAAGAGCCCCGATGCCCCAGGGCTGATGAAGTTCGCCGAATACATAAATATTCCCCTGATTCCGGGCGCTGCGGCAGATGTAACAAAGCTAACACAGATGCCTCCTGCCGACTTTTTAAAGAACTTCTACCTCTCTGTCCTGGAAGCGGGGCATAAAGCCATAGTCGAAGTAATTGCGGCAATCGCAGAAGCAAAGGAGGGCGGGGTGCTCTTCCACTGTGCGGCAGGCAAAGATCGGACAGGCGTGATTGCCCTGCTGATACTAGGTCTGGCAGGGGTCTCAGACGGCGACATATTGACCAACTATGAGGTGACGAACACCTACATCCGCCAAGATCCGAGAGCGGCGGAAATGGCAAAGGTAATCCCCGATGAATATCTTCAGTCCCGCCGGGAGTCCTTGGAGCCAAGTTTAGAACACATAAACAGCATAGGCGGGGCATTTGCATATCTAAAAAGCGTGGGAGTAAATGATAAAGCGCTTGAACAGGTAATCAGGCGAATTTCAAATTGTTGCTAGCACCACCTGCAAACCATCCGCCGATGCCGGTCAGTTTACTGCGTTTGTTTCGCTAGTATGGGTCTTGTCGCCCTACTTACGCGAAAAAACACAGCAAACCGCCCGGCATCGGCTGCCTAGGTGAAGTTTAACATAAAATTAATAAACACCAAAAAGCAAAAGCGTGATATAATGGTTGCTGCCCAATAAACACCAACAGTAAGGCAAAACCTCGCTGAAGGGTCTTAATAAAAGTAGAAAAGGTAGGGAGAGACTATGAAAAAAAGGGTAATCATTTCATGTTTGTTGACTATTGTGCTTTTGCTTAGTTCAATTCCTGTGCTGGCATCGGAAACAGTAGTCTCAAGGAGCTTGGTCGTGGAGAGCGTGGCGGGAGACAGCGCAACTATGACGCGAGGGACAAATCTGTCATTTCCGGTCAGAGAAGGCACAAGATTAAACACAGGCAACACGGTAAGCACCGGGAGGGCCTCGTCCGTTGATATAAGACTGGACGACAACTCGTCCATAAGGATGAACGCATCCACGAAAGTCGATATCAGCAGGGCCTCAAGAAGGGCGATGCAACTGACGGTAGTAAACGGAACCATAGCGCTAAACGCCGAGACGCAAGAAGCAGACGCAACCACCACCATCAGAGCGGGGAACACGACGATGGGACTGAGGGGCACGCTGTTTACAGTCAGCTATACCGGCGGAGAAATGCGCACAATATTGCTTGAAGGCGGTTTGGACATTGAAACTCCCGACGGCACATTTGAGCTGGCGGCTGGGCAAGTGCTGGAATATTCCATGTACGCCCAAACCGACGTTAGCGCGCTCGATGTAACACAGGTGCCGGACAGCTTCACCCTGATTCTTGTCAGGGAGCACTCAGAAATGCTCGTCGGCATCGGAACGATAACTGCCGAAGATGCAGAGATGCTTGACGAACTGATTTTGGAAAGACAAGCCGAAGAAGCAGCTAGGGAAGCAGCCATGCTGCAAGCGCGCCCGGGCAACCGGCCCACAAGAAACTTATTTACAGTAGCGCCCCCGGCGCAGCAAGCAGAAACACCGGCGCCAATCCAGGATTATCACTGGTACCTACATATAGTTGAAGATGCCCCACCACCACCGGCCCCCGAACCAGTGCCTGTCGTTTTTCCTGTTACATACGACTTAAACAATGGCAGCGGGCAAGTTCCGGAGCAGGAGGACTTAGAGGCAGGGGAGAGCTTTGCGGCGGCAGCTGCAGATGGGCTGGCACCGCCCCCCGGCTACACAAACTTTAAAGAATGGAATACGCAAGCAGACGGTTTTGGAAGAGCCTATGCAGCTGGCGCAACAGTAGTGATGCCGGACAGCGCATTGACGCTATATGCAATATGGGAAGTAGTTGAAGATGGCACCGCAGAGGCACCGTTTAGGATAAGTACAATGGCTGATTTGGAAAGAATAGGCACGGGAGACTGGACGCTCTCCTCGTACTATTTGCTTATAAGCGATATTGTCGAACCAGTCACCTTCATGATAAGCGATAGCCCTGCTAGTAGATTCACGGGCAACTTCAACGGCAATGGGCATACAATCACGGTAAATATTAATCTCGACCGGGATAGGGTCGGCCTGTTTAGCCATGTGTGCAGAGGCGGCGTTGTGCAAAACTTGACCGTCATCGGTTATGTCAGCGGCGGACGGGAAGTGGGCGGCATAATCGGGCGTCTTTGCGGCACATTGATTGACAGCAGTGCTGCTGTCCAAGTGAGCGGCAATGGCCAGTTAGGCGGCTTGGTTGGATTCATTAATACTGGCAATGGTGGGGATGTGCAAAATAGCGTCTACTCAGGGTCTGTAACAACACGCAGCGATGCAAGCAGCTATGGTAGCGTCGGCGTAGACAATTACAGCTAAAGCCATAATCACAAAAGAGGGAGAAAAGTGTGAAAAAAGCAAAAGCGTTACTATGCGCTACGTTCGTACTTGCCCTTTTGGCGGGTACGGTCGGCGCTGCAGGTTGGGCGGATTGGGCGGATGAGAGGGCTGAAGCCCTCTCCGCTCGGCAGATATTTGGTTTGATAGCAGACAATTCGGGCGAGCTCATAACCAGGGAGGCGTTTTGCGTCATGCTGGCAAGGGCGGCACTTGAACATGCCGGCGAAGCTTTGGAGACAGGCGCTCTGGACGCTGCAAGCGTTTTTGCAGATGCAGGTGCGATTGCAGCGGAAAACGCCCCATACGTCATGTATTTGTTTGAGCAAGGCATATTAAACGGCGCAATAATCCAAGGGAATAGGTACATGCTGCCCGGCGACCTGCTAACAAGGCAGGACGCAGTGGCGTTCTTAGGTCGCTGGCTCGGGCTTGACAGCCTAGAAAACGATGTGGGCGCCCGCGCTAATTTATTCGCAGACGACAGCGACATTGCAGCTCATGCCCGCAATGTCGCCTACCAAATTGTCGGCATGGGATTTCTAACTGTCTACCCGGATGGAAGCTTCCGCCCCGGAGGCAACATGAGCTACGCTGAGGCGGCCTCAATAATGCTCAACATCCTCGGGGGAAGGACTCTGGCGACATACGCCGGCGACGGGCACTTGGGCAACGCCGATGGAGCAGCCTCTGAGGCAAGGTTTGCGCTGCCATCCGGCCTGAGCTTGGACAATGATGGAAACTTGGTCGTTTTTGACACATTCAACGCAGGGGTGAGAATAATCGACAGCCAAACCCGAAGGACGGAAACCCTGCTGGGCTTTTTAGAAGCCATTGACGACTACGGCTTTATCATGGCAGGTTACGTGGACGGCGCAAGGGAGGTTGCGATGCTGGGACGCCCGACGGACGGCGTGTTTGCTGCCAATGGCGATTTGTTTATAGCAGACAGCGTAAACCATGCCATAAGGATGCTCCGGGGCGGAACAGTCTACACCTTCGCCGGAGGCGAGAGAGGGTTTGCCGACGGTAGCGGTGATGCGGCAATGTTTGACAACCCAGTTGCAATAGCCATAGACGATGCTGGGAACATCTACGTCGCCGATTCAATGAACCACGCAATCCGCAGGATAACCCCCACCGGAGAAGTGAGTACAGTAGCAGGCGAAACTGGCAGGCCGGGGCATGCAGACGGCAGTGCGGCTGAGGCGCTGTTCACAGAGCCCTCGGGGATCGCAATTGGGCAAAGCGGGGCTATTTTCGTAGCTGACAAAGGCAACCAAGTAATCCGCAAAATCGAAAACGGCACGGTAAGCACAATAGCGGGGATGGTTGGCCCCATGCAAATGGGAGAATACAGCAGGCCGGGCGGCTACGAAAATGGCGCGGCGGCCTTAGCAAGGTTTAATTTCCCGGGGGGGCTGTTCTACAGAGAAGGAGTGCTGCTTATAGCCGACACGGGAAATCACGTAATAAGGGCGCTGATAAATGGTTCAGTAATGACAATAGTAGGCAACAGTACACCCGGTTACGCAGACGGAATCCCCGGACGGGCGGCAATGAACAGGCCATCAGCAATAACGATGAGAAACAGCACAATGTTCATAGCCGACACTCTAAACAATACAATCAGGGCGGTAGAAATAGACATAGGAACGCTGATGCCATAGCGGGGCATGTAAGTGCTAGAGGGGGGTGCAAACATCCCCCTCGGCGTATTTACGGTGGCTGCACCGTCGGCAAGGGGAGGGAAAACTATTAAAGGCCAGGCACTAAAAAAAATCATAGGCTGCGGGGTAATATCCATCCTGCTAATGGTGCTATTTCTGACAAATGCCCTATACCGATTTGAAAACATGGCGCAAGACCGCCTATATCAGGACTTCGGCATAATCCACCCCGACATATTCGTTTTCGGCATAGACGAAGAAACGCTAATAGAATTTGGCCCGCTCCAATTCTGGGCAAGGCAGAGGGTGGCCGAAGCAATCAAAATCCTAAACAGCGCCCCCGGCTGGGAGCCGGCAGTAATCGCAGTGGATATTTTATACTCAGGGGTAAGCGGCGTGGGAGAAGCAGATGAGGCGCTGGTCAGAGCGGCGGAAGAAAGCGGCAACGTAGTATTTGGAGCAGCGGTATCGCGAGACTTCAGAGGTGAAGTCAGAACATTTGAGAGGCCGTTTGACGCACTAAGGCAAGTGTCGAGCTATGGGCTAATCAATGGACTGATAGACCTTGACGGCATAGTGCGCCGGATGGAATTCGGCCTAAAAATAGAGGGTGAGGCAGTCCCAACCTTCGCAGAAGCCATATACAAGATGTACACCGGAGCGCCGGTAGAAATCCCGGAAAACATCAGCAGTCCCATGCACCTGACATTTACAGGCAGGCCGGGCGACTTCTATGGCACAATAGGCATGGGCACATCCTTTAAAGACATATTTGCCGAAGACTTCGACCCAAGGTTCTTTGCGGGATCCATCGTCCTAATCGGCCCGTTTGCGCACGGCCTGATGGACACATTTTTTACGCCCACAGACCTTAGCCAACCAATGCACGGAGTGGAAATACACGCAAACAAAGTCCAAATGCTGCTGGATGGAAACTTCAAAGGTCATGCGCCCGAATGGGCGAACTTGGCGATTATGCTGCTGGTGCTAATAGGTTTCAGCTTTGCATTTATGCTGCTTGACATCCGCATATCCTTTGCTGCGCTGGTTGTTTTTGCGGCAGGGTATGTGTTTTTAAACAGGTGGATATTTGACAATGGGACGATAATAACGCTGATTTACCCAATCATCTCAATAGCTGCGCTGTTCGTTTTTTCACTGGTATTCCGGTACATTGCTGATAAAATAGCCCACATCACCGCCATTGCGGAGATGAATGCAAAGCACTTTGCGGAGGTTAAGGAACTATTCAACTCTTTTGTAAGGGTCATGACCGCAGCCATTGACGAGCGCACGCCATATAACGCCAACCATACTGTGACAGTAGCTGAATACACGAAGCAATTTGTCCGTTACCTTCGCAACAAATTCCTAAGCGAATCGCCGTACCATATGGACGAAAACAGGGAAGAAGAGCTGATTATGGCAGCCTACCTGCACGATGTGGGGAAAATCGTCACCCCCATAGAAATCATGGACAAAGCAAGTAGACTGGGCGACAGGCTCCCCAACATTACGCAGCGATTTGAGATAAAAAAGCTATATGAAAAAACGATGCACCTATCAGGGAAGCTGAGCAAAGATGAGTATAACGCTCAAATTGAGCACATCCAAGATACGCAAGCCTTTGTAGAATGGGCAGACACGGCCGAGTTTCTGACAGACGAGGACTTGAGGAGGGTAAAGGGCCTCAAGCAAATAACATATGCAGACCATGATGGCAAAGATGCGCATGTATTTGAAGAAAACGACATAATAGCCCTGAGCACGAGGAAAGGGACTTTGACTCCCGCCGAGCGCGGCATAATGGAAAATCACGCAAATGTCACGGAGAGGCTGCTCGGCAACATGAAATTCAGCAAGGCGCTGGAAAATGTCCCAAATTGGGCGAAAAGCCACCACGAGTTCATAGACGGAACAGGATACCCCCGCCAGCTCACCGAGGATCAAATCCCTATCGAAGTGAGGATACTGACAATGGTGGACATATATGATGCGCTGACAGCAAGCGACAGGCCATATAAAAAAGCTGTATCGCACGAAGTCGCCATGGGGGTTTTGAAGTCGATGGCTCGCGATGGCAAACTCGATGGCGAGCTAGTGCAATTATTCGCAGACAGCGGCATAGGCAAAATGGCGACATGATGCACGAAATCACAATGATCCTAAGCGGCATATGGAGCGGGCTAAGGCTCATAGCCCCCTACTGGGCGGCAGGGCTGGTGCTGGGCTCGCTGATATCGGTGTACCTCTCGCAAAAAATTACGGGCAGAATGCTCGCGCTATCGTCAAGAGGTCTGGGACTGTGGCAAATCGGCGTTGCAGCGGCGCTGGGGATACTGTCCCCCCTGTGCATGTTTGGCACGGTGCCGGTAATCGCCGCATTAGGAAAAAAAGGGCTGCCGGGGCATCTGCTTGTGGCATTCATGATAAGCTCGATACTGCTAAACCCAAACTTGCTGCTTATGACAGCGGTTCTCGGGACGGATTTGGCAATGACAAGGCTGGCGCTGTGTTTCATCGCGGGTGCGCTGGCAGGCGTGCTTGCCAAGGCATTATTTGGCGGCAAGGAAATATTCGCCCTGGAGCGCTTTGAAGCAGGGGAACTCAACAAAAAGAAAAAGCTCCTTCAAGACTTGCTAAAAGCCTTCAGGATAACCGCCCCATACCTCCTGCTGGGAATAACGCTGACAGCGCTGTTGGATAGGTACATCCCCCCTCAATGGATACACCGCCTATTTGGGGCAAACCTGGCTCTGGGCGTGCTATTCGCCACAACCCTGTCAATCCCAATGTACGCCTGCGGAGGCGGGGTGATACCCCTGATACACGCATGGCTGCACGCAGGGATGGGCAGAGGCGACGCCATATCATTCATGTTGGCAGGCCCCGCCACAAAAATAAACAACCTGAGCGCAGTTAAAATGGTGCTGGGGAGAAAAAACTTCATAATATACCTAGCATACGTAATAGCCTACGCAGCCCTGGCAGGCATAGCAGTAGAGCTGATTTTATAAAGGGTGGCTCCGCTAGAGCCGAGGGTACTGAGCAGGTCACCGAAATAAGGAGGAAAATATAAAAATGAAAAACAAACAAAAAAACTTAGCAAAAGCCCTTATGATAGCGCTGACCCTTGCCCTGGCGCTATTAATGGCAGCCTGCGGAAACGGAGCGACCCAGCCGGAGACTGCCCCGCCGGGAGGCCAAGCGGCACAGCCGCCTCAGCAAGAAGCGGGCGGGCAAGAAGACTCGGCGGAAGAACAGGCGGCGGAGCAAGAGGTGGAAGCACCGGAACAGGCGCCGCCGAGACCACCGGAGCTGACCCCTCAGCTAAGCCAAAACGACCACCCCCTGCTAAACAGGGAGCAAAATGGCCCGGCGCTGATATTCGTTGAAGAAACGACAGGCGCAGACGATGGTATGGCACGGCTGGTTAGTTCAATGCAAGAGCAAGGGGTGCCATTTCATCAAACAGCCGAGAACCCCGAGGGCCTTATAGCCGCAAACGACGTAGTAATAATAAAAATCAATGCCCAATGGGCGGAGCGGGGAGGGACGAACACCGATCTAATCCGTCTGGTTACCCAAGCCATAGTCGACCACCCCGAAGGCTTCGGCGGCGAAGTAGTAGTAGCAGACAACGGCCAAGCCCAATTCGGAAGCGCAGGAAGGGGCGGAAGCCTGGAATGGCAAAGCAACAACGCAATAGACATAAACCAGTCGGTGATGCACGTCGTAGGGGACTTCCAAGCAGAAGGCCACCAAGTGACGGGAGTCCTGTGGGACAGGTTCACAAGGACGCGCGTGTCCGAATTTAGCGAAGGCGACTACATCAACGGATTTGTAGTGGAGGAATACATCCATCACACGGGGATAGAAATATCATACCCAAAATTCACCACGGAATTCGGCACGCACATCAGTTTTAGGGAAGGCATCTGGGATTCCGCTGCGCAAAGTTACGACAGCCAGAGGCTCAAAATAATCAACATGCCCGTCCTCAAGTCCCACATGCTCTTTCAAGTGACCGGAGCGGTGAAAAACTATATGGGCACGCCCTCTGACTTCCTGACGAGCCACAGGGCGCACCTGAGCACCGGAACCGGGGGCATGGGAACGCAGATGGCCTTCACAAGGATGCCGGTACTTAACATAATGGACATGATATGGATCGGCCCAGAGCGGGGGCCGGCAAATCCGCACTACAGGGCGGAGCAGATGAACCTAATAGCAGCAAGCCTAGATCCGGTGGCACTGGACTGGTGGACGACAAGGAATGTCTTGATGCCCGTCGTAGACAGCAGGCCGGGGGGCAGGGCGGCCCTGATGGACCCGGACGGCGGCCACCCCGGCACATTCGGCCACTGGTTGCGCCTATCTAAAATAGAGCTGCAAGCAGCAGGCTTCGCAGTGACAATGGAAGAGGCTAACATGCAAGTGATAGGCAGCTTCTAGGGCATTTTGACGAATGTTGTGATGATTTTTCAAATCACGACCTAGACATAAACTTTGTTTGCTACCTTTGTTTTATCATACACACTTTTTGTTATTTTTTAGTAAACATTCACAATTGCTCTTGACAAGTGCTTTGCAGTTGTGGTATTACCAATAGAATCAAATCTAGGCAGGTGAACGCTAGTGCAAAAGCAGGAAAGTTTACTAAAGGTCAGGAACCTGGAAACGTCTTTCAAAATTGAGAGAGACTATTACAATGCGGTCGACAGGGTAGACCTCGATATCAAGCACAACGAAGTTTTCGCCATAGTAGGTGAAAGCGGCAGCGGAAAAACAGCGTTAGCCCTGTCTATACCCCAGCTCCACAACATGAGCTACACCCGCATCAAAGGCGAAATAGCCTTCGAAGGAAAAGAGCTCTTGGGACTAAGGGAAAAAGAGCTAAACACAATAAGGGGCAAGGATATCTCGATGATATTCCAAGACCCCCTGACGGCGCTCAACCCCCTGCTCAAAGTAGGCTTTCAGATAGAGGAGACCCTCCTATACCATACAAAGGAGAACCAGGCGAGGAGGAAGGAGCATGCCATACAGCTCTTGGCCGACGTTGGGATGGTCAATCCAGAGCTGACGTACAATTGCTACCCCTACGAACTTTCGGGCGGCATGCGGCAAAGGGCCATGATAGCAGTAGCCCTTGCGTGCAAGCCAAAATTAATCATAGCAGACGAGCCCACCACAGCCCTCGACGTCACTATCCAAGCTCAGATACTGGACTTGCTGAGAAGCCTGCAAAAAGAAATGCAAGCGTCAATTATCCTTGTAACGCACGACCTCGGCGTGGTTGCGGAAATGGCGCACCGCGTTGCTGTCATGTATGGCGGCCAGATTGTTGAAATGGCTTCCGTCGGGGAGTTGATGCACAACCCCTTGCACCCATACACTCGCTCGCTTCTTGCCTCAATTCCCCATGCCGGCGAGGATATGGAAAGACTAAATGCCATCAAAGGCATAGTTCCCACATTAAAGTATATGCCCAGAAACGGCTGCCGATTCTCGCACAGAACCCCATGGATTCCCCAGGACGCCCATGAAGAAGTTCCGCAGTTTCGCGAAGTTACACCCGAGCACTTTGTGTTGTGTACATGCTATAAGCATTTTCGTTTTGAAGATGAAAAATCAGGCGAGGGGGTTGCGATATAATGGCGTTGCTTGAAGTTGAGGACTTAAAAGTCTACTTCCCTATAAGGGGCGGAATACTTGGGCGTATGGTTGGTAATGTCAAGGCTGTGGACGGTGTGACATTCTCCATAAATGAAGGGCAGACAGTCGGGCTGGTCGGCGAGTCAGGCTCAGGGAAAACCACAACGGGAAAAGCCATATTGGGTCTTGTCCCCATAAAATCGGGAGTCATTCGCTTTAATGGTGAAGACATAACAAAATACATAGGCAAAAATCGGTCCCCTTACAGAAAAAGCGTTCAAATGATTTTTCAAGACGTCTATTCGTCGCTAAACTCCAAAAAAAGAGTGCGCGATATCATTGCAGAGCCCTTAAGGAACTTTGAGAAGCTCACAAAAGCCGAAGAGCAGAAGCGGGTGGACGAGCTGCTGTCAATTGTGGGCATGTCCCCCGAAAATGCATATAAATACCCACATGAGTTTTCCGGAGGACAGCGCCAGAGGATAGGCGTTGCAAGGGCTATTGCGCTCAAGCCTAAGCTAATTGTAGCTGACGAGCCTGTTTCCGCTTTGGATTTGAGCATCCAGGCGCAAGTGCTCAACTATCTCAAGGACATCCAAAGCGAGCTCGGTTTGAGCTATCTTTTCATAAGCCACGACCTTGGTGTCGTCAAGCATATGTGCGAAACTCTTGCAATCATGCACAACAACCGCTTTGTGGAATTTGGCGCAAGAAACGACATATACAACAACCCCCAGCATATTTACACCAAAAGGCTAATTGCGTCAATCCCTGATACAGACCCGGACAAGAAAGAAGAAAACATGCGGCGCAGAAAAGAAATAAATGAAGAATATGAAATGCGGAGCGAAAGCTATTATGAAGCCGGCAGTAAAGTATATGACCTCACAAGGCTCACTGAGACGCACTTTGTTGCGATGAAGAGTTAGCCCAGATTTTAATTGGCTTAGCCGGAAAATAAGGATGTGTTATTATGTGGAAAACTATAGCCAGACGAATTCTTATACTAATCCCTCAGCTTATCGCCATCAGCATACTCATATTCATTTTAGGAGCCATTATGCCCGGGGACGCCATCAGCGGGCTTATAAATCCCGATCTGCCCCTTTACAGGATGGAAGAAATGCGCGAGCAGCTAGGGCTCAACGCCCCGCTGCCCGTCAGGTACTTCAATTGGCTGAGAGGAGTCATGCAGGGTGATTTCGGACGGTCTTTCCAACACCATCGCCCCGTTACAGAGGTTATAGGCGACCGCATGGGGGTGACGTTTGCACTTGCGCTGTACACCGTGATACTGACTTACCTGATAGCCATACCGCTGGGAATAGTCGCAGGAAAATGGAGCGGCAAAATAGTGGACAAGAGCATTTTGCTCTACGTGTTCCTAGCTCTGGCCACGCCCACCATAGTCCTTGGCATACTGATGATATTTTGGTTTAGCCCCATCGGGACTGGGACATTCCCGTTGGGCGGGACGGTGGACTCCTTTATATTCGCCCATGGGACAGATTTTGAAATATTCATGAGCCAGCTGCACCATCTGACGCTCCCGGCTATAACCGGTGCGCTGCTCAGCACGGTCGGCATTGTCTTCATGCTTAGGGCTAACATAATCGACAGGAAGGGGTCTGACTATGTTGTCTTCGCCAAGTCAAAAGGCGTGCCGTCAGGGAAGATATTTTCCTTGCATATCTTTAGAAACTCCTTAGTTCCGATAATGTCGGGTATAGGCCTGGTTATTGCGGGACTTTTCACAGGGTCAATATTTATTGAGAGGATTTTTCAAGTCCCCGGAATAGGTCTGCTTTTCCTCGACTCCGTCAGCACGCGCGACTTCACCGTCGCAAATGCGCTCATAATGCTTTTTGCCGTCCTAACAGCATTGGGGATTCTGCTTTCAGATATTTTATTGACAATTGTTGACCCGCGGATAAGGATAAAGTAAGGAGGGTACTATGGCATTTGATAATAATAAAAATCAAGGAAAAAATGGGCAGGGTTCGGCTCCTGCAGGTAAAGCAAGCCTTGATTTTGCCGAATCCACCAAGCCGCCCGGCATGCTCAAGCTTTTCTGGAAGGAATTAAAGTATGACAAGCTTGCCTTGCTTGCCTCGTTCCTGTTAGTTTGCATACTTGCGGGCATCTATATAGGCACTCCAATCATAGAATCCCGCATGGACGTCATGCGGCCTGATTTGCGGATGCAAAACCTATCTCCGGAGGACTCGGGCACGCTGTTTGGAACTGATTCGACGGGCAGGTTTGTAGCTCCCCTGCTTGTAGTCTCAGCCCGCAATTCACTTAACATATCTTTAGCCGTGACAGCGCTTTCCTTTATTATAGGGCTTGTGGCAGGGCTTGTAGCCGGATATTACGGCGGCCATGTTGATAACATAATAATGAGGATTACAGATACGGTGACCATGCTGCCCACACTTATGATTTTTATAGCTATCAGAGCAATCGTGGGGCAGACGACAATAAGCATGTTCATCATAACACTGACTGCGTTTACTTGGATGGGCAGAACGAGGCTCATTAGGTCGGTTGCTTTACAAAACCGCAATCAGGACTACATCAACGCTTCGAAAACACTAGGCAGCCGCAATATAGTCATCATGCTCAGGGAGATGCTGCCGAACATGGTCGATGTAGTCGCTGCAAACTTTGTCCTCACCGCAGCTGCCAACATCGGCATAGAGACGGGGCTCACCCTGCTTGGCTGGGGGCTTGGAATGGAGCACCCCTCTCTTGGGACAATGATTGCTAATGCGCTTGCTCCGGTAAACCTACAGTTTCGCTGGTGGAACTGGGCTCCCGCAATCGTCATGGTAATTGTAATTACGCTGTGTATTAACTTTGTTGGAAACGCCCTGCAAAGAGCGGCGGATCCAAAGCAAAGATTAGTATAAGAACCCGTGCACAGGTTCTAAACGACCCTTGCACTGTAGAGTGTAGGAAAAAATTAGGTGCAACTAATAAAAGGAGGATGTACAATGAAAACCAAGAAGATTATGGCCCTGCTCCTGGCGGCTGTCCTGATGCTCGCATTAATTGCGGCATGCGGCAATGGTGCTGCCGACCCTGCGCCGACGCCGCAGCCCGGCGTAACCGACCCTGCGACACCGCCCGTCGGCACAGACGACGACGGCGACGAGGATGAAAACGGCGAAGACGCACCCCCCCCCCCCCACCACCGCCCGCCGGCGCGATTCACCCCGGACTGGCTGCGATGGACGGACTTGTTGAGCGCTTTGGCGCAACCCTCGTAAACCCTGCGCCAATACTGCAGCCCGGCGACGCCGGCAACACCCTGCGCATACTGGTTGGTTCTTCCAGTACCTTCCCCGGCTTGTTCAACACCGTGTTGTCCTCAGAGGCGTTTGACAGCCAAATTATGGACTTCCAGATGAGCCCCCTCGTATCTCTTGATGGGACGTTTATGTGGACTGATGATGGAATCGCAACGCTGCGCTTTGACAACGACAACACTGTTGTAGAGCTCAATATGCAGCGCGATGTGTATTGGCATGATGGCACTCCGCTGACCTTGGACGACCTGGTCTTTGCGTACGAGCTTATGTCTCATCCTGAAGAGGAAACGGGAATCCGTTATGGCGCAACCCACTTTGTATCATGGGTAGTGGGCATTGAGGAGTGGCGGGACGGAACCGCTGACCACATCTCCGGAATGGTCCTCTCCAACAACAACAGAACCCTGCGTATCTACTACGACAGGCAACTGCCCCCCGGAGCCCAGTATGCGGGCAGCGTATGGCTTACACCCACTCCAAGGCATCACTTGGAGCCCGCAATCGCAGAGGTAGGCTGGGGCGGCTTGGCTGAGCACCCGCGCGCTCGCCACGAAGCTCTTGGGTTCGGACCTTGGATTATAGAATCAATCGTTCCCGGTGAGTCGGTGCTCTTCAGGGCAAACGACAATTACCACAGAGGCCGCCCGAATATCGACAGTCTGCTTTGGCAGATTCGCCCGCTTGAAATTTTCATGGCTGCAATGCGCGAGGGTGAGTATGACATAGTTACTACCTTTGGCGCCGTCCACTTTGAAGAGCATGAATTATTCAACCCGAACAACTACCAAGTATTGGCTATGCCCGGCACGGGCACCGGATTCCTATACTTCCGGACGGGCACATTTGTAGATGGTCTGGTCGTACCGCGCGCGCCCGGCTGGCATCCGATACAAGACGTGGCCATCCGCCGCGCACTCGCCCACGCTATGCCTCAGCAACTGATTGCGGACACTATCCAAAACGGCCTTTCAATACCGGCAGGTACGGTGCTGAGCCCATTCAACGCTAGGACACACATAAATCCCACCATCGGTGGTGCTGAAGGAATGTTCCCCTTCGACTTGGATGTTGCGCGCATGATTCTCGATGAAGCGGGCTACACAGCTTTTGGCCCCGATGGGTTCCGCCTAGACTTAGATGGCAACCCGATGGAGTTCTACTTTGCGGCCAACGACAACGCATTCAACAGGGAAGCAGTGCCAACATACCTCAGCTATTGGAGGGAAGTCGGCCTGGACGTCCGTATTTACACGGGCGACCTGATAGACTGGGGCACATTCCTGGAGAATGTACTGCTGTCAGACAACTGGAGCGACAATATCCATATGTTCATAAGCAACTGGACATTGGGCATGAATCCTGCTCCGCACGGCCTTTGGAACTATGACGCAGCCTTTAACATGGCTCGCCACATGTCAGATGAGATGCGCGGCATTCTCGACGACATAAACTCGCAGGATGCGTTTGACGCTGCTTTCTTGCAGGACGCATACGACAGGTGGCAGATTTACTTTGCTGAAAATGCCGTTGCCCAACACATGTTCTGGGGCATAAGCATGATACCTGTTAACAACCGCGTAGCAAACTTCACCCTTGTAAGGGAATCAGGCCTCCACGGCTGGGTACAGCGCAGCCACCTCTTCGGGCTGACCGCCCCGACTCCATACGCAAACACCAACTAAGGGTTATAGTAAAAATCATAAGCAAGGGCTGTTGAAGCAAGCTTCAACAGCCCTTAGGCATGGGCTAGCAATTTAGTTGCACACAGAGTGGCTGATGCCGGCTACTGTTACGTCAGCTGACCGAACGTAGAGGAGTGTGCAGGCTTCTCGATGCCGGACTGATAGCAGACACTGAGTAGCAACAATTTGCAAGGGTGTGCAAGCAACTAAATTGTAGATGTTACTGTACAAATGTTCTAATAGAAGGTATACTAATACTCTATGAACGTTACAAACAAGCGTAAAGCGCCCAAGAAACGCCCCATAAAAGGCGGCCGGGCCAGAAACAAAGCGCTTTCATAAATGAAATAAGTTATGGGGGAATACCATGAAAAAGAAATTTCTGTCAATCATAGTATTGATGCTTCCAATTATGCTCGTTGCGGCGGCCTGCGGCTCAGCATTAACCATCGGCCCTGCACCAGCCGCACCGGCTGACTTGACAGCTGCAGGGGCTGGAGGAGCGCAAGAACCGGCCGGCGCCCAATCTGGAGCCACTCCCGGCGCCCAAATAGATGCTGCGCCTGGCGCCCCCTCGGGAGCCGCGCCTGGGGCCCAGCTTGGAACCTCGCCTGGAGCCTTGCCTGGCGGCGCCCAGCCTGGAGCCACTCCCGGCGCCCAGCCTGACGAGAGTGCAGTCATTCGCGGCGTGCCTATACACCCTGCACTGCGCGTGCCAATGGCACAATTTCCATCGTACACGACAAACACAAATCCGATTTTGCCCAGAGGCACGGGGGCGAACAATGTGTTCCGCTTCGCCATAGCCTCGAACTCCCCCTTAATTGAACTTTTTCTGCCGACTCACGCCACGGATGCTTTTGCTGGAGCAATAGGTACGCTAGGAGGCTCTAACATGGCGCTTGTTTCTGCAACTGCAGGATTTATGCTTTCAAACAATGGCATCGCCACATTCCACTATGATAGAGCAAGCAACGTTGTTGTCTTGGAGATGCAGGCGGATGTATTCTGGCATGACGGAGTGCCCCTTACGCTTGATGACCTCGTATTTGCCTATGAAGTCATAGCCCACCCAGATTATACAGGTTTGCGTTTTGATGCAGTCAGCCAAATACCCAACGTCGTCGGGGTCGAAGAGTTTAGAAACGGCGAGCGAAGCTACATCTCCGGATTGGTGCTGTCCAACAACAACCGCACATTGCACATCCACTATGTTGACCCTCTGCCCCCTGCGGCACTTTACGCCGGCGGCATATGGCTAGTCGCAATCCCGCGCCACTGGATAACCCCCGTAATCGAGGAAGTTGGGCATGAAGGCATAGAAAATCACGTGCGCGCTCGTGAAGAAACTCTCGGATTTGGCCCATTTATCATCGACACAGTGGTGCCCGGAGAGTCCGTGTTCTTGGTTCCAAACGACAATTACTGGCAGGGCGCGCCGCTTGTTGATGGCGTATCAGCACAGATAATCCACACGGATTTGGTGTCGGCCGCAATGCGCGCAGGCGAATTTGACGCAGTGGCGTACTCAACGTACAACCTAGCGGAGTTCAATCTCAATAGACCCACCAACTACCAACTCTACGCTTGGCCGTCTAACGCCACCACATTCCTGAATTTCAGGCTCGGCGGCATCGAGAACGGCGAAGTGTTCTTGCGCGATGACAATCACCCAATCACGAATGTTGCGATTCGACGCGCGCTCGCACATGCCGTAGACAGGGAGGCTGTCGCTTATTCCGTGGGGCAGGGGCTCTGGGTTCCGGCGACATCCGTACTGCACCCATTCAATGCAACAGCATTTATAGACCCCACGCTTGAGGGTTTTAGCTTCGACCTTGACCTTGCAAACCAAATCCTCGACGAGGCTGGCTTCACTGCGCGCGATGCCGAGGGGTATAGGCTTGATTTGGAAGGCAATCATATGTACTTTGTATATGCCCAGCATGATAACCCCACACATAGAGTGCTTGTGCCGCTGAACATCCAAAACTGGAGTGAAATAGGCCTGCGCGTCGAGCTGTTTGAAGGAGGCTTCGTAGACTGGAGATTGTTTTCGGAAACAGTGTTGGCACCTGAAGTTGGAGACATCCACATTTTTGCAATGGGCTGGAACCTAAACTGGAACCCTGCTCCGCACAGTCTGTGGAGTCCTACCACAGAATTCAACATGCCCCGCTACACAAGCCCGACCTTCCGGCGGATTCTCGACGACATAAGCTCGGATACTGCGCGATGGGACCCCGACTTCTTGGCGGAGGCCTACAGCAGGTGGGAAGCTGCATTCTTTGACGAAGTGCCCGCCATCCCATTTACATGGAATATTGACTTAGTGGCCCTCAACAATAGGGTGGCCAATGTCAGTCGCATACGCCAGGACACAGGCATCAGCACGCCGGCCAACTGGACAACAACCACCTTCGGCAGCCACCTGGTAGCCCTAACCTCCTCATCACCACACGTCGACAGACGATAGGCCCGCATTTCAAAATGGCGGCGATGATGCAAATCATCGCCGCCATACATATTGTGCCCGGGGCGAGCAGTGCGTTGAGGGCTGCCCTGCGTATTGTATCTAAAAGAAAAATGCCGCCCCGCCGTGCTCGTACATTTTGGCAGGAATTTCAAAAGGTGGTTCCATCGCCGTAAGCTCCCCGGCCACAAGCTTCCTGGCCGCAGTCAGCGAACGCTCGATGGAAGCAGGCTCAATTGGGCAGGGTCCATGAGCGGGATAAATCTCATCAAACGAACCGAGCATTTTAAGAAGCTTTTCCATACTGGCAAAATAAGCATGGAAGCTCCTCTCCCCGCCAAACATAAAAACAGGCGAGCCGCCCGAAATGCTATCACCCGAAACAATAAAACGATTCTGGCGGTCAAGAAGCACAATGCTTCCCGGAGTGTGCCCCGGAATGAGCACGACCTCCAAAGAGCGGCCGCCAAGGTCGATAACATCTCCCTCCCAAAGCGGGGCAACCTTGGCGTCGGCCTCTGCATTTTTGAAATAATAAGGCATTTCGGCAGGATGCATATGCGCAGGGCCAAATTCGGAATTAGCGCCGATATGATCCCCATCCGCATGAGTATTTACGAGGACGATGGGCTTGTCCGTAAGCGACTCGACGACAGCCCTGACGCTGCCCGCCTGCCCAAATCCGCTATCAACGAGCAAAGCCCGCTCCGTGCCAACAAAAAGAAAACAGCGGACGCCATTATCCTCAATCCGGAAAGTCCCCTCGCCAATCTCAACCGCCTCCAGCGGAGCTATAGAATCAGACATATATAATTTCCCCTTTCAATTCTTTTCTAGTGGTGTGGTACATCTAAAAGTTTACAAGAATTGTGGTGGTTTTCTCATCTGACGAGGCGAAAAATCGCAGGAATACCGGTGGTCTTTCAAGATTTTTTAACGAAGCCAGGCGGAAAAAGATGCCGCAAGAATTGTAAGCTTTTAGGTGTAACGCACCACCGATATATTAACACAAAAGTTGCTGCTGTACAAATGCTTTAATAAAAGGTATACTATGTTCCATGAATTCATAACAAGAAAGAATGAGGTGTGGTCATAAATGCGTGTGAAACTTGCAGTAGCCCCAAAAATGGGGAAAGAAGTAGTGGTTGAAGAGGTGGAGCTGGATGAGCTCGGCGAATACGACGTAAGGCTCAAGGTAGTGACATGTACCATCTGCCACAGCGACATCCACGCAAACACGGGAGAACATGGAGAATACGAAGGCCCCGGTGCAGCAGGGCATGAAATAGCCGGAATCGTCGACGCAATAGGAAGCAAAGTCACCTACGTAAGGCCCGGCGACAGAGTCCTATGCAGTGAAGTCCGGCAGGGCTGTGGCAACTGTATCCAATGCTACAACGACAGGCACTGGCACTGCGAAAACATCCCGCCGATGTCATTTCGCATACCCGGCTGCTTCACCAGGCTAAACGGGCAGCGCGTAGTGCAGACGTGTTCGGGCACAGCAGGCTTCGCAACATACTGCAACGCCCACGAGGCCATGCTGTGCAAACTAGACGACGACATACCCTTCGAAATCGGTTCGGCGCTGGCCTGCGGCTTCATGTCAGGCTTCGGCGCAGTCCTCAACCGCTCGAAACCAAGGCCGGGCCAGTCCTACGCAGTTACAGGCTGCGGCGGAGTCGGGCTGTCGGCGATAATGGGCGCAAAGCATAGCGGGTGTATCCCGATTATAGCGATCGACATCAACCCAGTAAAACTAGAAGCTGCAAAAAAATTCGGAGCAACGCATTGCATAAACCCAAAGGAAGTAAAAGACGTAGTGCAAGCAGTCAAAGAAATAACAAAAGGCTACGGCGTAGACCACAGCATGGTGGCAGTGGCAGGGAAGGTCAAACGCATGACATGGGATTTGACGGCGGATTACGGCCAGATGGTAGTGGTCGGGCACGAGCACCCCAGAAACGAAGGCATGGAAGAATTTAACTTCTTCGACTTCCTGCTGGGCAAAAAACTTACAGGCTGCGTAATGGGCGGGGTGACGCTCAGGCGCGATATCCCAAAATATATGGAAATGTACCGTCATGGGCAAATTGACATTGACGCACTCCTCTCAAATTGGTTTACGCTGGATAATATCCAAGAAGCTCTTGACGACAGCGAAAAAGGCGCACTAAAAAACATAGTAGTCTGCGATGAAGACTACGCAAGAATAAAAGGCCTGATATAGGGGGAGCCGATGCAAAACAAAAAATTATTTACCGACCCAATTTTGACTGACGACGAAAAACTCATACTAGACGGCGCAGAAGGCACAGTCAAGCAAAAATGTATGCAATACCTCGTGGAGATGTGCAAAATAGCGGGTGCCGAGCGGCTTGTTGACCTCGATGGTACGGGGGACATGCACACGCCCGGGCTGGCGCTCAGCCAGCACCATATAATAACATTTGACGAGCTTGCCGAATTTGCCGACAGGGGCGGACGCTTCAAAATACCAACCTTCGCCGATAAATCGCCATTTGTAGAGCAACCGCCGATTCACGGCTGGGAGCACTGCAACCTCTGCCAAGGCAAAAATCCAAACAACCGGCAGGACGACCCTGTATTCCACGAAAAAGCGATGCAAAGGGAAGTGTTTGCGGTGCTGAACAAAATGGGGCTCATCACGACACACTCATGCGCAAACTACCTCGTAATGTCATACCTCCCCAGCGTAGGCCAGCACTGCTCGTGGTTTGAAAGCAGTCAGCAAACCTACTGCAACGCGACGCTTGGAGCTCGCACGAACTTTGATGGCACCCTGGCCACATGCCTATTGGGCAAGGCCCCCTACTATGACATGCACATTACAGAAAACCGCTATGGGACTGTTCTGGTTGAGACGGACAGATTTATTTCCACCGACCTGGAATGGGATGTCTATGGCTTTGCGGCAGGCGAGGCAGTCGACGTCGAAGTCCCCGTCATAACAGGCACGGCAATCCCCAATACCACGCAATACCAGAAGTTTAATTCCGCAATTGCAACAGGCGGCGCAGTGCGGATGTACCACCTCCCGGGCATAACGCCTGAAGCGCCGACGATTGAGTTTGCAACAGGCGGCAAGCCCTTTGCCGAGCAAGTAATGATTGACAGCGGCGCACTGCGGAGGACGTACGACATCCTAAACTATGGAGCCTCCGATGACGTTGACATGGTATACCTTGGATGCCCGCACCTGAACATAGTAGACCTTATGAAGCTCGCCGCCGCGCTGGATGGCAAAAAGTGCAAGGTTCCGCTATGGATAATTACAGCGCCATGGCTCTACGGCCCGGCGAAGGAGCTGGGCTACCTCGAAAAATTTGAAAAAGCCGGGGCGACCCTGTTGAGCGGTACATGCCTGGCGGCAATAGGCTCGGTGCCGGACGGAGTGCGGAACATAGCAGTTGACACAGCGAAGCAGGCCTACTATATTACAGGCTGCTATCCGGACGAAAACGACCCCCTGCACGTCTGCTACGGCTCGACGGGCGAATGCATAGATGCGGCGCTGACAGGCAAGTGGCGCGGGGAGTGGAGGTAAGCAATGGAAAAGAAACGCATATACGGCAGATGTACATACCCCGGAAAGGTGACGGCGGAAGCGCTGGTCGCACCAAAGTATTTGCAGGGCTTCACAAACGTAAACCCGATAGGTGGCTATACGACAGAGCGCAACCACCCATTATGCAGGGTGTCATACACGGACAAGGTGCTTGTTTTTTACGCCCCAAGAGGCTCGGGCGGGTTTCTGGCATATGGTTTCGGAGCGAAGCCTGCCGCTTTCGTCCATACAAAATCCAGCCCTCTGACAGTAGGCTGCATGCTGCAGGCGCGCGTGCCGGGCATGACAGATTTTGACGAAGACCCTCTAAAATACATAGAAACAGGCGACACAGTCTTTGTAAATGCCGACGAGGGGTATATAGAGATAACGAAGAAAGGAAACAGCTGACATGGCATATAAAAGACCAAAATTGTTGGAGCCCGGTTTTCCGGTATTTTCGACAAAAATACCTTATGGAGACATACCAGTAATCCTCCCAAAGTTCGACACGCCCATCACGCCAAGAGAAAATTTTATAAGGGCGGCAAAGCGGGACAAACCCATGTGGATGCCAAACCTATATTCCGACATGCAGGAACTGCAGCCTTTTGAGCTTGCCAGGCACAGGCCCGGCAAATTCGCCGCAGGCCCGGACTTCCGCCGAGCCTCAAAGGAGGACTATAAATTCATAGACCCCTATGGCAGCAGCTGGACATGGGTGGCGGAAGCGCAGGGCGCAATGCTCACGCCGGGCACAAAAATCCTAGAAGACATAACCGAGTGGGAAAAAGTGGTAAAATGGCCAAATCTCGATGAGTGGACATATGCAGAAGTAGCCAAGGATTTTTTGGACACGGAATATGACGACACAAAGGCGCTAAACGTAAATATTTACCAAGGCGTCACCGAAATGCTGGTGGCCTTTCTGGGAGGGTATGGCGAAGGGATGCTTGCAATGGCCGAAGAGCCCGAAGCCGTGTCGGATTTTTTCGAGAGCTTCATTGACAATATGATTGCTTATTACGACTTCCTGAAAAAGCTATACCCCTTCGACATGGTGACATACCACGACGACTGGGGGACGCAGAGGGCTACATTCTTCTCTCCAAAGATGTTTGAAGACCTGGTATACAAGCCAACAAAGAGGCTGGTAGACCACGTAAAGGCCGACGGCGTGCTCTTCTTGATTCACACCTGCGGGAATATTGAAAAGTTCATGCCATACGCATGCGAAATAGGCTTTGACTTCCTGCAAATCCAGCGCAATGCGGTAGATTTGCCAAAACTAAAGGAGCAATACGGCGACAAAATCGGTTTCATGACGACCCTCGACGGACACACCGCAGGCTCGCCATACACCGTGGAGCAAGTGGTGGAAATGGCCCGCAACAACGTAGACCTATACGCCAAGGGCGGCGGATATTACCCCTGGATTTTTGAAACAGGTGAAGAAACACTCTGGGCGTTGGCGTCAGAGCTGTACTGCTATAGCCGCGAGTATTACGATAAGGAGCAAGGCAGGTAGCGCACAGGTGCCTCCTTAACAAACTACAGAGAGGAAACAATTATGGCAGCATATTTAGAGTATGGGATTGAAGGGCGCACGGCGATAGTCACGGGCGCAGGGACGGGAATCGGCGCCGCATGTGCAATCGAGCTTGCAAAAGCCGGAGCAAGAGTAGCGCTGCTTGGAAGGCGGACGGCCCCATTACAGGAAATTCTGGAGCAATGCGACAAATACACCTCTGGCAGCCTTGCCCTGCCGGTCGATGTGGCGGACGAGGATGCCGTGAACAAAGCCGTGAAGCAGGTGCATGAAAAATTCGGCAGGATAGACATCCTGGTAAACAACGCAGGATTTGACTTCGACTACAAACCGGGGGAAATTCCATTCGAGCACTATTACGATACAGACAAGGAAAGCTACATGCGATTCTTTGAAGTGCACGCTTTCGGGCACTTTGCCATGGCACAGGCATGCACCAAATACATGGTGCCCGCAAAGTTCGGCAGGATTGTCAACGTGACGTCGGTACTGGGGGTGACAGGAGACTATGGAGCAGCCGCATACACAGCAAGCAAGGCTGCGGCAAACTTGCAGACCAAGTCGCTGGCCCGAAAATACGGCAAGGACAATATAACAGTAAACTCCATTTCACCGGGAATGGTAAACACCCCAATGAAGAAAAACTCGCCGCCGGAAGAGTTTGAGGCAGTGGCAGGGATGACGCCGCTGGGCAGGGTGGCGGAGCCGATAGACATAGCGCGCGTCGTAATGTTCTTCGCGCAAGAAAACCTCTTTGTGACAGGCCAAAACCTAATCCCGGATGGCGGGGGGACTATGTGAGTGCCGCCTGCGCATATTCCCTGAGCTTTAGGCGGTCGCCTTTTAGAAAGGACTTTTGAGTAAAGTGAAAAATGTAAATATGGAATTCGGCGTACGGCAGGTCATCTGCCAAGGGTCGGGATGCATAGGCAAATTGCCGGAATTTATAAAGCGCGAAAGCTGGAAGCGCATCTTGCTTGTCTGCGGCCCGACGCTTTACAAAAGCGGTGCGGCAAAAGCGGTCGAAGAAGGCATTGCAAAGGCAGGAGCGGAATTCAAAGTTTTCAGCAACGTGCGCCAAAATCCGGAAGCGGCGACAATCGACGCCGAAGCAGTGCCCATGGCGCAGGGATTCAAGGCCGACGCCATAGTGGCAATCGGTGGGGGAAGCACCTTGGATACGGCAAAGGGCGTCTCCATTGTCGGGAATTCCGGAAAGAAAGTGCTGGACTTTGCAATTGACAAAATCAGCGCACAAGAGCAGCTTAGGCACGAAACGCTGCCCATGGTAGCAATCCCAACAACAGCGGGGACAGGGAGCGAAACCGCAAAAAACGCCGTAATCTCCGACGAAAGCGGCTACAAGCTTGTTTTAGCCCACCCCGCAATCCTTCCAAAATATGCGATACTAGACCCCGACTTGCTAAAAACACTGCCATTTCACGTGGCAGTGGCAAGCGCAATGGACACATTTGTCCAAGCCCTGGAGACGCTCACCAACAGAAACGCCAACGACTTTACCCGCACGCAATCCCTGCGCTCGCTGGAGCTAATCGGAGAGCATATCCGCCCATTTTGCGCAAACCCGGCGGATGCGGAAGCGGCGGACGGCATGAGCCTGGCATGCATGTATGCGGGCTTTTCGTTGGGTCTTGCAGGGATAGGGCAGGATCACGTAATCACTCACCCGATGTCGGAAGAGCCATTTAACATTGCGCACGGCGACGCTTGCGCCATGGTTCTGCCTGCTGTTATAGAATACAATGCAATCGCCTGCAAGGATCTGTATCGCAAAGCCTACAACGCCCTGTCGGGCAAGCGCATCTCAAGTCACAAGTTCCATGTAGACCAGCTAATTAACTGGGTGGTTGAGCTAAATTGCGACCTGCACGTAGCGGGAGACAAGTCGTTTGCGGAGCTGGGATTCAACGAGGACACCCTTGATCTTATGATGAAGCACCCAATAATCCGGTTCGCCGCAGAGTTAAATGCGCCCGCAGACATAACGGAATACCCAAGGACGACAAGTCTGGAGGATTTCCGAAACATAATTAAGCGGGTGGCGGCATATTCAGAAGCGCAATCGGAGTATGCAAAATCAAACTAAAAGCAGAAGGAGAGAGCGTTTTATGACAAAGGAAAAGTTGCAAAAGCTAATGGAAGAATTTAGTGACAAATCGTCGCTCAACTACCTAGGCGGAAAGGGTGGGGCGCATGAACAGGCAAGCGCTGACTTGAATAATTATGCAAAAAACAACCTCATATCCGACCCCAACTCGCTCAAAATCGATGAGGGCAACATGCTAAAGGGGATGCGCTTTTTCCAGCGTCCGATTTTTTCGGCTGCGAAGGCGGACGACCCCGATTTCTTGGTTATAAAGCAGCCAAAGGTAGTTGGCGAGCACCACTTCATGCCAAAGGACTGGCTTCCCGGGGCAAAGACTGTTATATCTGTGTTTTTACCCATAGAGCGCTCGACAGTTGAGGCAAACAAAAAAGACCCTGTGGAGCCGGCGCTCGAATGGGTCTACACGAGGGTGGATGGCCAGCAGTTTCTCCTTGCCCTCGGTGCGCATATCAGGGATGCCTTGATTGCGGAGGGGTACAAGGCAGTCACCCCCTATACGGAAGACAGGTTCATAATGAGGGTCGGAGGCGAGGCAACGTCAGGCACGGAGCACATACCCCAATTCTCGTCTAACTGGTCGGAGCGCCATGTCGGCGTGGCGGCAGGCCTTGGGACATTCGGCCTTTCGACAAATTTCATATCCAGAGCAGGCAGCGCAGGGCGGCTGATAAGTGTCGTCACAGATTGGGAAGCCGAGCCGGACAAAAAAGACTATAGCGACTGGCTAGGGTATTGTAACCGCTGCAAGGCTTGCATACGCCTATGCCCCCCGCAAGCGCATTTCGAAGACAAAGAGGGCAAGGACCACGCAGCCTGTGGCGCATTTATAGGAAAAGTGAGCGAAAAACACGCCCCTCGCTACGGTTGCGGCAAGTGCATGGTAAATGTGCCCTGCGAAGATAGGGCAATGAGGTAGCCGGCCTCTCAATGCCGGACAGATAGCAGGCACTGAATAGTACGCTACTTTGCGGACCCGGCTGGCGGCTTGTGAATGCCGGCCTTGACTTTGGCGCCTTAAAATGATAAAATCCGCACAAATATTTGTAGCAAATTGTATTTTAAGAAGTTTTGTGAGGGGATTTTCGTGAGAAAACTACTGCCCGCTGTTTGTGCGATAATAGTGCTGCCGTTACTGGCCGGCTGCTTCATGCTGCCTGCCGAAACGCCGCTTATGCCGCCTCCCACTATTGCAAGGCCCGCAGAGTGGCCATTTGTCACCGTACCTGTGCTGCGGGGGGACATAAAGCTTGAGGCGAGCCCTGTTGTAATGTATTTGCCGTCCAGGGTAATCGGCCACCAATTTACAGAAAATGGCATACCCTTGCTGGGCATTTTTGTAGCTTTTGGCGACGAGGTTTCAGAGGGTGACATAATAGCGGTGCTTGACATGCCGGAAATTCAGTATGAGCTTGAAGAGGTAAGTCGGAGGCGCGCAAGGATAAATCTTGAACTTACGCTGCTGCGCGAAAGGCAGTCGCTGGCGGCGAGGCATGCGGCGGAGGTGGGCGTAGCGGCAGATACTGCAGCTTATGTATCGGCGCGCAACAGGTTGATGGCAGATATGGATGTGGTTGATATGCTTTATGCATATGTGTCTGAGCTTAACGAGGCGAGGTACTTGCGTGCTGCTATAAGCGGCGTTGTGACAAGGGTGCTGCCCTTTACAGAGGGCATGTTGTCCGATGTCAACCATGTCATCGCCGTCGTCGCCGACCAGGGCTTTACATCCTTTGTAGTACGGGATTCGATAGCCGCCCGACTAAAGCCGGGCGAGCAATATGAAATGGTTCTCGGCGGAGAAACATTTATGATGGAAGTGATAGACCCCGAAGAGCATGGTTTTGTCAGAGAGGATCAAACTGAAGGCGAGGTAACCCCTGCTTTCCTGCAATTTATTTATGCGCCTGCGGAAGTGCCCGCAGCGACGCATGGAAGGCTGCGCATACCGCTCGAAGAAGTGATCGATGTGCTGCACATACCAGTCTCGCTCCTGCGCAGGACGGAGTACCGCAGTTTCGTATATGTGCTCAGTGAGAGCGGATATCGCATGGTCAGGGATGTTGAAACAGGGCTGGAAAGCGAGGGCTACATTGAAGTGGTCAGAGGCCTTTCAGAAGGGGAGTTGCTCATATTATGAGGTATAGAAGTCTTATGATTTGCGCATTTTTCCTTTTCGCAGTTATGTGGATATCGTCATGCGGCGAAGGGGCGACCCTTGTTGGGCCTCCCCTGCATGAGCCTGTAGCAGGGCAGGCGGATATCGCAATAGTCTCCCGAGGCATAGTCGAGGCATTGGATATAGTGCCAGGAATAACAAGCTCACCGACACAAGCCGCGCGCCTGGAAGTGGGGAGCGGGCGCATAGAGTCCGTTTATGCCTGGCCTGGGGATTCGGTGGTGGAAGGTCAGCTGCTGGCGAGGCTGGACTCGTCTCACCTCGATGTGATGATTGAAGGCATGGAAGAATCGCTTGCTCGCTCGCAAAGGCTGCACCATTTGCAAACAGAAGAAATGTCTTTAGAAATCAGGCTGCTGGAGTTTGCTTATTCCGACGCGCGCGAGCAAGCGCAGTCTGCACAGGGGACGCCCCTTTACGAAGCCGCAATAGATAACGCTACTAGGATAAGGCAGCGGAAGGAGCTGGTCGGGCTTGAGTTGAATCACCGCCGCCGCCGGCATAATATTGACGTTGAGGATATGGAGATTGCCCTAAGCAGCCTGCGAAGGGATGTGGGGGAAACAGAGGTTAGGTCGCCAATCGACGGCGAAGTTGTATATACAGTTTTCCCCGGAGCGTGGGTAACCGCTTCCGATCCTGTCATGTATATAGCCGAAACTGAGGGAGTTATAGTTGAATACATAGGGATGACAATATTTGCCTCGCGTTTTAGGGATGCTGTAAAATTGCAAGGGATAATAAATGGAAGGGTGTATGACCTCGAGGCAATCACGCCGAGCCGCGAAGAGCAGGTATACTACAGAAGCCGCAACCTCGAATTGCCAATACGCTTTGAGATAAGGTCAGAGCTTTATGATGCGCCGCCCGTAGGGGAAAAGGTCTTTATACACCTCTACAGCGCTTGGGCGGAGGACGTCCTGCGCATTCCCAGCAATGCACTGTTCCGCAGTGGGCAGGATGTAAGTTTCGTCTATCGCAGAGAAGGGGACACCCAAGAACTGGTGTATGTAGCTACAGGCATGACCACAGGGTTTTACATAGAAATAGTGGAAGGGTTAAACGAAGGGGATGAGATATTTGTCAGGCCGTAGACTTATACCGCGGCTAGCCGCCGCTTTTGCCCTCCTGTTCTTCCTGAGTGCATGTGGTGGAGAGGGCGTCGTCAGGCAAGGTTATTCGGTGGAGTCCGCCATAGAGGCCGGGGTGCTTATGGCAGAGGGGGTCGACTCCAATGACAGAGCGCTCGAAATAGTTCAGGCGACAAGGCGGGACTTAACCATCAGTACAGCGCTCAGGCCGAGGTTTGTATTTCCAATAGAGCAGCAACTATTTTTCCCGCATAGGCATGACGGCGAGCTGCTGATGGGCCATGTTACAGTGCTTGTGGAATCAGGGCAAAGTGTAAACGAAGGCGATGCCTTGGCAAGGCTTACCTTTGATGCCGAGGCTCGCCACGAAATAGATTATCTGGCCGCAAGGCAGAGCCTTGAACAGTTTGAAGAGGATTTTATCCGTGAGCGAAACAGACGAAATGCAGAAATAGCGGAGGCGCGCAGGGAGCAGGGGCTTATGGAAGGCGCTGCGGCACAGCAAGCGTCCCTTGTAATCAGGCAAAGCGAACTCGCCTTGGAGCGGTTCATATCGAGCAGCGCTGTAACGCGCAGCGCACTTGCGGAGGCTGTGGAGTTTTTTGCGCAAACGCTTGATGGTGCAGTGCTCAGAGCGCCTATAGATGGAATGGTACACTCTGTCGCCACTTGCGGGATTTTCGTGAGCAGCCATAACCACATCATGAGTATCGTGGATTATAATGTGTTCTTTTATGAAATTACCGTGAGAGCCAGCCAACATGCTACGGACTTTTATAATGTGATAGGGCGCGGGGATATATTGACACTGCGTGGCTCCCTGAATTTGGGAGACAGTGAAAGCGACGATGAAAATGGCGAGCCCATTGAGATTGATGTGCGCGTCGTTACAGATTCGTGGGTGTCAGGGCAACGCGGGGTGTTTACCTATTTGCTTGCACCGGTGGACAAGGAGGGCCTATTTGAGTACCTGGGTATTATTGCCGCAGGGTATAATCCGGTTTATATCCTACGGAGCATTCCCGTTACGGTGCAGCTGGCAGTCACTGCCGCTTTGGACAGCGTAACACTGCCCATTAGGGCGGTGCATGCCGAGGCGGGCAGACAGTTCATCTACATTTACAACGAGGGGGCGTTGGGCAAACGCTATGTCCATGCAACGAATCGCATCGGTGGCTATGCACAGATTGTCACCGGTATAGAATCAGGGACGCAGGTGGTGATTTTACCATGATTGGATTTCTATGGCGCAAAATCTGGAAAACAAAATGGCTGGTGCTCTGCTTGATTTTTGGCAATATCATCCTTATTGGGATGGTGACAGTCGTGCCTATTTTCACTGCTGCGACTATGCAGCGGGTGTTCCAAGAGGATTTGCGGAATGTGCAAGAGTTTCAGAATAGATTTCCAGCGATAATGCAGCTGAATTTTAGCTTCAATGTCGCAGAGGAAGCTGAGCGCCTTTCGAAATACAGGGCCACGCGAGATAGGCTTTGGCCGGAAGAATTAAGAGCAATGGGCGTGCCTGGATATCTGGGCATTCGCACATATGTGCTAAATACATGGGCGATGAGGCCGGTAGTGGCTAGGGAGATTCCAAACAACAACCGCAGCCTTAGCTTGGTTGCGCCTGAAGGTTTTGAGCAGCACATCCATCTTTTGCACGGCAGGATGCCGTCGCACGAGCTCGCATATGGCCGGGTGTTCGAAGCGCTGGCATCAGAGGAGGTCATGCGCAGGCATAATTTGCTGTTGGGCGAAACTATGACGACAATGAGCGTAGGCGATCCGGACGACCTCTATCTCGTGCGGATTGTGGGCATATTTGACTTTAAGGCCGAGTCTGAAGCGTTTTGGTCGGCAGTTCCCATCACTTTCGTCAATATGATTTTAGTATCTGACGATTTAGTGTCCGCATATGTTGTCGAAAACTACAGGGAGTATTTTAGGCTGAGTGTGGCATGGACGCAGGTGCTTGACGCAACAGCCATGCGGGCAGACAGAATCTCTCATTATTTTGAGAGAATACATGCGGGTAGGGAGGCGTTTAATAACATAGATGCTATCTGGCACTACAGCGTGAATTTCTATGACACCATAGAGGAGTTTGCAGACCGCACAGGCCAGCTGGAACTTACGATTTGGGTGCTGCAAATTCCGATTTACGTAATGCTTGCGCTATTTATGTACATGGTGACAAGAAAGATACTGCTTTTAGACAGCAATGACATCTCGGTGCTGAAAAGCAGGGGGGCAAGCCGACGCCAGATTTTGGGGATATACGCCATGCAGGGGCTGTTCGTTGCGGCTGTCAGTTTTCCGCTCGGCGTGGGGCTTGGCGTTATTTTGTGCCACATAATCGGTTCGAGCAGCGGCTTTTTAGACTTGGTCAACAGGGATGCTCTGCATGTGGAGGTAACGAGCACGGCCATCGCATATGGGGCGATAGGTATGGCGATTTCTTACATATACCTGCTTTTCCCCGTCATAAAGCTCTCTAGGGTAGCAATAGTCGACCACAAGCGAAAAAAAGCCAGGAGGTCCGATAAGCCTCTGTGGCAGCGATATTTTCTGGATGTTATCACCTTTGCGGTGTCACTATATGTGCTGTACACCTTCAACATGCAAAGGGACTTAATGATGGCGACTCTGCCCGATGCGAGGTCTTTTGACCCCATGCTCTTTGTCAGCTCGTCACTATTCATAATAGGCTCCGCGCTGATTTTGTTGCGCCTGTACCCCTATTTTATAAGGCTGATTTTTATGATTGGGCGCAAAAAATTTGGCCCGGCTGTTTATGCATCCATGGTTAAGGTTGGACGCAGTATAGAGGGCGAGCAGTTCATCATGTTGTTTTTGGTATTCACAGTCGCAGTGGGAATATTCAGTGCGCAGGCGGCAAGGACGCTAAACCTTGACAATGCGCACCGAATACGATACTTAGGCGGCGCCGATTTGATGATTAGGGAGGCATGGGCGGATAATCTTCTCCCGCCAGAAGTTGTGGGGACAGGCTTAATTGCACAAGTGGACACGCTTGTGTACACCGAGCCTGACTTTAACCGATTCACACACTTTGAGGAAGTAGATGCAATAACCCGCGTCCTAAACCGCAGGGCGACGCTCCGCAGGGGAGTGACCACGGTAGAGAATGTGACGCTATTGGGAATAGAGACCCAAAGCTTCGGCGAGGCGGCATGGTTCAGAGACGACCTCCTGATGGTTCATATCAACTATTTCCTCAACAGCTTGGCTATGAGGCCAAATGGAGTGCTCCTGTCAGGCAATTTCCACAGAGACCTAGGGTACAGTGTAGGCGACGAGGTGACCCTTGTTGTGCCCCAGCGTCACGGCACCCCATTGACGGGGCGCTTTGTGGTGGTGGGTTTTGTGGATTTTTGGCCGTCTTTTAACCCCGTGAGAATGACTAGGCTTGCGACGGGGGAGGTAACGCAGGAGAATCAGTTTTTGGCTGTGGCAAACCTTGGGCACCTCAACACCAATTGGGGCGTCAATCCGTACCAGATTTGGATGCGGACAAATGGTGCGTCGCATCAGTTCATACACGATTTCATCGGCGAAAGAGGCATTCAGGTGGCACAGTTTTATGATACATCTCGCTCTTTGGTGGAAATACTGTCCGAGCCAATTGTGCAGAGTACGAATGGGGTGCTTACAATCAGCTTTATAATGACAATGCTGCTATGCTTTACAGGCTTTTTGATTTATTGGATTTTGTCTATAAAAGGACGCCTGCTGCAATTCGGAGTTTTTCGGGCCATGGGCATGGGCATGCGGGGGATTATGGGCATGTTGGTTAGCGAGCAGGTGCTTATCACGATCTCTGCCCTTATAATAGGGGGCGTAATTGGCGAGCTGGCATCGCGGCTCTTTGTGCCTCTTGTTCAGCTTTCATATACAGCCGCCGACCAAGTAATACCGCTGATGGTAGTGATGGAGCCTGCGGACTACGTCACGATTTACGGCATCCTAGGGTTCATGCTGGTGCTGTGCGTAGCAGTGCTGGCAAGGTACACAACGCGCGTCAATATTTCGCAAGTCCTCAAGCTAGGGGAGGACTAGCGCCATCGCCCTACCCAAATATTATCAAGCAACAATCAAACAGCATACCCCTCGGCCGAGCTGCCAAAAGGTATGCTGTTTTTTATAGCTTGTTTTCGGATTTAATATTTACCGAATGTCCTGGGAAGGGCGCTTTTAGTGGGGGATGAGAGCCTTTGCGCAGGCAAGCGCCCAAGCTGATTAGAATTTTTCAGCTTGAAGCGTGAAATCAAACTCTCAAGCATGGTGGATTGTCCGCTCATCTCTTGTGAAGCTGCGGCGCTTTGCTCCGCCGTGGCGCTGTTCTGCTGAACTACGTGAGCCACCTGGTCTATGCCTGTGTTTATGTGCTCAATGCCAGCAGACTGCTCTTCGGAGGACTTGGCCATTTCGTTTATAAGCTGAGTGCTCTCACCAATACCTGACACTATTTCGCCAAAGCTTACGGAGGTATCGTTGGCAATGCGGGAGCCAAGCTCCGCCTTTTCTATTGAATCAGCAATAAGGCTCTCGGTGTCCTTGGCTGCCTCAGCGCTCTTTGCGGCGAGGTTTCGAACCTCCTCGGCCACGACAGCAAAGCCCTTGCCGTGCTGCCCGGCTCTGGCTGCTTCGACAGCGGCGTTGAGCGCAAGTATATTTGTCTGGAACGCAATATCGTCTATCGATTTGATGACTTTGCTTATGTTCTGGCTTGAGACATTGATGTCCTTTACGGCGGTCATCATCTCGCTCATTTGGCGGCTGCCTTTTTCGGCGCTTTCTTTTATATCGGACGCAAGCACCGCTGCGCGCCCTGCCATGCTTGCGTTGTCTTTCGTTTTTCTTGAGATTTCAGAAATGGAGGATGAAAGCTGCTGCACAGACGAGGCTTGCTCTGTACTGCCCTGCGCCAGCGTCTGAGCGCCGTCAGCAATCTGCTTTGAACCTGTGGCGACCTGTCGCGTAGCAGTGTGGATGTCTCCAAACATGTCGTTAAGATTAGCCACCACTTTTTGAAGCGATGTAGCAAGTGTGTCTTTTTCGCCTCGCACAGTAATTTCAAGGTCAAGATTACCGTTGGCGACTTCCCCAAGGTCCCTGTTGACGACGTTCAGGTTCACAAAAAAGTCATATATGGAGCCAAACAACTCCCCGGTTTCGTCGCGGGCAGCCTTAAAGTGCGAAAAAACCGCCTCTTCTTCTGCGCTTATGACAATGTCGCCGTTTATTGCGGCCAGTTCCATAAGAGAACTCAGCGTCGTCATAGGCTTACTAATCTTTCCTGAGATGACCAAAGTGACAAGAGCGGCTATAACAAGCCCTGCAATGCCCAATGCAATCAGCAGCATTGTCGAGTTGTTTAATGCGGATAGTGTGTCCTCTTCGTTAAAGCCTGCAAAAAACATGCCCACTGGATTGCCATCCCAGCCGTGAAGCGGGAAGTAATAGGTGCTGTACCGAATGCCCTGCAAGGTTGCTTCGCCCAGGTAGTAAGTGTTTTGACCTAAAACCCTCTCTGCGACATGCTCAGGCGCATAGGTGCCGATGATTCTCTGCCCTCTATCGTCCAAAAGCGTTGTGGCCGCTCTCTCATCGCCCGCAAAAATGGTAATCTCCGCATTTACCGCATCGGCAAAGCTGTCGACAAATTCATTGGTGGACATAAAGATATTCACCGACATTGTGCCAATTACAACGCCATCATACCATATGGGGGTGAGCGCAGACATACCCATAGGGAGCACCGGTGTCGAAGAGAAGTTAAGTGAGGACTCGCCGCGAAAACCGCTTTGAAAAATGGGCACATCGGCTACCGAATCGCCATACCGGGGTTCGTGGGTACGCAGCATGACGGTTTGGTCGATGCCGACAATGACGGCGGCATCAAAGGCTAAGTCGGGCTTTATCGAGTTTATGTAATCGATGAGCGTCAATCTTGATTCTTCCATAGCTATCCCTGCGTTCCATGCCTGCAAATGCTCTAATACCACTCGATTTTCCGCAAGCGAACGCGAGAGTATCCGATTTCGCTCATGCAAGCTGCCAAGATAAGAACTCGTCGTTTGCGCAGCGGTGGCGAGGCGCTGCTCTCGAAGCTGGTCGACGAGATTATGCGAGCTTATAGCTGAATACACAACTAGTGCCGCTACAAGCAAAATCAGGATAGTACACACAGGGATGAGTATTTTCTTTCTTATGCTGTTTAACATGTTAATTATTGTCCTCCTATTAAATCTAGTCTGTGCGCATGTCTGGTCATTATAGCATGAACAAGTGAGGAATAAAAGGCAAATTTGTACATTTTGCATGCCTTCATTAAAACATGCGATAAATACGATAAATCCAAACCCTTCACCTATCGGTGCGAGGTTTGGATTATCATGCTTTGGTGACCCGTACGAGACTCGAACTCGTGTTGCCGGCGTGAAAGGCCGGAGTCTTAACCGCTTGACCAACGGGCCTTGTTTGGGGGCGGGAATCGCCGCCCCTTGGTAGCGGCAACTGGATTTGAACCAGCGACTCCCCGGGTATGAACCGAGTGCTCTAGCCAACTGAGCTATGCCGCCATCAGAAAAAAGATGAGCACAGAATATTATAATCCCGGCGAACACAGTTGTCAACATATTTTTATTTTCCATATTTTGCCACCCTGCTGTCGGCGTTTTCGCTGGTTGAACTAATCGCTTATTTGGTGTATAGTGTGGGATGAATGTGGGCGCCTGCAGGTGCGCGCCTGCGGTATGGCATGAGTGAGTTTTGGAGAAATATTTGCATAACGGAGGATTTTGAATATGAAGAATTTGACGCCGCAAATTATTGCCGAGGTTGCGGGCGGCGAGTTCGTTGGCGAAGATAGCGCACGCAACGTGCGCATCACAGGTGCCGAGCGCGACAACCGGGACGTAAAGCCCGGCAACCTTTTTTTGTGCATTCGAGGCGCAAGAGTTGACGGGCATTCGTTTGCCAACAGCGCATTCGAAGCGGGCGCGACTTGTTGCCTGGCCGAGCAGGAAATTCCGGATGCAAAGGGCCCTTATGTCATCGTTGACTCAACGCTCTTAGCAATAAGGAAGATAGGGGCCTATTATAGAAGCCTTTTCGACATTCCATTTATTGGCCTCACAGGCAGCGTTGGCAAAACAACGGCCAAGGAGCTTGTTGCGGCGGCGCTTGGCGCAAAGTTTCATGTTTTAAAAACGCACGAGAACCTCAATAATGAGATTGGCGTCCCGCTCACCTTGCTGGCGCTGGACGAAAGCCATGAGGCTGCTGTCATTGAAATGGGCATCAGCGATTTTGGAGATATGAGCATCCTTGCCGAGATGGTTCGACCCGACATTTTTATCATGACAAAAATCGGATATGCGCACCTCAAGGAACTCGGCGACTTAAACGGTGTCCTAAAGGCAAAGACCGAAGCCTTTGCATACATGAAGCCTGAGAGTGTCGCTGTCATGAACGGCGACGATGATTTGCTATGGGGCTTTGACACCGGGCGGCGGAGAATTGCGTTTGGCTTGGGCGAGCGAAACGATTTTCGAGCTGTAAATATCCGCACGGAGGGCACAGACGCCGTGGAGCTCGACATTTTGAGCGACACCGGGCAATTTGCCGTGCGAATCCCTTCTTATGGCAGCCATCTGGCGGCGCTAGCTCCGGCTGCCGCTGCGGTAGGAAGGCTCTTGGGAATGAGCGATGATGAAATCAAAGTTGGACTGCTCAGCTATGCTCCGGTGGGAGGCAGGGCCAATGCGACATTTACAGGGAAAATAACACTTATCGATGATTGCTACAACGCAAACCCTAACTCTGTCAAGGCTGCGCTGACATCCCTGTCTACCCTGAAGGAACGCCGAGTTGCTATTCTGGGGGATATGCTCAACCTTGGCGCCGGTTCGGATGAGCTGCACCGTGAAATTGGCGTTTTCGCTGCGGAGTGCGGTGTGGATAGCTTGATTTGCTGTGGCGTAGAAGCAAGGTTTATTTTTGAGGGGTTTAAGTCGGCCTGTTCTGGCGAAGCCTGCCTTTTCGCAGATAGGGCTGAGCTAGCCTCAGCTTTGCCGGAGCTCATAAAAAAAAGCGATGCCGTTTTGGTCAAGGCATCGAATGGCATGAAATTTGCCGAATTGCTACCGATTTTGCGAGGACTGTAAGCAGCCCTATTTCGGGCGGCGGATTATGAATGACAGCGTTATTCCGAAGGGCTCGCCCCCGGCTTCTGACGAGCGCGTTATATATGCGACGCGATTTTGCGGAATACCCCTCTGCGTCAATTCGTCGGCTATTACCGCAACAACTGCTTCAAAACCATCTGGAGGCATTTGGGGCACTTCTACCGCTATCGTGCTTTCCTGAGTGTTTTGCGGCAACCCTAAAAATTCATCTAGCATAAAGGAAACATCGCCCTCTAGCGGCGCTTGCATATTAGAGGAAAAATAAAACGAGAGTGTTCCCTCGCTAGGATTGAAAACACTCTGCCTTTGTCCGGAAGATTGCAGTGGATTTTGCCCATTCGAAGCCCCTTGCCCCTCGTCCTCGCCGTGATTTGGCAACTGTGAGCCAGCCTCCTGCTGATTACTAAAACCGCCGCCATCTGGCGGCGGGCTCTCTGTGACGGAGGGCGGGGAACCCGTTGTCTCTTGAGGGCTCTGATAATCGGGGGGGACGGGTTCAATAGACCTAGCCGAGAAAAAGAGAATGGTTGCCGGCAAAAACGCCAACAAAACCACTATCACAATCGTGAGCACAATCTTGCCGCGATCTGTCAGCTTGTACCTATTCAAAAAAGCCCCTCCTTTTCTCCATCATTACCGCACTATGCGCAATTTTAAATTGCAACGGCTACCCTGAAATAAACGTGAGTATCTCCTTGAGCCGCTGAGCTTCTGCTTCTATCGTAAAAAACTGTTTTTTATGAAGCTCCCTGCGGTTTTCTATCATCTTGCGAATTGCCAATATTTGCCTATCCAATTCATCAAGCTCTGCCTGGCGCGCAGAGACATATTCTTCTGTGTGCTGTGCAAAGCGTTCTGCATATTCTTTGAGTTTTTTTACCCGCAACACACCGTCGCCCATCAACAAATCATAGTCAAAGCCTGATGCAGACACAATTTTTCCCACTATATCGCGCCTTGATTCCTCAGGGAGCGAATCTGGGAGCGTTTTTGTGTATTCCTCTATAAGGTAAATCGTGTCTGTCCTCTTAGTTTGCAGCGACAACGCTTCATAGAGTTCGTCGACGTCCAAGTACCGCTCGGTTATGTTTTCAGCAGGCGGCATCGGCTGCTGCGGCTGTTGCTCCGGCCTTTCATATGAATAAGGCTCTACCGCCACAGGGCTTGCAGCGGACGTTATGTCTTTGGGCTCCTCTTTAAATGGATCTACAGCAGTATAGTGTGGGCCCTGCCTTGAGTATTCCTCCGATACCGGATGCTTAAGTCTGATTTCCGCCGTCGCCACCGGCATAGGGTCATCAGCTTCAACTGGAGTCGGTCTCTCAAGCCTGTCGTAAGGAACCACCTGCCTCTCTATCTGCACGACGCGCTCGGCCGGGCGCTGCGGCGCCCAAGTATTTTCAGAAGGCCTTTCTGCAGGCCTCTCTGTGGGCTTTTCGGCAGGTGTAGGGATGCTGGGATTCATCATGCCAGGCACAGGCTGGCGCGGCGCAGGAGTTACATTTTGAGGCCTGACATCCGGCGCCCCGAATATAGACCGCAAGTCTGCCTCGGGGCGAGACTGAGAATCCTTTTGCGCAACTTCGCCCTGTTCATCCTCGACATCAGCCTTCCGCACTATGCCCTTACGTTCCAGCATTGCCATAAATTTATTTTCATTTTGTTTGTCAGGCATGCCGTAACCCTCCCAGAGTGGTATAATAAATGTGTGGCTTACTCAACCCATTCGCACGCAAATTCAATCGTACTAATTTTATGCAAATCAGCCACATCTGTCAAGGATTTTTTGAGCTTATCGCTTTTTGCGCCTAAATAGCTACACACAGAGTAGCTGGTGCCGGGCGGTTTGCTGTGTTTTTTCGCATAAGTAGGGCGACAAGACCCGTGCTAGCGAAAAAAAGAAGTAAATTGACCGGCATCAGCGGATAGTTTGCAGGGGTGTCAATAGTAAACATGTCGTCGCCAAACATACCGGACACGGCGCATGAGCATTTGAGGTTGAAATTTTGGGCATTTTGTGGTAACGTTGGTTAAGTGAGTGCGTGCGCTTTGCACTGGATACAGTTTTCGAAAGGAAATACGAGCGTTTGAAAAGACTAATTGCTATTTGCCTCGTTTTGCTTATGGCGGTGGGTATGGTCACAGTGTCCGCTTCCCCGGCAGGTTCGATTGGCGACCCACTAATTTCTAGGAGGCACCTTGAGGGTGCGTTTGCCGAATCGCTCCGGACCGAAGTCGCAGAAATGTTGGAGTCCTCGACTGGCAAGGCCCTATCTAGGCTTTATGAAATATATTTGGAAGTCGCCGGTTACATTTTCGCCCCTAGGTTTACACCTGTGACGATTTCGGCAGGCGAGACACTTTTGCTGGGCCCTGGTGCGAGCTTTGTTTTGCTTTCCGGATCAGCATCGCTTACTGTCAGCAATGGCACTGTTATCGACGTTGCGACAGGCAATGAGGCTGTTTCAGGATTAACCTTGCTGCAAAACCACCGCTACTTTTGTGCCGAAAATACAATGGCGGGCGTAACAGCGCTTTCAGCCGCCACTGGCCTTGTTGATGGTTTTCATTACCTAGGTGGCACAATATTTGCCCCGCAGACACCTGCGCCTCCGCCAGAGCTGCCTCCCCCGGCTCCTCAGCAGCTCCCCTTCGTCGACGTGCCGTCTACCGCGTGGTTTCGCCCCGCTGTTGAATTCGTTTTTCAAAACGGCCTATTTGCCGGGACAGGCCCAACCACATTCTCGCCCAATGCGGCGATGACTCGCGGCATGTTCGTCACTGTTTTGCACAGGCTTGACGGCCTGCCCGAGGTCGGTTTTGGGGGGGCTTTTTCTGATGTGGTAAATCCGGAAGCGTTTTACTTTAATGCAGTTACTTGGGCTAACATAAACGGTATCGTCACAGGCTTTGAAGACGGAACTTTCAGGCCCAACATGGCGATTACGAGGGAACAAATGGCGTCAATAATGCACCGCTATGCAGCATATAGGAACCGCAGCATGATTGTGTTCGACACGTCGCTTGACACATTTCCCGATCGGGGCAACGTTTCCCACTTTGCATTGGAATCCATGCAGTGGGCTGTAACGTGGCAAATCATCAGGGGCACTGCGGACGGCAGGCTGATGCCGCGCAACACTGCGACGAGGGCGGAAGTGGCACAGATTATTCTAAACTATACAGAGCACGTCGGCACATAGTCATAACTCTTCATTTTCTGTTTTTGCATTTTCGTCCAAATCTTCCAGTGCCTCAGCATTCTCGTCGGAGCCCTCGTCAGAGCTCTGTTCGTCTGCGGGACTCTCTAATGCCTCCGGTGCATCTCCCTTAATCTGCTCGCCTACGCTCTTTAGCACCATCGGTTGCCCTTCTTCAATGTGCTCGTCCTCTTTTTTTGAAAACGGCCAAGAAATTACCGCTAATTTGTTCTTTAATACTTTGAAAACCCTCTTGAAAATGCGTATGAAAATAAAGGGCTTCTTCTCCGGCGGCTCTGTGCGTATGAGCAGCGTCTGTAATGCTGAATCTATATCGCCCAGAATCAGCAGCCGTCGGGAGGTGTCCCTTTGCGTTTTTTCCGACTGGCGTTGAGTTTCGTTTCGCAGGTCTACGAAGCGTTTTTCGGCATCGGCGTGCATTTTGTCCAATTGCCGCTGGGTTTCGCTTCGCAGCTCCCCAAAACGCTTCTCGGCATCGGCATGCATTTTTTCTAGCTGCCGCATTGCTTCGTTCCGCAGCTCACCTATGCGCTTTTCGGTATCGGAGTGCATTTTTGCATCCCTGTTGCTTGCTTCGGCAATCTCCTGCGGAATTATCTCGGTTTGTTTTATTATGTGATCGCTTTTTTCTCCAAGTGTTTTCTCGTGCGCTTGGACGCTTTTATCTAAATCTGCAAGCCTCTTGTTGCTGAGCTCCATTTGATACATCGCTTGGTTGACGAGCTTATTTAGCTCTATCATATTTTTGGTGATAGTATCCTGCTCGCTGACAATGCTGAGCATATCTCCACGATAGCGCCCTATTGCTTCGTGCAGCTTGTCTATTGCCTGCTCTGTTTCCGTTTGAAGCCCGCGCCTGTGGCTTTGTGCTTTCGAGACCTCCTTAGCGTACTCGCCCTGCTGTTTGACGATTTCTTCAAGCAAGTGGTCTTGTTTGCCGATTTGGCCTGCCATCCGCTCAAGAATGTTTATCAAAGCCTTGTCTCTATCGGGCTTTTTTACCTGTTCAATCATAAGCTCCCCTTTTCACAAAGCGATTCACCTAACGTCCCGGCGCAGTTAGGATTATGCGCCCGTCGTCGTCCATATGGATGTGCAGTCGGTTGTTTTCTATGTCCATTTTATCCAGCAGTGCCCTTGGAATCTGTATGCGCCCCGCCCTGTCGAGCACGGCCAGCTCCACTTGCTCACCTAGGGTAAAGCCCTCAATGCCTTGGAGCTTGTCGGCATATCCATGGCTCATAAGAAACTCGCTGGAGGTTTTGCCGTCCCTGATCGCCACGACCCGTTCGACCTTTTTGGCAATCTCTTGGTCGTGGGTAACTATTACAATTGTCGTGCCCAGCTCCTTGTTTATAGTGCGGAACATATCTAAAATGGCGTTTGTGGTGCTTGTATCCACGCTGCCTGTCGGCTCGTCGGCAAGGAGCACCGCAGGGTGGTTTGCCAGAGCCAGAGCTATGGCCACCCTCTGCTGCTCGCCACCGGAGAGTTGGTTTAGGCGGTGCTTTGCGCGCTTGCCCATGCCCATAAGCTCCAGCAGCTCCATGGCTCTCGTCTTTTTGTCTTTTATAGGGCTTATGCGGTTAAACTGCATGGGCATCATCACGTTTTCTATCGCTGAGAGATACGGGATGAGGTTGCGGGCGTTGTTTTGCCACACAAAGCCGACTGTCACGGTTTTGTAGTCCACCAAGTCTTTTTCGCCCAGCTTAAACAAATCCTTGCCATCCACAAACAGTGCGCCGGCAGATGGCTTGTCAAGTCCGCCAACCATGTTCAGCAGGGTTGACTTGCCGCTCCCGCTGTTTCCAATAATGGCCATTACCTCGCCGCGCTCGATTACAAGGTCCAGCCCTTGGAGCGCCAAAACCTCAATATCCTTTGTCTTATATATCTTGACTAAATTTTCCGCTACGATGATTTGATTATCAGAACTCATTTATTATCTCTCCATCTGCCAATTCGTACACTCTATCTGCCACATCCATCAGGCCGGGGTCGTGCGTAGTCATGACTACGGTCGCATTTTCGTGCTCTATGAGGTCTTTAAAAATCTTCACTACCTGCAAGCCCGTGTTTGTATCCAGCTCTGCCGTCGGCTCATCGGCGAATATTATTCTGGGCTTATGCGCTATTGCGCGGGCGATGGCCACGCGCTGCTGCTCGCCGCCGGATAGCTCGGGGGGCAGGTGGTGCATGCGCGCCGCAAGCCCGACCCTCTCCAGGCAGGACTCCACCCTTGCCCTGCGCTCGCTTGCAGGATATCCGCTTATGCGCAGGATGTATTCAACATTCTCAAAGGCCGTCATCATCCCGACGAGGGCGACGGATTGAAAGACGAAGCCCATTTCGTTGCGGCGCAGATTGTCGCGCTTTTTTTCCGAAATCTTCGTAATGGATGCGCCATCCAAGGTTATCTCTCCCTCCGTGGGGTGATCTAGCGCGCCCAGCAGGTTCATAAGAGTGGTCTTGCCGCTGCCCGACCTGCCCTTTAGTATTGTGAGCCCATTTTCTCGTACTTGCAGCGACAGGCCCTTGAGCGCCCAGAAAGTTCCGCCCCCCATTGGGAACCCTCGTTTCACGCCGGCAGCCTCCATAATAATGTTATTCATTCACATTAATCCTCTCCAAGTTTGAGCACTTGCGATACGTTCACGCGCAATGTGTATCTTGCCAAAATCGATACGCAGAGCACCAGCATAAAGCCCAGTATACCATAAATCGTGATATAGTCCATGGGTTCCATCACTATTAGCAGGGGGATGACCTGATCGGCCGCCGTGTAAGAGAGCTGGACCAGGGGCACAAAGAGACGCGATGTCGCCTCTCCGATTATGCCCCCTATGATGAGCGCCGAAATTGTTATGAGCACCTGCTCGCTTATTAGTATGCTCATTATCCCATTCCTGCCCAAGCCCATTGCCCGGAACACGCCGAATTGCAGGAGGCGGCCCTTTATTGATAAAATCCAGTAAATCAAAAAGCCTGACATGCACAGCAGCATCGTCATGATAAAGCTGATGGTCAGCACGCCGTTGGTGCTTTGCACAAGGGGGTCGGACAACATTTCCGTGAGTGAGCGGGAAGTGTCGTAAAACTCGGCGACGCTGATGCGATTCTCGGCTATGAAGTCATACATGAACTGATGGGGCACGCCATTTGTGCGCATCCAAAGCTGGTAAGGCAAAACACCCCAGTTGAGCTGCAGGTGCCCGAGGTTGGCAACCGCCAAAGATCGGGTTTCTTGTATTAATTCCCCTGTATCCAGCTGCGACATCCTCACAGGCTGAAAGGTGGGCCAGTGGTCCACAAAGCCCACAATCTCAAAGCGCCCAAAAAGGTCAAGCCCGACCGCAATCGGCACTATTATGACCACAGAATCGCCTATGCGATACCCCAGCTCATAGTGAAAATTAGATGAAAGCAGCACCCCGTCAGGGTGTACGGCCAGCACATTGAGAAAATGGTTGATGTGAATGGGGAGCAAATCATTTCGGAACCACGACGTCTCACCAAAGCTGTCCGTCTCGATGCCCATCAGGGCCACATCATTGACTACAGACCGATCCATACGAACAGTGGCGGAACGGCGCAAGACGCGGGTTATGGCATAGACTTCCTCAAGCTGGAAAAATTGCTCGGTATCCGGCACAATGTATTCCACCCTATCAGGGATTGATGCCAGCCCCATCGCCACCATTTCCGTAGAAGGCATATTGCTCCTCCAAGCCTGCCTAATCATCAGGTCAGTCCCGCTCAAGTATTGTATCCGATGGGCATTGTCAAGATTCAGCGTCCTAGCGGCTTGCGCTGAAAAAACCCCAACGGCTACGGTAAATACCAGGAACAGCATGATAAACTGCTCGCCGCCCCCGCTGCGGCTGACCTTGACCATCGAGGCGTAGACAGCAGGGCCAAACCACTTGCGCCCTGCATGGTATATAAGGCGCATAAAGTAGGGGTAAAGGCGCAGGAGCAGGAGGGCTGTGCCTATGATAAACAAAGATGAGCCTGCGAAAAGCAGCGGGTCGTAAGACCTGACCTCATGCAGTGCTGACATCATTATCTCCCGCTGTGCATTGTAATTGTAGAGCACCAGTACAGCTGCGGCAAAAATGAGCACATCAAGGAAATACCTCTGCCACAAGGGCTTGGCGGACTTTCTCGCCTTGCTCCGTTTATGGTCGAGAATTGCGACCCTAGACAGGTTTATCACAGGAAGCAACAGGTACAAATATGATATGGCCATGCCTATGGCGGCGTACAGGATGGCCTGCCCTGTGATGTCCACTGTCAGGGCCTCTCTGTTGACCAACTCTAAAAAGCCGCTGCTAGAGCCGATGGCGTGGCACAAAGCCACCCCGAAGCCCAAGCCGATTGGGAAACTGACCGCCGCAACAAACAGCCCCTGAAGGGCATAAATGCCCAAAATCTGCCGACGGCTCGCCCCCCTGCTCTTTAGCACAGAAATATCGTTGCTGTCCAAGAGCAGAATCTGCTTGGTCACCATGTACATAAACAGTGCCAGCATCACATAAATCGGGATTTGGAGCACCAAGAGAGTAATGCTTAGGTGCTCGGTGCGGGCAGTAAACAGCCCCATGGTGTCATAGAAATTTACGCTATAAAACCAAATGCCGCCTTGCGTGTTGAAAAAATCCCTGCTGTAGTATATCGACTGCCTATAATGAGGGATGCTGCCTATGCGCATTTCTTCCCAGTCCAGAACATGCGTCCATGTCGAGGTGAGGAGCAAATCGTCGCTTGGGTTTGCCAAAAAATGGTCGGACACCAAGCTTTCGGATATCAGCAGCGAATTGTGCAGTACCATAGGCACCGCCGACCAATACGTCTCCGAACCGTCGAGCAGCTCAAATGCCCCCACAATCCGCAGGTGGGCGTTTCTGCCATCCTGATGGGTGACATCCGGCGCAATCATCAACTCTCCGAGCAACAGGTTGTGGCGGAACATCTCGTCGCTGCGCGCAAGGACTTCGATTATATTTCCTTCAACTAGCTCGTCTGACGGCATCCTGCCATATATGAGTCTGATGTGCTGCTCAAAACCTTCAGGTGCAACCAAGCTTAGCGTACGGTTGCTATTGGGGAGTTCCCTTGCCACGGCAGGCCTGACCCGCCAATTGTTGAGCGCATATGTCCGTATCCCAAAGAGGGTGGGCACGCCCATATCTTCAACCGCCCTGTCAACTAGCACATCCCGCGATGCAAGGTATATTGAATAACGTTCCCCCAGGGGTGCGGCATTGGCGTTAAAGCGTATTGAAATCATTGCAGGGAACGTGTTTTGCGTCTCTTGAACATACCGCAAGTCCTCTTGAAAAACCCTCTGCATCGTCGCTGTGGTGAATAGCGGAACGACCGTCACGACACCAATAAGAATGATGTTGCCCAAAATCAGACAGAGCATCAGCCACTTGTTTTTCCAAATTTTGTGCATCAAAAATCCAATCAAGGATTAATCACCACCTCTGTGCCGGCATCTAACCCGGTAATAATGTGCATATATCTGTCGCCGAGCGGCACAGCATGGATAAATCGCTTGCCCAGCCGCCCATCGTTATATATGTATACAAATCGGGCATCCCCCTCGCTGTGTACCACCCCGATAGGCAATGTCAAGCTGTCCGGAACATCGACGACCTGAACCCCTGCGCCAAGCCTCATTCGCCTAAGCGTGTTTAGGGGGTGCCCGTCATCAATCTCCCTAAGGGTTTCCAAAAGACCTTCCTCATCCACGGGACTGAGCCAATAGGTAAAAGGCCCTCGCATACCGGCGGCCCAAGACTCTGTGACGACGCGCGCTTGGAACTCTATGATAGTAGGCTCGCCCTCTTCGCCCTCGTCCTCTGGAAAAAGCCCTGCGCGCATCGGGATAATGTCGCCATGCCCCAGTACATTGTAATGATTTGTCGTGAAAAATATATCTCTGACTATGACTTCAAAAAAGAACACGCTTGGGTCTACAATGTCAATTTCTATGCTAGCCCTGCCGAAAAAGCCCGCCATGCCCCCGACATAAAAGACGTTTGCAACCATGCCGTCAAATGGAGCAAAGAGCTCTTCGGAACCGAGCAACGAAGCAGCCTCAGCCACTTGGGCGCTCAACTCGTCTCGGGTCGTCTCGCTTCTCATAGTGTATAGCTCTAGGTCAACCTCGAGCTGCCTTAGCGAAAGGGATAGTCGTTGGCGCTCAGTTTCAGTCGCAGCGGACAGCCTGGTGCGGGCTTGGGCAATTTCGTCAAGCCGCCTTCTGCGCTCCCGGGAAAACTCCCTATTAAACCGATCCAACTGTTCCCTTGCCACCGAATATGACAGCTCATTGCGTCTTTCGACCGCAAAGTCATGTCTGCCAAGCACGTCTCCTTCGCGTACAATGTCTCCGCTTTGCACAAAAAAAGTCATTTCCCCTTCAGTCTGCAAGATTGAGACAGTTTCGCCAATGGGGAAAATAAGTCGCGGCCCCAAAGATAAATCCCTCGCCAAATTGCGAACTGTTGCCTGCGTCACTTGAAAAGCCCTGTCCCCAAGCTGCGCCTCGCCGTATTGTGGCAGGCCTCTTATAATCCCCGCATGCACCGCCTGCGCAACCCCATGGTCCGCATCATGCACATGGTTGCCGCAGGCATTTAGAAAAAGCAGCGCTAGGATTGCGAGAGCGAAGATGGGGGGGCGGTTCTTACGGCCTAATAAATATCTCGTCACCTTCATATAGTCCTTCCAAAATTTCCGTATAGAAACTCGTGGCAACACCCGTTGTCACATGAACAAGCTCAAGACGGTCTTCCACGATGCGATATACATATGCCTCGCCCAATCCGCCCCGGAACAGGGCGTTGCTAGGCACCCTCAAGGCATTTTCCACCCAAGCGCTGTACACGCATATCAAAACGGCTTCGCCTGTGGGCGGCAGTTCCCCATACTCCGACTGAATTTCAAAGCGCACCGGTATCTCAAGATTGCGCCTCCTGTAAAAAGCTTGCTCGGCATGGCTCAGCGTGATTCTCCTAAGCTCAAAGGTCATTCCGTCAATAATTCCAAGAATGCGCTCAGCATCCCAAGGGATTGGTTCGCCATCCTCCTGCGCGGTAAAAGCATCTTCTATATTGTAGGTAGTGTAGATGTATTCCACAAACACCGCTCCCGGAGCGGCTATATATAAGACAGGGTCTCGTGCGTTTATCCAAGTGCCTGGCAGGACTGTATACACGACCTCGCCGGAAATGGGCGCCCTTATGTCAACATGCTCCAAAACGCTTAAAATCCCGCTGCGCGCACTTTCAAAATCGAGCACATTCAGCTCATGCCTCTGTGTAATATGGCTCAGGTTCAGCCTTTGCAAATCTAACTGGTCGCGTATTCTGAGCACAGCGGACGTCGCCCCGTCTGAATTTTCTGCACCAGCTTCTTCGCCGATTGCCTCCTGAGTTGCGGCAAGGGCGTCGGCATAGGCAAGTTCCAGCAGGCTTGTTTGCAGGGAAGCTTCCTCTAGCTGCAGGCGGTGCATTGCACGGGAGCGCACCATGCCCGCTTCTAAATTTTCTAGAGCCTCTTCTAAAAGCGAAGCATCAAGTCTAGCTATCAGCTGACCTTCTTCTACTTGATCTCCCGGCCATGCAAAAATTTCTGCAACAGGCCCGCTTACAGCCTCAGAGCGCGCCGCCACTGTCGGCAGGCGAGTTATGCCAGGCACTATTTCCAGTGCCTCAACAGTCCCCCTTGTGACAAAGGCGGTATCAGTGCGGCTTGCGACCGGCGTAAGCAAAGCTGGAGCCATGTGGGTACTGCCCATGCCACATGCTGCAAGAATAATGATGCTCATTAGCAAGGCCGAGCAGAAGAGTAGTCTGCTTACTTTCATTGCACCACCAGCTCCCCTTCTGCGAGCCCATTAATAATTTCAACGAACCCACCACTAGCCACCCCCGGCTCAACGTCCCGGACTTCCCTAAGCCCATATTCACCTAGCACATAAACAAAACTCCGCACCTCGGTCTGCCGCAGCGCCGATGTGGGTATGAGCAACGCATTTGTCGCCTCGCGAAAAGTTATGTGAACCATGCCTGTCGTCTCGAAGCCCGGTGCAGGCGGGGCGCCAACAAATATCAAATAGGCTGTAGGGCGGGGGTTGTCCACATAAAATCCGAATTCGTCTGGGTCGGCGACCTCCATTGTGTAAACTCCGCCGCCCAGCGTCATTTCAAACCGGTCGCCCGGCCTCATATCCCTCGCCCAAATGCCCTCAACGACAAATGACGTCAATGATAGGTCGGAAACAATCGCTACGACCTGAGCCAAAGAGGAGCGCATGCCTTCTGTAAAAGACAAAACGTCGGTTACGACGCCGTCCATCTTAGCGCGCAGGTACCTGCCCTCGTTAAGTTCCGCAACGTATTCGATCAGCTCGTCTATTTGTTCAAGGTCAGTGCGCAAGTTGTTTCGCATTATGTTAAACGCTGCTGTGTCAACGCTCTCGCCATTAGTTTCCGCCTGGCGAGCAATCAGCCTCTGCCGTGCGATGAGCTGGCTAAGCTCAAGGTCGAGCCAGGCCCTCTTTCGCTCGAGCCCTTCCAGCTCGGCCTCAATTTCCGGAATATAAAGCGCGGCTATTATATCGCCTTTCGAGACCTCGTCGCCAAAGGCTACAAATATGCCCAACACCGGAATCCCTTCCACCTCAAAGATATGCCGCTCTGTCCTCGCTGTCATATATCGCGCGACAGTATGCGCATCAAGGCTGATGTCCCCTCTGGCAACAGGCGCTGTAACAAGCGCCCGCTCATCCGGCACAGTTATTGCCGGCGGCGGCGGAAGCGGGGGCTCAACAGGCAGCATGAAGCAGCCTGAGATGAGCGGCAATATTAGCAATAAATATAGAAGTTTTTTTTGCTTTTTCATTAAACGTCACCTTGCAGAATTTTTGGGCGTGATGGGAGGGCGAAAAAAATACGCCTTAAATTTTATCATTACATTGGGTTAAAGTCAAAGAATTTTGGGGATATTGTGTGTGCAGGCTTCTCGATGCCGGACTGATAGCAGGCGCTGAGTAGCAACCAGCAAAGAATGTTACACTTCACAGGGTAGCCCGGAATGGGCTGTTTGCTACGCTTTTTTCGCGTAAGTAGGGCGACAAGACTCGTTCTAGCGGAAAAGCGTAGTAAATTGACCATTTCGGCCGGTTGGCAAGCGACGTGTGAACTGTAACCAAAGAATTAAAGGTGCAATTTGTTGTCAAAATAAATTATTGACATATCACGAGACCAGCAATATACTTATCCTAATGGAGGCTTAGCTCAGCTGGTTAGAGCGCTCGCCTCACACGCGAGAGGTCGATGGTTCGAGTCCATTAGTCTCCACCATAGATAAAAAACCTGCAAGCTAAACAGTTGCACCGGACTGACGAGGGGGTGACATCATGACCGAAAGAGAAAGGTATTGGGCAGATTTCTTCAAATACTACCCAATAAGAAAGATGGTCAACAACGGTAGGATGATTGGATTTAACAACATGCTAGAAGCAAGCAGATACAGCGGCGAGGACAGCTACCTGCAGATGCTGACGATAATTCGGCAGATGCAAAGCGAAGAAGCTATCCAAGCCAACAGCGACGGCAGCTGCATTGTGACAGAAAACTTTGCCGACTAAGGCACCTGAGGGCGCATTTCGGCATTGCGGTCATAGGGTGTGGCTATACCCTGTGGTTTGCCCTCAGCCAAGCAATGGTGTCCTCAAGCGTTTGCCTCATTGGGCGGGAAGTGTACCCCAATTCCACAGTAGCCTTTTCGTGGCTGAAGTGCGCATTCGTGCTCAAAGTATAGATTGAATACGAGGTAAACAATGGCGGTTGCCTCAGGATTTTATAGTAAATCTCGCAAAGCGGCGCAGTGAGCCTCACAAACCACAGAGGCAGAATGCGCCGTATTTCTTTTTTTCCGGTGATTTCGTGCAGCAGGTGCAGCAAATCATACACTTTGAAAAAATGCCCGGATAGGATATAGCACTCGCCGCTCCGCCCATTTTCGCAACAGGACAAAACGCCCGCTGCGACATCCCGCACATCCACAAAATCATAACCGCCGGCAATTCCGCTTGTCAAGCCGCCCTTGCAATAGTCAATGACAAGCTGAGTTATATGGCCCTTGCCAAAGTCGCCCGGGCCTGATATGCCCGATGGATGCAAAATGCTGGCGTTAAAGCCACGCTTTGCATAGTCAAGGACGCACTCAGTCGCTTCCGCTTTAGTTTTGGCGTATAGCCCGACGACATCCCCAGGCGAGAAGCGGTCAACCTCAGAAATCACCTCTCCCGCAGGAAGTTCGGGAATAGCATGGACAGAGCTAACATAAACGAGCTTTTCTGCGCCATGCTTTTCGCAAAGGGAAATAATGTTCTTAGTTCCAGAAACATTTACATCATAGACCCTTTGCTCAAACTTGGATGAAATCGAAACAACCCCTGCGCAATGGATTACAAAAATCGGGCGGCCTGTAGAGCGCTCAAATATGTCGGACAGGCTGCCAGCATCACAAACGTCGCCGTAGAAAACCTGAATATGCTCACCAAAAGGCAAATGAGGCTCATTTGGCAAGCATAGGGCATACACGGCTTTCCCCTGCTCATTTAACTTGCGGACAATCTCGCCGCCCAAGTGCCCGGCAGAGCCTGTGACAATATATATGGGCTGAATGTCTTGAAGTGTCATGAAATCCCCTCCCCTAAGGACACCGAGGCTCGAAACCATTTCTCACTGCAAAATGATAATAGCATACATTGCAGCCAACAACGCATGACTTAATAGAAAGTTCATTCTAAATTCAATCGGGCGGCAAGTCACAGGGTAGCTGATGCCAGGCGGGCCGGGCGGTTTGCTGTGTTTTTTCGCATAAGTAGGGCGACAAGACCCGTACTAGCGAAAAAAAAGCAGTAAATTGACCGGAATCAGCGGATAGTTTGCAGGTGAGCGCCTAGCAAACACAATTGTAAAATGATTCGATGGTTTTGCGCAAAAGTCTTGCCATGTCAAATAGAAGTGTGTTAGAATGGCCGGAATAAGCGTAGGTGTAACAAGTATGAATAACAAAAACGACATTATAAAGATGAGAAAAAGACAGAAATACGTGGTTACAAAGAAATTTTTTGTTCTCCTTGGCATCGTGATTTTGATGATAGCGGGTGTGTCGACGCTTGTATCTGCGCTTGTGTCCGTCGGGCGAGAAAACGGTGTGCGCAAACTCCAGGCTGCGCCAATGCCGGAAGATGCAGAACAGCATTTAGACGAGCCGGAGTATGTGGTGCTAAATGCGAACGTAGAGTCAGTGCCCCTCGCCTACTATGCGCCTGAAGCAGAGTACTCGCTGGGGCAAGAATCAGAGCCAGAGACTGAATTGGCGATTGAGCCTGAGGCAGACCTTGAGCCTGAGACAGACCATGGGTTGGGCACTGTCATAGATGCGGAGCTCGCCCAGGCCCCTGCGCCGTATGAGCTGTTTGAGCCGCATAGCCTGCCAGAAACCAATCCAGAAAATTTTGCCAGGTTTGCATTTGACAACCGAATTGAAGGGTCGCTATACCCCGTACACTTTGGCATGCCGGAATCATACACATCCCTGGGCATCACAACATTTCGCGGCAATAACTTCCGTAACGGCGGCTCGTGGGGGACAGCCGACATTGTAGAGCAAAGGCTGGCAATTAGGTATCAATTAACCATTGGCAGCACGGAAAGACGGACTGTAATTTCTTGTGCGGAAGCAGGCTGCACAGAAGAGGGCTGCGAGCAAGTGCATAGCACAGTGAGGAGATGGACCGGAGTAGGCTGGTCAGGGCAGCCCGCCATCGTGCAATGGGATTTTGAAATTCAGCAGATGATGAACCTATTCCCGGACAAACGCGAAAAAGAAGGGCTTATTGAAGTCATTTATGGCACATTGGACGGAAATATCTACTTCTTTGAGCTAAAAACCGGGGAACCTACGCGTCCGCCGATCCATTTGGGCGAACCAATAAAGGGCGGCGTGACCGTGGACCCGCGCGGCTACCCGCTTTTGTATGTGGGACAGGGGGATCAGATGCGCACCAACCGTTTTGGCTACTACTTCTTTTCCTTGATAGACGGCAGTGAGTTGTTTTTCATTAACGGGCTCGACCCCTTCTCAAGGCGAGGGTGGGGAGCATTTGACGGAAACCCCCTGATTGACTCGGCAAACGACAGGATGATATTGGCCGGAGAAAATGGGGTGCTCTACAGCATTGAGCTAAATACTGATTTCGACCGGGAGGTGGGCACAGTGTCGATTGACCCGGTAATCTCTCGTTATCGACATACAGGCAGCAGGAGATTAGGTACAGAAAACTCTCCGGCGGCATTTTCCCACTACCTTTTCTTCGCTGACAACAGCGGCATAATACAATGCCTAGACTTACGGACGCTTGAGCCTGTCTGGGTGTTCGATGCCGGGGACGACACGGATGCCAGCATAGTGCTGGACTGGGAAGAAGAGAATCAAAGGCTGGTGCTATACACAGGAACTCAGGTAGACTTGCAAGGCAGCGGCGGGAGAGCGTTTATCCGTAAGCTTGATGCTTCAAATGGAGAAGTGCTGTGGCAGCATTCATACCGATGCTACTACAACCCGCGCGTGAATGGCGGAGTGATGGCGACCCCTATCGTCGGGAAGCACGACTTGTCGGACATCGTCATTTTCTGGGTCGCCATGGTGGCCGGGCGCGGAGGCGGCGGAGTGCTGGTAGCTTTCGATAGGCAAAGCGGCGAAATTGTATGGGAAAACACTATGCCTCGCTTTGGCTGGAGTTCACCTGTCGCCGTTTACACAGAAGACGGCAGGGGGTTTATAATTGTAGGAGACTCGGCAGGCAATCTGTACCTGATCCGGGGAACCACTGGGGAGGTATTATACAGGATTAGCTTAGGTTCGAATATAGAGGCAACGCCCGCTGTTTTCGGCAATTTTCTTGTAGTAGGGACACGTGGGCAACGAATCTTCGGCATAGAAATTATGTAGGTTATGTTGTGGAAGTGAATGATGTGAAGAAAACAAAGCGTCCATCCAGGCTGTCCAAGCGCGTCCTTTTATTAAATCTGGGCATTTTGGTTTTGGTAATTGTGGTAGCTGCCGTAGCGGCAGCGATTGCGATGAACAGAGTCTCTGTGACAGCGTCAATGAGGCTTGCCTATATTCACTCGCTTGAATCTATAGGCAGCTTTATGGGGCATGTAAACGGTGATGTGGCGCTGCTTCGCAGAGTTGCAAGCACGGAAGCTGTGCAGGAGTGGTTTGCCGATGAGGGAAACATGGATAAAAGGCAAGCGGCTTTTGATGAGCTTTCCAGCTCTTTGGATTCGTTCGAAAATGCAGAGTTTTATTTTGCCATTGTTGACTCCCTAAACGAGTACACCATCGATTTGGCCACGGGAATAGGTGAATTTGCGCCATATGGAAAGCTGGCGGAAAATGACCCGATGGATGAGTGGTTCTTTGAATTGGTTAATTCGGATAGTGAAGTCCTATTTAATATTGACGTCGATAAAATTGTCCACAGGTGGCGCGTTTGGGCAAATCACAGAGTAGTCCACGATGGTAGGACAGTAGGGGTCCTATGTGCATCCTTTAATATAGAAGACATAATTTACCATATGTTCGGGCAATTTGATGAAAATCATATCAGAGGGTATGTAATAGACAGCAAGGGATTTATCCATTTGGGGAGTGACGAGCTTGGGCACTTCAGTTACTTGGAGGAGGAGCTGTTCCATATCAGCAGCGTTGTTGCCGCTTTGGGCGGATATGTGGATAGCTTTGTCGGGAGCAGCGAGCGTTTCTTTACTGTCGAGTCCCAGCCGAAGGTAGTTCGGCTTCTGGGCGAGAGTTTCGCTTATGCCGCAATAGCCCCCATTGCAAATTCGGACTGGATGATAGTCACGCTCTTTGATAGCACAGCGCTGTTTCGCATAGGGTATATGCTGCCGCTTTTAAGCACGTTTATGATTGCGCTTACTCTGTACGTGTTAGTCAACATTATCGTGATGCGCCGCAGTGTGCTTAAACCGCTTGCCAAGCTTGCTATAAGCGTTTCGCAAGTAGATACGCTTTATGAGAAAGGCCACAAGGTTTTTGGAGAGCAGCGGGATGACGAATTTGGGGAATTGTCTAGGACAATTGCGCACATGCTAAGGGAACTCAGAGAGACCCTGGAAAAAGAGAGGCAGGCGCGCGAGTTGCTTGAGCACCGCACAAAGTTGCTCGATACTGTGAATCGGGCCACAGAGGTGCTGCTTACCTCAAAAGAGGAAGATGCTATGGGCGCCCTCATTAGCGGGATGGAAATATTAGGGCGTAATTTGGATGCAGGCCGGGTTCAGATTTGGCGCCAAGAGGAGATAGGCGACGAGCTGTACTTTGTGTTGCGGTACGAGTGGGTAAGCGCCGAAGAAAGCCAACGCCAGGAAATCCCCCCAGGGATGGTGTTTTTCGACGACAGGAGCCCAGAATGGCTTGAAAACCTTTTGCAGGGCGACAGCATCAATGGCCCGATTTCAGGGCTGCATCCATCTGTCGAGGCGTCATTTGGGGATATATCCACATCTGTTTTGATGTTGCCTTTACTAATAAATGATGAGATTATAGGCTTCTTTAGTATCCACGACTCCCAGCGTGAGCGGACGTATTCAAAGGATGAGATGGACATTCTGGTTTCGGCGGGGCTTATGTTTACCAGCGTCTTTAACCAAAGCATTCAAAGGGAGGCAGCTCATACGGATGCGCTGACCGGCGTTCAGAGCAGACGCTATTTTATGACAAAGGCAGATCAGGACTTGCAAAACTGCTTGGCCGAAAATCAGGACTTTTCATTGATTATAGTTGATCTCGACAATTTTAAACTTATAAATGACACCTATGGCCATTCCATCGGAGACGAGGTCTTGAAGATAGTAGCTGCGCGGATGCGCCATGTTTTGAGGGAAAATACGCTCATTGCACGGTATGGCGGCGAGGAGTTTGTGATTACGCTGCCTGACGTGGGCTATGAAGATGCGCTGGAGAGCGCACAGCGGATCAAGCAAAATATAGAAAAAGCTGCATTCCGCATCGGGGACGTGAGCTTGAGGGTCACTGCCTCATTTGGCGTGGCGTCCAAAACAGCCGACTATACGGAACTATTGGAGATTTTCAATAACGCTGATAAGGCTCTTTACAGTGCAAAAAGTGCCGGAAAAAACAGGGTGATTGGATTTGACGAAATAAGCTGACGCCCATTGCGCACCACATGCATGCACCAAAAACACTCTTAACTAGGGAAGGATGTGCCAACAGCTGTGACTGCAGAACGCCCGGCGTTTAAGTCAAGGCGCGTAAGCCGAATCGCCACCCGCGCCAAAATATTGTTTTTTGTAATCCCCGCACTGGCGGTGGGTATCACATTGTTGCTGGGACGCTCAGTGTCTATGAGCATTGCCGACGACTCATCGCGAAGGCTGGCGCAGCAGTATTCCATTGAAGCGGCTGCGAATTTCCAAATTGGAATAAATGAGCATTTTGTGCTGATGCAGCAGATTGCCCGGTCCACCACAATATCCAGATGGCTTGGGGATGAAGGCAATCCTATAAGCAAGAGCATGGCGTTTGACGAAATAATGGGTTATGCGGTTTTTGCGCCCAATGTCTATCTTATGTTTACTGTTTATGAATCCTTGCACGGCTATTATTTCCCCACCGACTTGGTGCTGGAAAATTTTGAGCCTTGGGTGACCCTTGTCTACGGAAGCGCTGCAAGCCAGTGGTTTTTTGATACCAGGGACGCCGAAAAGCCGTTTATCTTAAACATCCAGCGCACCCATCCGAGGGATGGGCATTGGGAGCATTATATATGGTCTAACCACAGGATGTACTACCAGGGGCGCTTAGTGGGGGTCGTTACCGCAGGCTCAAATTTTGATGACATATTTGATGCAGTTTTCGGCAACTTCGACGTTGGCACCAAGCGCGGGTATATCATAGACCGAGTCGGCAATGTACGTGCGGACAGCGCAGGGCTTTTAGTTGTAGATTATGAGGGGATCCCGGTTTTTGCAACTCCGCCTGAAGCGGCAGAGAGCCTCATTTTGACTGATAGTATCAATGAGCACCTGCAAGTGCTGGACGACGATATATTTTTTAGGCCCGGCACACACAACTTTACGGCTGTAGCTTTGGAAGCAGGTGGGGTTTACCGCTATGCAGGAATATCGCCTATCATAGGGACAGATTGGTCGGTGTTGGTGCTTTCCAACAGTTTTGGATATGTTTTTGAGGGGCTCTACACGCCTATGATTATGAGCTCTATCGCAGTGCTGGGCATAATGGCACTTATTGGTTTCGTTCTGATGAGGAGCTTGATACTTGTTCCATTATCCAAATTGACTGAGAGCACGAAGGTAGTCTCCGCAGCAGACAGCGGCACTGAAATCTTTGGGTTGAATCGAGACGACGAAATAGGTTATCTGGCGCACACAATTTCGGAAGCCCAGAATTCGCTCAGGTACCACGACAAACTGCTAGGCACGTTGACTCAAGCTGCCGAAATTCTGCTCACTACCAGAGATGACAGCCCGTTGGAAGGCCTAAATGCAGGGATGGAGCTTTTGGGGCGTTTTCTTAATGTGGATAGGGTTCAGATTTGGCACCACGAAAAAGTTGGCGGCGAGATGGAGTTTGTGCTTAGGCATTATTGGTTGAGCGATGTCGGAAAGCGAAAGAGGGTTATCCCCATTGGGTTTAAATATCCTTTTAACAGCAACTCGGAATGGGTTGAGCGCCTTTTGCTGGGAGCAAAAACTAATGGGCCGATTTCTGAGCTGCCCCTATCCGTTGAGCCTATAGTTAGAAAGTCTGAGGCTGTGTCCATCGCAACGCTGCCGATGTTCTTGAATGATAAGGTATTAGGCTTTTTCAGCGTCCACGATTGCCAGAGAGAGCGCACATTCACAAATGAGGAAATGGACATACTGGCTTCGGCGGGGCTCATGTTCACTAGCGTTTTCACTCAGAATGTGCAGAGGGATTTAGCCAATAGGGATGAACTGACCGGCATTTGGAACAGACGGTACTTTATGGTGACGGCGGATCAGGACTTGCAAAATTGCCTGGCGGAAGATTTGGACTACTCTTTGATTATGATGGATATTGACAACTTTAAGAAGGTCAATGATACCTATGGGCATTTATTTGGAGATGGGGTATTGAAGGTGCTTGCCGCAAGAGTTGGCCATGTTTTGAAGGAAGACACGGTTTTTGCAAGATATGGCGGAGAGGAATTTGTGGTTGTGCTGCCGGGCGTGAGCCACGAAGCTGCGATAAAAACCGCATGGAGGATTCAAAAAAATGTTACAGACTCCGCATTCCGATTTAAGGAGATGGAAGTAAACGTCACAGTATCATTTGGAGTGGCATCAAAAACAGCTAACTGCACAGACATGTTTGAAATTATAAACAATGCGGACAAAGCCCTCTATAACGCAAAAAAAGCCGGAAAAAACACTGTGGTCGGCTTTAATGAAGAAAACTTCCCCGGCATCTAAATCGGCGTTACACTTAGCTTAGGTAGCTGCTGCCGGTCGGGTTTGCTGTGTTTTTTTGCGTAAGTAGGGCGACAAGACCCGTACTAGCGAAAAAACACAGCAAACCCGACCGGCTTGCGAGGGTGTTGACTAGTAGCACTCGGCGCCATAGAACAGCCCCTCACAGCAATTTACTCAAGGAGAAGGAAGCACATGAAAATTGGCCTTATCGGACTAAACCAGACAGGAAAAACGACTTTATTTAACCTGCTTACAGGCAGGGGGGACGGAATGCAGCCAAGCGGGAAAGGCTCTGCAAATATGGGGACAGGCGCTGTTCCAGATGAGCGCATAGACTTTTTGTCGGGCATTTACAACCCCAAAAAGACGACCTATGCCAAACTTGACATAATAGACGTGGCGGGTTTTGCGGTGTCAAGTGACGGACGCAACTCAGGGGCAGCTGTCTTTCTAAATGACGTGCGACCCTGTGATGCACTTGTGCACGTGCTCAGAGCATTTGCGGCTGAGGCAGTGCCGCACGATATGGGTGATATCGACCCTGCGCGAGACCTCGAAGCGGTCGAAACAGAAATGCTCATGGCAGACCTCGAAATGATAGAGAAGCGGATTGGGCGCATAAAGGCGGGCAAAAAAATCACAAAAGAAAATGAAGCCGAGTTAGCGCTGCTGGAACGCTGTTTCAAGTGGCTGGACGACGGAGGCTCGATACTTGAAATGGAAATGGAAGACGCAGAGAGGCTGGCCATAAAGAGCTTCGCTTTCCTAACGGAAAAACCCCGCATTGCTGTCGTCAACCTAGATGAGGGGCAGTGGGAGACGGCGGCGTGGCCAAATCAGGAGGCTTTGAAAGAGCTCTGCGAAAGGCTGAACATCCCGCTAATCAAGCTTTGCGTTGAAACTGAGATGGAAATAAACAGACTGCCAGAGGAAGACAAGGCGCTCTTTATGGAGGACATGGGCATAGAACAGCCAGGCATCGCCGTTTTGGCAAGGGCGGTCTATGAGCACTTGGGGCTTATATCGTTTTTGACGGTTGGCGAGGACGAGTGCAGGGCTTGGACAATAGAAAATGGGACAATAGCCAAACATGCGGCTGGCAAAATCCATTCCGACATAGAGCGGGGGTTTATTCGTGCGGAGGTGGTGAAATACGACAGCATAAAAGAGCTGGGGACTATGGCAAAGGTCAAGGAAAACGGCCTGTTCAGGCTAGAAGGCAAAGAGTATGTCGTCGCTGACGGAGATATAATCAACTTCCGGTTTAATGTTTAGTTACGGTGCCAGCTGCGCTTTCAAGTCCTTTCGGCTGACTAGCAGGATTATAAACCCTATGATGAACAGCAGGATTGTGGACATTATTGAGAAGCTTGCCCTGCCCGTTGCGCTCAAGATTGTCGCATATAGGAACGGCCCCAAGATAGCTGAAAATCTGCTGAAGATTTCAAAAAACCCAAAAAACTCGCCGGAATTTTCAGGCGGAACCAATCTGGCGAAGCATGAGCGAGAAATCGCCTGGATGCCGCCCTGAACCGTTCCCACCATGAAAGCCAGTATCCAGAACAGGATGGTAGCCTCCTCGTGGCCAAACCATGCGGACTCCAAGCCGAAGCCCATAAAGAATCCGACAATGCAAATTGCGCAATAAATCAATATGGCAGCGAAAATCAGATTGAGCGGATTTGTCCTCTTGCTCAGCTTGCCAAAGAGGATGCTGCAAGGGAAAGCGACAATCTGGGTTGTAAAAAGCGCACCAATCATGCCGACCTCACCAAGCCCCAACTCTGCGCCATAAGCCGTTGCCATCGTGATCACAGTGCCGACGCCGTCTATATAGAAGAAATATGCAATGATGAACAGGAATAGCCCCCTGTTTTTTGTTATTTTCTTCGCAGTTCTGATTATATTGCCGAATGTCGTCCCAACAACGTTTGTTTGCGGGATTGCCGAACCGTACTTGTGATGCACGTCGCGAATCATAGGTATAGCGAAAAGCCCCCACCATACGGCGGTCAATACAATTGAAATCCGTACGGCCATGGTCATATCAATGCCGAAGTTGTCCCCGAAGAGTATTAGCGCTATGCTTATGATGAAGGGAATCGTGCTGCCACCGATATAGCCCATAGCAAAGCCGGTGGTGCTTACCTGGTCCATGCGGTCTGGAGTAGTGATGTCCGGCAGGTAGCTATCGTAGATGAAATTGCAGGCCGACCAGAATATGTTTGCGATGATATACCCCGCAAGCAGGAACTGCCAGCTGGACTGTGCAGAGAGAAAGAAAAGGGCTAAAATGCCTATAGAAATAAATGTTACGAAGAGCCGCTTCTTATATCCCTTATAGTCGATAATCGCGCCAATGATGGGTGCGGCAAGCGCTAGGAGAAACCGCGAGCCGCTTGCCCCATATCCCCACCACATAGAGCCTGGAGTGCCGTAGCCGCCCGCAACGCCGACAAAGAACACTGGGAAAACCGCAGCCAGCATGATAGTGGCAAACGAAGAGTTTGCCCAATCGTACATTATCCAACTTTTTTCCTCGCGCGTGAATTTGATTTTCTCAGGTTTTTGCGTAGCATTTTTTGCTGCCATTACCTTCACCTCTGTTTTATAATCATAATCCTGCAACTAAACAACTAAACGGCCATCCCCACGCCCTCGCAACCCAAAGCTTTTGCCATGAGCGGGGCTATATCGAGCAGGCTACCGCCTTGAGTTATGCTGCCTGCCTTAAGGCCAAAACCCCTTGCCATATAAAAAACCTCGTAATCGGGCATGTCGGGCGGATAGCCGTGGTCGGACTTATGCCCTGGCTTGAGGGATGCGTAGCTATAGCCATCTGCGGCACTGAATCCAAAAGCAACGCGCTCATACCCGCTGTCGCGCATTTCGCCCTGCGTCAAAAACCGGCGAAACCCCTCTGACTGCCGGACTTCCTCGCGGAGCGCATCAATGCGCTCGTTATTTAGCTTTCCAGCATGGAAAAATGCGGTGCCCCCGCAGCATTCGAAATAGCAGCCGCTCTCGCCTGCGGCGTATGCAGTCTCTTTCCTTGTGAGCAGCCCATTTTCAACAAGCGTCTTATTTGGGTCCAGGACCGTGTGGACATCACGCTGGCAGTGGTCTGAAAAGATGAGCACGTCCCGGTCGTTGCCGGCGGCGTCCAACAAGAGCGCCAAATTGCGGTCTAGTGACTCGCAGGCGGTATTCAGTGCGGCATCACCCCTGCCGTTTGCGTGGCTAAGCGCATCGAATGCAGTCAGGTGCATCATTGCAAGCCCCGGCTTGTGCTTGCGCAAAATATCTGCCATGCCCATTGCGGCAAAGCAGTCGCGGTTGGGCTGCTTAATGCCGTCAAGCAGCTTGTGGTGCCTAATGGCCACTTTCAGCAGCAAACGCCTGCTTCCGGCTTTAAGCAAGGCAAAAAGCGGATGAACACCGGGGCGAGGCATGATTTCCGGGATGTTGTAGCGAATCGTTTTGGAAAACCCGGTAACAGGCCAGAACACAGCTGCAACGTCAATGCCACGCTCATACGCCGCCTGCCAGATTGTCTTAGCCCGAATCTTGGACTCGCGCACAATCCACCAAGGATGAAGCTCCGGAAAAGGCTTTGTGTTCGAAATGATTCCGTGGTCCTTCGGCAGCACGCCCGTTGCAACGGATGTATGGATAGGGTACGTGTTGCTGGGGCACAGTGTGGGTATGCCTCGGAACACGGCGGATTCTTTGTAGAATTTGGAGAATGCGGGGAGCGCCATCAAGCGATCCAAATCACAATCCCCGACCGCATCAAAGCTAATGATAAGCATAATTTCCCTCAAAATATAAGCAGATTGTTTCGCCTAAGTATATTACATTTTTTGCGAATTACAATACATATAGCGTAAAAATTTTGGAAAATTCTTGTAAAGGTGAGTTGACACATTCCGTTTAGGTGTTATATAATTTCCCTTGCGCTTTAATTTGCGCAAGGATTATATCCGACGGTTTTGGCGTCCAGTCAGAACCATGGAAGATAGATGATATGCTATCAAAACAAATCGAGGAGGTGCAGTTATGAAAAGAACATTTCAACCAAAAAAAAGGCATCGCTCAAAGGAGCACGGATTTCGTAAGAGAATGTCCACTAGAAACGGACGTAAGGTGCTGGCCAGGCGTCGAGCAAAAGGCAGGGCTAGACTGACCTACTAGAGGTGGCGTCCTTGAAGATTACGACGTCGCTGAAAAGAAATCATGAGTTCAAAAGGCTCTATAACAAAGGGAAGAGTGCGGCATCGCAGTACGCCGTCGTATATTGCAGGAGAAATGGCGGCAGAAAAAACCGCCTAGGCGTGACGGTCAGCACAAAGCTCGGCGGGGCAGTTGTCAGAAACCGCATCCGACGCAGGCTAAAGGAAATCTATCGCCTCAGCGAGGAGAAGCTTACCCCAGGTTACGACGTCGTCATAGTCGCAAGGGCAAAGAGCAGGCTTTCCAATTTTTGCGAACTAGAGGCTTCCGTGTTATCACTTTTGAAAAAGCTTGGCGTGTTAACTCAGGTGGGCGACACCGGAGGCAGAGGATGAAAAAGGACAGAATGAAGCGGGCGCTAATTGCGGTTGTGCGCTTTTACAGAAAGAACATCTCGCCCGCATCTGCGCCCAAATGCAGATATATGCCCACATGCTCGGCCTATGCACTTGAAGCGCTGGAAAAATACGGCGCTCTTAAGGGCACGGTGCTTGCCATAAGGCGCATTCTAAGATGCCACCCCTTCAGAAAGGGCGGATACGACCCTGTGCCCTAGCGGTGCGTCGCACCACTAGCGCATAACCAAATTAGGAGCTATAATGTTTGACTTTATTGCAAGGCCTCTAGGCCAATTGCTAATGCTGTTTTATGAACTAACCGGCAACTACGGCCTTGCCCTGTTGCTTTTTGCTGTCGCTGTGAAAGTCGTATTGTTGCCGTTCCAAATGAAATCGAAAAAAGGAACGATGAGGCAGACGAGGCTTCAGCCAAAAGTGCAGGAGCTACAAAAAAAGCACGGCCCAAACAGGGCGAAATTCAACGAAGAAATGCAGAAGCTATACAAGGAAGAGGGTGTCAATCCCGCTTCCGGGTGCTTGTGGGGGTTTTTGCCGCTTCCCATAATGTTCGCCCTGTTCCAAGCGATACGCAGGCCTCTGACCATGATGCTCAACATCCCGAGAGAGCTGTTAGAAGAAGGGGGCGCTATATACAGGCGCTTCCAAGAACTGAACTTCGAGAGCGGGGTGCAGGCGTTTTTCGTTGAGATAGAGCAGATGGAATTTATCTCCGCCAACTTCAGCCATTTCCAGGAATTCATGGAATATGGGCTGCAACAAATAACATTTTACTTAGGCATGCTCAACTTGGGCCAACAGCCGCTGTGGAACTTCTTTTGGCATGAAAACACAGACTGGAGCCATACCAGTGGATGGCTACCAGGGCTGGTGCTTTTCCTTATCCCATTGCTTTCTGGTGGAACCCAATTTATTCAACAGGCAGTCATCCGCAAGGTGACGCCGCAGATGCCGACGCAAGAAGGTGCGGGCAAGTCGATGCAGACTGTCATGCTGCTCATGCCGCTCTTTTCTGTCTACATCGGATTTACCCTCCCGGCGGCACTCGCATTTTATTGGACAGTTGGCACGGTTCTCCAAATTTTCCAAGAGCTATGGCTAAACAAGAGGTATACGAAGATACTCGACATCGAGGACGAAGAGCGCAACAGACTCCGCAAAATCAAAGAAGCCCAAATCGAAGCTAAGAGGCTTGAAACAGAACGGAAAAAATCAGAGGGAATCGTTGAGAAAAACCCGAACAAGTCAAAACGCAAAAAGCAAATGGGAGAAAAGCAGGAGAAGCTGGAAAAAACGGCAGAATGGGAGAAGAAGCATGCTCCGCCTAGTGAGGCCGATGAGGAATATGAGCCGAGCAGAGTTGGAAAGAGGCATTATGCAAGAGGCCGCGCTTATGACCCCGACAGATACTTGGGCGTGGAAGGCGCAAGAGGGGACGAAAGTAGCTCCGAAGGCACGGAACCGGAGGATGAGGACGATAATTCAGAACTCGAAACGGCAAACCCCGAGCTAGAGGTAGAAGGCGAAGCCTTGCCGGATGAAGGTGAAGCTGAAAGCCTTGACGAAGTTGAAATCCCTGATGAGGCTGAGGGCCTTGACGAAGCTGAAATCCCTGATGGGGCTGAAAGCCCTGACGAAGCTGAAAGCCTTGATGAAGTCGAAGAGGAAGCGCCTCCTACAGTTCGTTTTGATACCATGCGATTTGAAGAAGACAAAAAAGATTGATTTCCGCAAATTGGGGTGAATTATAATGCAAAAATTTATCGAGATGTCCGGAAGGACGGAAGAAGAAGCCATAGAAGCGGCTTTGAACCAACTGGGTCTGATGCGCGACGATGTGTCCGTCGAAATAATCGAACAGGCGAAGAGCGGTTTTTTAGGCCTAAAGAGCACTCCTGCCGTTGTGAAGGTGATTTACGAGATTAAGGAAAGTCGCACGGAAAAAGTCGAGAGTTTCCTGAGGGGACTTTTAGAGCGCATGGATGTCGAAGCGGACGTTGAGATTACGGACAATGAAGACGCAATAAACGTAGCTTTGACAGGCAAGGAGCCGGGTGCGCTCATAGGGAGACGCGGAGAAACTCTCGATGCAATCCAGCACCTTACAAATTATGTTGTCAACCGCGGCGCTTCAGGCAGGGTCAGGATAAACCTTGATGCGGAGAACTACAGGCAGCGGAGGAATGAGACGCTTGAAAACCTCGCTGCAAAGACCGCCGGAAAGGTGATAAAGTACCGCCGCAACATGACTCTCGACCCAATGAACGCATATGAGCGCCATGTTATACATTCTGCGCTTCAGGAGCACGAAAATATTTCCACATATTCCGTTGGCAGTGAGCCAAATAGGCGGATTGTAGTAGTTTATGGCCGAAATGATCGCGATAATAACCGAGGGGGCAATCGCAGCAAAAGTCGCAGTGATGAGCGCGAAGAAATCCGCAAGGTGGAGCATGACGGCGTCAGCGGCATTGAGGATGAGACTGCCGCCGAATCGGCTGGACAGCCCCAATATCGCGAGTGGCGATAGAATTTGCAGCAACATACGGACACCGCCGTCTGCCGTGGTGCCGAGTTGTGTGAGAGGTGAAGGAAGACGGATGATATTTGAAAAAATAAGAGAGGCGTTGGCAGCTCAGTTTGAGGTGGCCCCGGAGGCGATAACGAGGGATACGGATGTGATGGGCGACTTGGGCGCTGACTCGCTTGATCTTGTCGAGCTTATTATGATACTTGAGGATGAATATGGCGTTAGCGTGACGGATGAATCAGTATATGAGCACAAAACAGTGGGGCAAATAGCTGATTTTATTGAGTCTCTGATCAATGAGTAAGAAGCACGACGGTTGCTGCCCCCCTCGCTGAGCATACGCCTACAGCAAGCGGTATATTTTGAGTTCCCCGGCCAGTTACGCAACCCCAGTAGCCGGGATTCCCTCCGAAGTCCGCACACGCTACTTGCTACAGGCTACCCTGTGAATAGTTAAAACTTGGTAGGGGCCGCTGGCCGGGGGGACGAACCCCGGCGGCGGCAACTGCGTATATATGGAGGGCAAATAAATGGAAAAGCACGGTTTGAATGAGTTGAGGGAAATATTCCTTTCATTTTTTGAAGAAAAGGGTCACTTGAGGTTGCCAAGCTTCCCGCTGATACCGCAAAACGACAAGTCGCTCCTGCTAATCAACTCAGGCATGGCTCCTATGAAGACGTGGTTTACTGGAGAACAGGAACCTCTGCGCAAACGCGTGTGCACCTGCCAAAAATGCATTCGGACTACCGATATAGAAAACGTTGGAATAACCTCGCGGCACGGCTCATATTTCGAGATGCTCGGCAACTTCTCTTTTGGGGACTACTTTAAGCATGATGCAATTGTATGGTGTTGGGAGTTTCTCACCGAGCGGTTAAAAATGGATCCTGCGCTGCTATATCCTTCGGTCTACCATGAAGACGATCAAGCGTTCGAAATCTGGCAAAACGTCATAGGCATCTCACCGGAGCGCATCACAAAGCTGGGCAAGGAAGACAACTTCTGGGACCAAGGCTCAGGCCCCTGCGGCCCTTGCTCGGAGGTTTATTACGACAGGGGCGAAAAAAGAGGCTGCGGTGAACCGGACTGTGCGCCCGGATGCGACTGCGACCGTTATGTCGAGATTTGGAACAATGTATTTACCCAATTTAACAACGACGGCGAGGGCAACTATACGGAGCTCAGCCAGAAGAACATAGACACAGGCCTAGGGCTGGATCGCCTTGCCTGCGTCTGTCAAGACGTCTCAAACATGTTCGAAGTCGATACGATTATGAATATAATCAAAAAAGTGTCGGAAATGAGCGGAGTGGCATATGGGCAGTCCGCAAAGTCTGATGTCTCGATACGTGTCGTTACCGACCATATCCGGGCGGCGACTATGATGATTTGCGATGGAGTCATGCTATCAAATGAAGGGCGGGGCTATGTGCTGCGCCGACTGCTGCGCCGTGCGGCAAAACATGGCAGGCAGCTTGGCATAGAGGGAGCATTCTTGCATGAATTGTGCGCTGCCGTCATAACTGAAAACAAGGGCGCTTATCCGGAGTTAGTTGAAAACGCCGGATTCATAGCCCGCCTAATCCTCACTGAGGAGGAGAATTTTGGGAAAACCATTGATGCAGGCACAGCGAAGCTGGCAGGATTAATCAGCGAGTGCAAAACCAAGGGCGAAGCAGCGCTATCTGGAGCAGAAGCTTTCAAGCTATACGACACCTACGGCTTCCCGCTGGATTTGACCATCGAAGTTCTCAAGGAAAACGGGATGGATGTGAACACCGCATCATTTAACGAGCATATGGAGGAGCAGCGCAAGCGCGCAAGGAAAGCGAGGGAAGCGCTGGGGGACTTAGCCTGGGCAGGCGTTGAGCTGGGCTTGGACAACACCCCGACGGAATTCACAGGATACGAGAAGGAAGCTGATAATGGCGCTATACTGGCAATAGTTGCGCAGGGCGAGCTGAGTTCGTCGATGCAAGTGGGCAACGAGGGCATAATAGTCCTGGACAAAACGCCTTTTTATGCAGAAAAGGGCGGCCAATCAGCCGATTTTGGTACGCTTTCCCACGATGGGGCGGTTTTTGATGTCAGCGGAGTGCAGGTCAGTAAGGGCGACAAATATATGCACTATGGCAAAATGCGTACCGGGTCGTTCGCCATTGGCGATACGGTAGCTGCGGAAATAGACAGTGCGCGCCGCAATGCGATAATGCGGGCACATTCTGCAACGCATTTATTGCACGAGGTTTTGCGCAATGTGCTGGGGGAGCACATACAGCAAGCAGGCTCGCTGGTAGAGCCGGACAGACTGAGGTTTGACTTCACTCATTTTTCCGCATTGACAAAAGACGAGCTTGCGGAAATCGAACGCCAAGTAAACGAAGAGATACTCAAAGGGCACGACATAACATCAGATGAAATGCATATTGACGAAGCGAAGAAGCTCGGAGCCATTGCGCTCTTTGGGGAAAAGTACAGCGAAGAGGTCCGGGTCGTCAAAATGGGAGAATCAATCGAATTATGCGGCGGCACGCATCTTGACAATACCGCAAAATCGGGGGCATTTGCAATTAGCTCGGAGTTTTCAGTAGCGTCCGGAGTAAGACGCATCGAAGCGAGCACCGGAAAGGCGACACTGGAAGCGCTGGCAGACGCTAGAGAGAATTTGTCTGTGCTGTCGGGGATGCTCAAAGCAGGGGCGCCGGACGAGCTTCCGGCAAAAGTGGAGCAGAGCATGCAAATGCTAAAGGACTTGCGCATGAAGCTCGATGCGGCAATGTCCAAAGACGCAAATAACGAAGCGAAGCAGATACTGAGCGAAGCAGAGGATATTGGCGGGCTGAAAGTAATAACTAAAACCCTAAGTGGCGAAAACGCCGATGCGGACAAGCTCAGGCATATAGGCGATACCCTAAGGGATTGGGAAGAGGACGTCGTCTCAGTGCTTGCAGTAGTCAATGACGGGAAAATAACCATCGCTGCCGCCTGCGGTAAAGCGGCGGTAAAAAAGGGCATAAAAGCAGGCGACCTAGTCAGGGAGGCAGCAAAGCTCTGCGGAGGTTCTGGCGGAGGAAAGCCGGACTTCGCGATGGGGGGCGGCAAAGATTCAAGCAAATTGCAAGAGGCGCTATCAGCGGCAAATGAGTTAATAAGACAAAAAATGGAGGTATAATTATGTCAGACTGTATTTTTTGCAACATAATCGCAGGAAAAATCCCATCAACACGCGTATATGAGGATGAGAGCATCTACGCATTTCGGGATATATCGCCGCAAGCCCCGATTCATATCCTCGTAATTACAAAGGAGCATGTTGAATCAGCGGCCAAGCTAAACGTAGGAAACTCGCATCTTGCTGCAAAATGCTTTGAGGCGATTGCGATAATTGCCGAAAGCGAAGGGCTAAAAGATGGGTTCCGCGTGATTACCAATGCGGGAAAGGCGGGGGGCCAAACCGTGCCTCATCTGCATTTTCACATACTGGGCGGCAAAACGCTCGGGGAAGGGCTGGTTTAGCCTTGCGGCAAATTTTATATTATAGTAAAATTCAAGCATACTGATTGCCATCGGCGGGAGTCTGGAGGGGATTAGCATATGGTAAAATTTAAAAACGAGCACGGCAGCATAACAATATCGAAATCCGTTTTCACAACCCTCACAGGAGATGCGGCGACGAATTGCTTTGGCGTGAAAGGGATGACAATACACTCTGTTTCAGACGACTTTGTTCACATGCTTAAACAAGAATATATGGGCAAGGGAGTCCATGTGGACATCAATGCCGACAACACCATTTCAATTGCGCTACATATTGCGGTCGACCAAGGTGTCAATATCCCAGTTGTGGGGGAGAGCATAATGGAGGAGGTCAATTATAAGGTGACCAGTAGAACGGGTGTTGAAATCAGACGCATAGATATTTTTGTAGACAAAATGATTATCGGCTAAAATGAAGGTCGAGGGACGGTTTACCTGTCTTCATAACGCTAAAGGAGGAAAGGTGCTTGACACAGCGAATCACCGGAGAGCTGCTAAAGAAAATGATAAACAATGCGGCTGCCGCCATCGAAAACCATAAGCAGGAGATAAATGAGCTAAATGTGTTCCCTGTACCGGACGGCGACACAGGCACAAACATGAGCCTGACGGTTGGCGCGGGGGAAACGGCACTCGGCTCAATAACGCCGGACACAGTCGGTCAGGCGGCGGAAGTGGCTGCAGGCGCTTTGCTCAGGGGCGCAAGGGGAAACTCGGGCGTCATACTGTCCCTCCTGTTTCGAGGGTTTTCAAAAAAATTGAAGGATCAAAGAACGGCTGATGCTACAGCGCTTGCCTATGCGCTGGAGGCGGGTGTAGATTCTGCATACAAAGCTGTTATGAAGCCGGCCGAAGGCACGATTCTTACAGTTTCAAGGATTGTGGCAGGCTCGGCAGTCAAGGCTGCTGAATCCATTGACGACATAGAAGTTGTGCTGGAGCAAGCGCTTGCGGCAGGGCGTGTGGCTCTTTCCGACACAATAAACCAGAACCCTGTTTTAAAAAAGGCCGGAGTCATCGATGCCGGGGCAAAAGGCTACCTATACATGCTAGACGGCATGCTAAGAGCCCTGCGAGGTGAGGCCCTCGAAAAAGACTCGCCAGAGCAGCATGATAAAGCCGATTTCACACAGTTTGCCGAAGAAGACATAACCTTTACCTATTGCACTGAATTTATGGTCGATAGGCAGTCGGATAAAGACCCCAATATCCTGCGCTCATTTCTTGATGAGCGCGGCGACAGCGTAGTCGTGGTAGATGACGAGGATGTCATAAAGGTGCATGTACACACGGATGAGCCAGGCAATGCCATTACCGAAGCGCTGACATATGGCTCCCTTGTTTCAATAAAGATTGAAAACATGAGGGAGCAGCACTCCCAAGCGGTTGTGGCAGCAAGAGGTGCAGCGTCCGGCGCTCCAGTGCGTGGAGAAGCTGTGGAGATAAAGGCATTTGCTGTGGTTGTCGTCTGCGCTGGGAAAGGACTTGAAGAGGTGTTCGTCAATTTGGGGGCAGATAAGATAATAACAGGTGGCCAAACAATGAACCCTTCGACCGAAGATATTCTTAAAAAAATAAATTCTGCGCCGTCCGAGGTGGTTTTCGTACTTCCCAATAACAAAAACATAATTATGGCAGCGCAGCAGTGCACCAAGCTTACAAGCCGTAAGGTCATTGTCATACCAACAAAGAGTATCCCCCAAGGTGTTTCGGCAATGCTTGCTCTTGACGACTCCCAAAGCATCGAGGAAATGGCCAGCTCGATGGCCGAGGGCGCCAAGCGAGTGCGCACTGTCCTGGTTACCAAGGCCGCACGCAACTCGGTGTTTGATGGCGTGGAAATAACCAAAGACGAGCACATAGCATTAATGGAGGACACCTTGATGGCAAGCGGATCGAATGCAGATGAGGTTTTTGATTCGGTGGCGACGGAGTTGGGCAGGCATTCGCCTGAGTTTGTCACGATATTCACGGGAGAGGATGCCAAAAAAGCCGCAACCGAGGTATTTGCGGCAAAAATTGCCAAAGTATCCGACGGTGCCGAAATAGCGGTAATCGCAGGGGGGCAGCCGGTATACCACTACATAATTTCAGTAGAATAGCCGTTTTTCTCGCTAGTACGGGTCTTGTCGCCCTACTTATGCGAAAAAAACACAGCAGACCGCCCGGCATCAGCTACCCTGTAACGGCAAATTTGGTAAATTTTTGAAAAAGTATTGACGAAAGCATCAGCCTGTGGTAGTATAATAGTCTGCCGGCGGTAAGAGCCGGCACTCTTGAGCGGTGTTGTGGGAGATGGTCAGGCGTTCGTTGGGCCAGCAACCCAAAGCTCGAGGCAAGTTTTCAATATCGCGGGGTGGAGCAGTTCGGTAGCTCGTTGGGCTCATAACCCAAAGGTCAGAGGTTCAAATCCTCTCCCCGCAACCATGCCGAGTGTTCCTACAGCATTTGAAGTTGTAAGAACATTTGGCTTTTATACAGCATTTTTGAGTGGGGAGTAGCTAACAACTATTCCTTTCGCTCAATAAGCTCATTGAGCATACGCTCTGTTAGCCTCTTAGTGCGTGTGTACTTGCGGACGGTGGCGATAAACGCATCAGTTGTAAGCACTACCACCAATTTTTATTTTTCGATTCTTTGCGACGCTCACCGTTCACTGCTCACGACCAAACACCTTTGCCTTCAATATTGAGTTTCTGGAGCGGCAAAGCAGAAAACTAAAAGTGATTACAGAAGCTTACGGCAATATCGGTAAAAACCCCGCATTTTGAAGAGTTTCGCATACACGGTAGCAAAAGTTTTCGATATAGGCGGTGTTTCGGGTTCTGTTTGGGGTAAAGGGAGCAAGCCCTCTTTCACGAATGAAGGTTACGAAGGATTCTGATTCCACGGCGGCTTGTATTTGAGCCTCTATTCCATCTAAGTGGTTTTGCGGGGTGTTAGCGGGGATGAAAATGCCGTAAAATTCGCCAAAGGGCAAGATTTCATCGAGGTTGAGCCCTGCGGCTGACGGGATAGTTATTTCGCCGGTCCCGCTGTAAATTGCAAAGTCCGATTCGTTAAATGCGGCGAGGGCGCGGATTTCGCCGGAGCGCAAAGCGTGGGCTATTTCGATTGATGTCAAAATGGCAAAATCGACATCGCCGTTTAGCAGGGCATTTACGGCGGGGCTGCTGCCCGCATGGGAGATATGTTCGAATTCAAAGGCGGTTTTTGTGCGGAACAGCTCGGCGGCGGTAAAGCTGATTGTGCCGAAACCGCTGTTGGCGCAAGTGAGCCCGCCTCTTTGCAGCGAGGCGGTCAAATCGCCCATTGTCGCAAAGGGAGAATCCGCCGCCACCACAACAATTGCCGGAGCAAAGGCGCATAGCCAGCCCGTCCAGTTTTGGCGCGGGCTTTCGCCAAAGCCCATTGCCTCGGCGGTTACGAAAGCGGATAGGCTTGTGGATAGTATGTTTTCGCCATCACGCGCCGCCTCGTATACGGCATTCAGCCCTCTCGCACCGTTTGCGCCGGGTATATTTTGCACGGTAAGCTCCATGCCCGCGGCAAGTGCGCGTACCATGTCATCGGCTGTGCTGTGCGGGTTCCATGCAACCGTTACGGCAAGATGGCTTGGAGTGGTTGCATCACGCATATTGCAAAACACAATAAACGCCGCAACCACCACAACGACCGCTATCATCAAAATTAAAATCAGTCGTTTGCGCACTGTCATTTTTTTATACCCCGCCTATTTCCGCCGTTTCAATTCTTCAAGCAACTCACTTAGCGCTGCCTTGATGGGGGCAAACTCGCCGATATAGTCATTTTCAATCTTCGCGTCATAATCGCCCTTTACCGCGCGCCCAAGCACATCCGCAATCTCGTTCACATATGCCTTAATAGCATCGTTAGTGCGGTTAAACGCGCTTATCACTGACTCGAAACGCCCTTCTTCATACTCGTTCGGCAAAGCCGTAAAATTACCCATAGACATATTCATCACATTATACTCGATTTCCGCAAGCGGCTTTTCAACGCACTCCACCATATTGTTCATGGCCACCACCAAATCCGCCCAACTGCCCTGAAACTGCGATTCATTCGCAAGCATACTGAAATATCCCATGCCCGCATACTGCGCAAGGGTTTCAAACTCCGCAATCGCATCCTTAAAGTTTTGGCGCAGGGATTGAAAGGCATCATTTGCCCAGGCCCAATCGCCTTCATAGGTTCGCAGCTCCACGTCAAAATTACCCTTGCCGAAATGCTTCATTACCTCAATAAGTTCGGCGGTCGTTTTCACTCTTTCGATTTCAGCCATTTCAAGCAGAATTGTTTCTGTTATGTCGGTGATGATGATTATATAATGCAGGAGTTTCTCGCCGTCCATCACAGGCGTGATTGCCGCTTGATAATGATTTGCGCCGATAGCAAACCGAACGGGTGCGCTCACGCCGGTTTGGTCAAATTCCGCCAGCTCCTGCGGCCAGCCCTCGATTTGGGCAAGCGGCGAATATTTTTTCGTTTTTTCTATGGATGCAAACAAGCGGGTTGCGGCAGCGTTCGCGCCGATAAAGTTACGCTCGGTATCTACAAGCAAAATCGCCTCTGTTACTGATGAAAACACCACTTCCGCTGTTTTTGTATCGGAATAGCGCCTTAGCTTTAACAGGCGCGCCAGACGCAGCAGACGCAGGGCACGCAGAATAGTTGTGTTAAGCGGGAAGAACGGCAGATAGAACGGCAACACCGCCAAAATATCAACAATAGCCATAGGTGAGCGGGCATATTTCAGCATTGCCGCGCCCGTTCTCAGCTTGGGGTGCAAAAGATTCGCCGTCCACAGCCGCATTATGTATTCCACCGTAAACACAGCTACAGCCACCGCCTCGGCAACGAAGAAAATGGGTTGATAAGCATAGGGGATATCCACCAGCAGCTCGATAATTACCATGGCAATATTGACGATTATCAAAACGGATATTCCAATGCTGAATACCCGGTTTGCGGTGCTGCGCTGCCCATCATCGCGGATTAAGTTGAATACTTTTTGTTTCATGTGTTTGTTCTCCTTATTTTCTATTGTAATTGATTGTCTTCTGATTCTATGGGTTCGCTGTCAGCGTTTTCTCGGTCAAAATCTTCATGCTCCGCCTCCTTTTCGTCCTCATCATCGTCTTTTTTCCTCTCTTCGTCGTATTTTTCAT
>Ga0209755_10000438_pt1 | contig 76403 bp, 69 predicted proteins | sample TergutCo191P1_FD_187301 | JGI IMG/M metagenome (GOLD analysis project Ga0209755, IMG submission 187301) | Cornitermes sp. P1 segment gut microbial communities from Petit-Saut dam, French Guiana - Co191P1 (SPAdes) (version 2) | ecosystem: Host-associated > Arthropoda: Insects > Digestive system...
CAACAAGTGATAGCACGGCGGAGCCGTGTAGTTCCGTAAAATCAAAACAGTGTAGCGCCGCAAAAAGTAACCCTGATCATATAAGCAAGGGCATCTTTAGATGCCCGACAGTGCGCCTAATCAATAGCACAGCGACGCTGTATAGATTACTAAATCTAAACAGTGTAATACCACATAATTACTTAAATAAAATTTCACATAAAAATGCGATGTTGTGAGCTGTCGTGTGAAATTTTTATATAAAAATAAAAGGAGCGATGTATGAGAAAAATCCGGAATATGAATGTACCGGGCGAATGTACCAATGGTTACGCGGGGCCTGTAGAAAGCGGACGCGGCGGATCAAGAAAAAGCCCTGTGAATTTTACAGGAACTTCTCCGCCTGCTTCCGCGGGAAGTCTGTTAAATGTTTCACTTAACAGCGTTGGATCAAAAGTGAGCGTTAAGTCATCGTTTATTTGTTTAATACTGACAGTATTTTTATTTTTTACTTTGGTCTTATCAAATAATTTTATTACGCCATCATCTGCAGATTTTTATTCTATGGATTTTCCGAGAGTAGGACAAGTAAGTCATAGCGTAGAGGGCGGAGCGGCGGCGGGGCAAAATAGCGCCCGGGTCAATGAGCGGCCGGTACAGCCGCCGGTGGCTGAGCCTGTCGAAGCCACCAAGGCTGGTTGGTTTGGCACGCTGGGTGACGGCCAGTTTTCTTGGAGCGACATAGTTTACGCCATGGCTTTGCCGTTTGCTGTGTTTACGGGGTGTAAGACTGAGCCAGAGTCACCGCCTGTGACTGAAACAAAACACTTAACAGCACCTGCGGGCACTTATATTCCTAGCGGAACACTAGGTTTCACCGTACCGAACTTTAACAATTTATCTGATATGTGGCCTGATTTTAACGTTAATGACATAACTTGGACTTTCTCCAGCGACCCTGTAAGAGATTTAACTTCCTATGCTTCAAGCAAGACCCCCATACAAGCTACTGCATATACTGGGTATGAGGGGCTTATTACTATTACACAAGTTTTTCAATATAAAGGAACTGATATCGGACAACGAACTATTATGACTCAACAATCTACTGGCTCATTTACAGTAGTAGCTGTGAATGGTGATACAAGCAATCCAAACGTTATTCCCGCGTTAAACCTAGCTATTACTCGGCAAGTTAATTAAGTTATAGTAGTTATTTCTTAAAAAGCCCTCATTTTTGAGGGCTTTTCTTTGTAACAACCCGCCGACCCATATTAGCGTTATTTAATTTTTCCGCTGAGCTATCGTGAACACACCCTTGCGCACACCGTCATCTATCCAATCACTAAGGCGGGTCTGCCAGCCTTTGCCGCTCATACGCAAAGAGCGTAACGTAAACGGCTCAACACGTATAGTTAATAATTTCTTGCAATACGCTTTTTTAGGACGGCCAATTCTATGCGCCAAACCTTTTTCCAATAAATCAACAATATCCGGAGCGTCTGGATCAGTCATGTCCGGTTCTTTTTTACAAGCTTTTTCTATTTTAGCCAAAGCCTTTTTAGTTAGCGGATATTTTTTTTGCATCTCTTCAAGAGTCATTCTAGTTATCGCCATAATATAATCTCCTCTTAGCTTTACGCTTGGGGTCGAAAAGGGTGACAGGCACCAAAAAGTCGTAGTGTCGTTGGGGTGTTAAGCGACACCATATGTAGCGTGGTAGGTCACGCAAATGTGGAAAAAGTGACTGACACCTGCTGACAGTTGGATTTAGCTTGCTGTATAGGTGACGCGAGAGTGACAGGCAACATTTTGCTAGTTTTGAGGTAAACAAATTAAAATTACATAGAAACGGCTATTTTCTCTTTGACAAGTTCATCAATTATCTGGACAGGGCTTTTATTATCAGCTTTTGATTTAGTCAACAGATATTGAACAGTTATATTTTTTAACCCTGAAATACGGATTTCACGCTGGCTTAGCCAATCGCCGCCGTTAGATATGATTCTTGGCGGATTGCACGTTAATTCTTCATCAAGAGTGTTATATTCATCATCAGTCATGTCGTTATATTTATTCATTTATTTCTCCTAATTTATTTGAGCAATCGTTCTGCTTTGGCAGCCCATAGCGTGAAACACTTTAATTGTATCATCATCAATGGGGTTATAAAATATTTCAATCGGGTTTCCGGCACAATTAAAGCCAACAAAAGCGTATTTATCATCATAACCTTCCAGCAGACCTTTGAGAATCATTGTTTTATAAGCATGGTAGATGTCTTCTCTGGTAACTCCATGCTTTAAAACCGAAGGCACGAAGATAATTTCCGGCATCATTAAATTAAACGTAACATGAAAAAGAATGAAAAACAAGGTTACGATTTTATGGTGATTATAGTGCCTGGCACCGTTTAAAGCGTTTAAGAATAGCTTTGCAAGGCGCTGCCACGAAGAACTTCACGCGGTTTCGCTCCGAGGGACGGACCGACAACTCCGCGGCGTTCCATTTCGTCAATCAGCCGTGCGGCGCGGTTAAAGCCGATCTTCAATCTGCGCTGGATGAAAGACGCGCTTGCCTTCCCCTGCTGCATTATTATTTCCAAAGCTTTTTCGTACAGAGGATCATCGCCGTCAGAAAAGAGCGACATGTTTGTTTCATCTTCTTCGTCTTCAAAGAAAATTTCATCGTCAATGTAATCGGGCGCGCCGAAAGTTTTTACATGCTCAACGACCGCTTCAACTTCTTCTTCGGAAATAAACGCGCCCTGCATGCGGATCGGAAACGGATCGACAACGCCCGAGTAAAGCATGTCGCCCTTGCCGAGAAGTTTTTCCGCGCCGACCATGTCGATGATGATGCGGCTGTCCATTTTACTCGCGACCATGAACGCGATGCGGCTTGGAATGTTCGCCTTAATAAGACCTGTGATAACGTCAATCGAAGGGCGCTGCGTAGCAAGCACAAGATGAATCCCGACAGCGCGGCTCATTGCGGCAAGCCTTGCCACTGTTGATTCAAGCTCTTTTCCGGTTGTCGTCATAAGGTCTGCGAACTCGTCAATGATCACGACAATATACGGAAGATGTTCCTGAGCCAGATTTCTTTCTTTGATGCGCCTGTTGTAACTGCGGATATCGCGCACTCCCATTTTATCGAGGCACGCGTAACGGCGCTCCATTTCGTAGATACAGTATTGAAGAGCCTGAAACGCTTTTTTTGGCTCAGTGATAACAGGCGTTAAAAGGTGAGGGATATCGTTGTAAAGTTTTAACTCTACAATTTTTGGATCGATCAGCATGAGCCTGCACTCCGCGGGATGAAGCTGATACAGAACAGAAAGTATTATCGAGTTTACGCAGACTGATTTTCCGGAGCCTGTCGCGCCCGCGATTAAAAGGTGCGGCATTTGCACAAGGTCGACAGTCTGCGCTTCTCCTGTTATATCTTTTCCCATAACAATGGGAATCCCCATTTTATCGCCGGAACGCTTCAGCTCACCTTCGATAATTTCGCGGAAAGAAACAATGTTGCGCTTCGCGTTCGGAACCTCGATGCCAACCGCGTGTTTCCCGGGAATGGGCGCGACAATACGCACAGAAGAAGCGGCAAGACGCAGCGCGATATTGTCCTGTAACCCGACAATCTTGGAAAGCTTTACTCCGGGAGCCGGAAGAATCTCGAACATGGTGATAACAGGGCCTTTTCTAATGCCTGTAACCTCCGCCTGAATTTTAAATTCTTCCAGCGTATCTTTAAGGGCGACCGCGGCGTCGCGCGTAGCCTGATCGATAATCCAATATTCGCCGTCAGGATATTCATTTAAAATATCAACAGGAATCTTATATTTTTTGTAAGGAGATTTTTTAGGTTTGGTTTCTTTTTTTCTTGCCTGTTCGCTGTGCAAAGCAGCCGCGGCTTCAGCTTCTTCAAGCGATCGTTTAACGTCGGTTAACGCCGCATCGGCGTCATCGTCAGGATCGCCTGTGTCAATATCAATTGCATCATCAATATCATCCGCAGCGTCATCAGCATCGTCAAAATTATCTGCATCGATATCAGGATCATCTATATCATTTGTATCGATAGTCAGATCGTCAATATCAACTGCGTCATCCAAGTTATTATCAGGCTCACCGGTAAAAGTATCATCGTTTAAATCTGATGTCTGTTCAAGATAATCTGTCTCTTCACCTAACATATAAACAGGAGGCGTGAGTTCATCAAGCTCTTCCTCGGAATCAGGCGCGGACTCATTTTCAGAATAAATATCACCCGGCGAACTTATGTCTCCGAAAAAGGAAACCGCGGGAGCATCTTCTTTAGCCGCTGAGAATTTATTTTTATTATCATCCTGAGGCTGCTCAGCAGGATTCGATATAACCGGCCCGGCGGCGGGAAGAAAAAGCTGTTTTTTGCGGTAACGCGGCTTTTGATTATCCTTAAGGAAAAGGACATTGCGAAGCACCATCAAAACTACAACTTCGATCACAGTGAGCGAAATAACCAGCATGCTAAAAACCGTTTTACCGGTATAGTTTAAAAACGCGTACTGAAGCGAACGGATATCAAAATCGCGGACAAAGGCAAAACCAAAAGATAAAGTGAGAAACGGCAGAACAAATCCGTTTAAAAGAAAAATTCTGTCAGGCTTCCATGTAGAATCGGCAAGAATAACCGCAGCAAACGCGAGATACACCGGAATCAAAAGAGCCAGAACCCCGAATGAACGCACAAAAAATATACCGGGAACCGCCGGAAAAATCCTTATTCCAAACAACGAAGGCAAAAGCGAAAGAACCGTTAAAATACTGAGAATACCAAGAAAAACCGCCAAAAAAACAGAAATACTGCGGAATTTAAACCGCGCGTCTGTGGCAAATTTATGTTTAAAATTATCCGTGAACCGCAAATCAGATACCTCTGACATATTATCGGCGGAATTCGCGGAAAAGTGACTGTCGCCTTTTTATTAATTCCTGTAAAATATTTAAATGGTCGAAATTATCATTGGCGACGTTAAACCTCCGCCACCTTCGAGAGCGCCGAATTGTTTAAAGTGTTCTTATTTTAGGGTCACTTGGGATACTACATTTCCAAGGGCTTGTGATATTTTCGCCATTAAATGCGCCAACATGCCTTCGATGGAGGTATACCGCGCAACAGGCGCTCAGTGCCCTTCGTTTGAGCTGAAGAACGGACTGAAGTAGTTAGTTTCATTTAACGCCTATGCACGTCCCGACAGCGGTAGCGGTGTCAAGCATGTAGTAATCCGCCGGTACGTTTTTGACCTTTCCTTCGGGAATGCTTAAATCGACAGAATCAATGTCGCTGCCGTTAAGCGAAACCATGCGCCCGTAAATGCCTTTCGCGATAAGTTCCACGGCGGCTGTTCCAAGGCTGGTCGCAAGGACGCGGTCAGAAGCGCTGGGAATGCCTCCGCGCTGTACATAACCCAAAACTGTAGCTCTTGTTTCCATTCCTGTTTCTTCGCTGATTTCATTCGCGATACGGTATGCGGCGGAAGGACCTGTCTCGGCGCGGTATTTTTTTCTTTCCTTCTTGTCCATTCTTTCTTCTTTCACGGATACCGCGCCTTCAGCGGCGACAACAATGGAAAAAGTTTTCCCGGACATCGCGCGTTTTTCAAGATGCCTGCTGATTGCTTTTATATCATAAGGAATTTCCGGCAATAAAATTACATCAGCGCCGCCCGCGACACCTGAGTAAAGGGCGAGCCAGCCTGCCTTATGTCCCATAAGTTCGATTACGATAACACGGCTGTGGCTCTGCGCCGTTGAATGAAGGCGGTCGATCGCTTCTGTTCCTATAGCAAGCGCCGAATGAAAACCGAATGTTCTGTCCGTTCCGACAATATCATTATCAATTGTTTTGGGGAGTCCAATTATATTGAGTCCTTCACGGGCAAGCTTGCATCCTGTCGAGTTCGTTCCGTTTCCGCCGATTACGACAAGGCAGTCGAGTTTTAACTTTGAATATGTCTCGATAATCGCGGAAACTTTTTCGCTTGCAGGTTCATCATCATATGAAGGTTTATACGGTTTTTCCCTGCTCGAACCGAGTATTGTTCCGCCGCGCGTTAAAATACCGGAAAAATCATCGGGTTTAAGTATCCGCGCGTCTTCTTCAATAAGACCGCGAAATCCTTTCGCGATACCGACAATTTCCATACCGTAGCGATCGTGCGCCGCCCGGCAGACTCCGCGGATAGCGGCATTTAAACCCGGGCAATCGCCGCCGGCTGTCAGTATACCTAATCTCTTTGTCGCGCTTTTAGAAGCCATATCTGCTTTATACCGGAAAAAACGCTTTACATCAAGGCTGAGTTTTTGCCTGGCACCAGAACTTTTCCATTATGTCGATGTTTTCCTTTTTCATTTCCTGATTTGATTCTTTCATCATTTTTTCAACATACTTAAATCTGCTGACAAATTTACTGTTAGTCCGGCGCAATGCGGCTGACGGTTCTACTTTCAAAAACCGGCAGAGGTTGATCACAGAAAATAATAAATCGCCCAATTCTTCTTCTATCTGTATTTCCTGCTCTTTATTAACCGCTGAACTTACTTCATCTAATTCTTCATTAATTTTAGAAAAAACTCCGTCAGTGTCCTGCCAGTCAAACCCAACCTTTGCGGCTTTTTTCTGAAGAGCATAAGCCATCTCTACAGGCGGAAGACTTGATTTAACTTCGTCTAATAGTGAATCCTTTGGTTTGCGTCCTTCCTTTTCAATTTTAATCCTGTTCCAGTTGCTGAGAATCTCGGAGGTATCCTTAACTTTTACACCGCCGAATACATGCGGATGGCGGCGGATTAATTTTTCATTTACTCCGGTTAACGCGTCGGCGACAGAAAATTTTCCTTCCTGTTCATGCATATAACCAATCATTGTTGTAAGAAGATATAAATCCCCGATTTCCTCGGCGACATGCGCCGGATCGTTTTCGTCTATCGCTTCGAGACACTCATAAGTTTCCTCGATTAGCGCTCCCCTAAGCGAAGAAGGTGTCTGCTCTCTGTCCCACTTGCAGCCGTCAGGAGAACGCAGCTTTATGATTGTATTGTATAACGTTTCAAACGCTTTGCCTGTCATCTGATCCCTCCGGTAAATTTAAAGGTAATATTTTTTTCTTTTTCCATTCGTTTAATAAATTTTCGGGATCGGTTATAAATGTTTTTGTTAAAAGATCCGCGCCTGCTTCAAGAGCGGGAGAGAGTGTTTCAAGTTCCTGTATAGAAAAATCGGTTAATACCCAGTCGATGATTCCTTCTCCGCTTCCTGAAGGTCCGCCTTCGCCGGGCAGGCGCGAATCAGGGCGGCCGATACCTACGCGAAGACGCCAAAAGTCCGCGCTTCCAAAACTTGCCTTCATTGAGCGAAGACCGTTATGTCCTCCCAGACCTCCTGAAAATTTTAAAGAGATTGTTCCGGGCGGCAGTTCCAATTCATCGTGAATAATTATTATTTCTTCGATATTAATTTTAAAAAAGGCCGCCGCCGCCTGAACAGAAACTCCCGATCGGTTCATGTATGTTTCCGGCATTAAAAAATGAATGCCGTCATAAGATGAATATAAACCATTGAATTTTTTTTGCCATGATAAATAAGAATGAAAAGGAAGCGCTTTTGCAAGTAAACGGCCTGCATTATGCCTGTTTTGCGCATATCCCGGCCCCGGATTGCCCAGAAAAGCGGCAAGTTTGATCATGTAAGGAGTATATTAAAATTAAGAAGAATATAAAAGGGTAAAAGACAGGAAACAGGACTTAGGGGATAGTCTATAAACTGATATATCGCATAACAATCTATCCCCTGTTACTGATTAAGCTTTAGGTTCTGTTTTTTCTTTTTTCGGCGCCGCTTTCTTCGGTTTGCCGGCTTTCGGCTTATCAGCTTTTGGAGCTTTTGGGTCTGTGTCATCCACGATAACTGCGACAGGAGCGTTTTTCTGAATCGATGCTATGCCTTTAAGGCATGATTTCTTGTCAGGATAGCTTTCTCCTACTGCAATGATTTCTCCGTTGCCGGCTTTCAGGTTAAAACGAAACTGGTTCGATTTGTCCTTGTATACGGTAAATTTTGCTGCCATGATGTTCTCCTTAAAAATAAATTTAAATCAGTATAAACAGATAAAGAAATTTTTGCAAGAAAAAATTATAAACTTTTTAATTAATTCTATATTATTTTTATATACATGGTAATAATTTTAAAATTATTACCTTATCTTTTTTTATTTGCCAGAATGATTAATAACGCAATGTCGCCCTGCCTCACTCCCGGTATACGCGCTGCCTGGCCCACATTCAACGGTTTGACAGAAACCAATTTTTCCTTCGCTTCGGATGATAATCCTGTGATAGAAGCGTAATCAAGATTTGGATCAAGTTTTATAGCATCCATCTTTGCGGCTTTCGCGGCGAATCGATTCTCTTTTTCTATGTAACCCGCGTATTTAATATCCAAAAGAGCACTTTCCAGCAGTTCAGCGGGATATAACGCAAAAGCGGCGTCCTTTTTTAGAAAGTAATTCACAGCTGAAGCGGTGTCCGCGGTATCGATGTTAGCTGCAACAGATGACCGGTTTCGCCGCGTTAAAAGCTCTTTAACTTCTTCCAGTTTTTTTGTTTTATCAAGGAATTGCTCCCAGCGGGAATCATCAATGAGGCCGGCTTCGCGTCCTTTTGGAGTAAGCCTTGAATCGGCGGTGTCATGGCGGAGCATCAGCCGGTGCTCGGCGCGGCTTGTGAACATACGGTACGGCTCCTTTGTTCCCAAAGTTGTAAGGTCGTCAACAAGCACTCCGATGTACGCTTCGGCGCGGCTCAAAACAAGCGGCGGACGGTTTTGCATTTTTAAACAAGCGTTAATACCGGCGATCAATCCCTGAGCCGCGGCTTCTTCGTAACCGGATGAGCCGTTAGTCTGTCCTGCGACAAAAAAACCTGATAATCTCTTCGATTCAAGCGAAGGATAAAGATCCAGCGGATCAAGATAATCATATTCTACAGCATAAGCAGGGCGGACAATGCGCGCTTCTTCAAGACCTTTAATGCTGTGAATATAATCGCGCTGCACATCTTCAGGAAGAGAGCTTGAGGCTCCGTTCATGTACATCTCGTTTGTCGAAAGCCCCTCAGGCTCGATAAAAATGTGATGCCTTTCCCGCTGCGGAAAACGTACGATTTTATCCTCGATGGAAGGACAATAACGCGCTCCGGCTCCGGAAATTTTTCCGCCGAATAACGGAGAGCGGTGAATACCAGCCCTGATAATTTCATGCGTTTTTTCGTTTGTATATGTAACCCAGCATGGAAGAGAAGGTCTGCCGGTAACCGCGCCGGTTTTAAACGAAAAAGGCCGCATTTCCTCGCCGTCCTGTTTTTCCATTTTAGAAAAATCGATAGAACTTTCCGCGAGCCGTGCGGGAGTGCCGGTTTTTAAACGCCCGACAGGAAAACCGTAGCGGCGAAGCGACTCTCCAAGCCCTATCGCAGCTTCTTCGCCAAGCCGTCCCTGAGGAGCGTCATATTCGCCGATAAAAATTTTCCCTTCCATAAAAGTTCCGGCGGCGAGAATCACAGTCCGCGCTGTTATGTGATGACCGCGGCTTGTTATCACGCCCGCGATTCTGGCTCCGGAAGAAGCGGAAATTTTTTCTGTATTATGATGGCCTGAAATTTCGCCGCTCTCAATAATTAAATCGACCACAGTATCCATAAAAATTGTCAGGTTCTTTTGCTTTTCCAGAACAGAACGGGCGGCGGTTTGATAAGCGTGTTTATCAGCCTGCGCTCGCGGCGCTTGAACAGCCGGCCCCCGCGAACGGTTAAGAACACGGTATTGAATCATTACCGTGTCAATCAAATTCGCCATCTCGCCGCCAAGCGCGTCTACTTCACGCACAAGGTTGCCTTTAGAAAGCCCGCCTATCGCGGGGTTGCACGAAAGAGCGCCGATTTTATCAGGATTTTGAGTGATTAAAAGAGCGGAAAAACCAAGGCGCGCCGCCGCAAGAGATGCCTCAATGCCTGCGTGGCCGCCTCCAATTATTATGCAGCCATAGTCCATCATGATATACTCTAAACCATACATGCACCTAAAACAAGTCAAAGGCATTTTAAGCGCGTCAGGCGGAATGAATATAAGCCGCGGTTGTACGCACGGCTGCATTTACTGCGATTCGCGGAGCAAGTGTTACCGCATTGAACACGACTTTGAAGATGTAGAAATAAAAATCAACGCGCCGCAGCTATTGGAAGACGCATTAAAACGAAAACGGAAAAAGTGCATGATAGGCACAGGCGCGATGAGCGATCCTTATTTAAACATTCCGGAAAACCTCGCGAATATCAGAGCCTGCCTCGAAATAATCGAAAAGTACGGATGCGGACTCGCGATTCAGACAAAGTCGGATTTAATTCTCCGCGATTTGGATTTGCTTATCAGCATTAATAAAAAAGCGAAATGTATCTTCGAAACAACCATGACAACTTATGATGAAGAGCTTTGCAAAATTATTGAGCCAAATGTCTGCGGTACAAAAAAACGTTATGATATTTTAAAAATCATGCAAAAAAACGGGATACAAACAATCGCGTGGCTGAGTCCGTTTCTTCCTTTTATAAACGATACCGAAGAAAACCTTCGCGGTCTATTGGATTATTGTATTGACGCAGGCGTTTACGGAATTCTTTTTTGGAATATAGGGCTTACGCTCCGCGAAGGCGACCGTGAATATTATTACTCAAAACTCGACGAACATTTCCCGGGATTGAAAAATATTTATCAGAAAAAATACGGAAATAATTACATTGTTACAAGCGATAACAATGACACGCTGATGCCATTGTTTTATAAAATCTGCGAAGAAAATAATATTGTCTGTAATAACGATGAATTATTTAAGTATATGTACACTTTCGAAGAAAAACAAAAACATCAAATCGAATTATTTTAATATAAAGTATCCGGCTCTATGGATAGACGCTATTTACCGACACAGAATTTACCGAACATTTCTTCCAGTATATCAGCAGTAGAAACTTCTCCGGTAATTTCGCCAAGAAGGTTAACCGCGTCTCTTAATAGAGGGGCGATTAAATCAAGCGGTTCTCCGCGTTCCGCGAGAGAGAGCGCGTCCTCAAGCGAAGAATAAGCTGCATCAACAAGATTTTTTTGTCTTATTGTGCCAATCGAAGCCGGCTCATTTATACAGTTAACATTACCGCCGGCGTTTTGGAAAATCACAGAAATAATCTCCGACTGTAAACCGGTAAGACCGTCGCCTGTTTTCGCGCTTACATAGACAGGTGAAATTTCTGTTATGGGGAACGGTACAGGCGGTTTTGCGATATCACATTTATTCCATAAAAATAAAAATGCGTTCTTTCTAACTGCATTGTCACAGATATTATTTTTTCGCTCCGCAAATTTTTTAAATTCCTCATAGTCTTCGCCTGTGAATCCTTCCTCTCCGTCAATCATATATAAAACAATATCCGCTTCCTGTAAAAGATTGCGGCTGCGTTCCACTCCGATTTTTTCTACAGAGTCGCTTGTGTCACGAAGACCGGCGGTATCGATAAGACGAACCGGTATTCCATTAATCGAAACCCATGCTTCAATCCAGTCGCGGGTTGTACCGGGAATATTAGTAACAATAGAACGATCTTCCTTAAGCAATAAATTAAACAGGCTGGATTTTCCCGCGTTCGGGCGCCCTGCGATAACGCATGTAATTCCTTCCTGATAAATGCGCTCTGTCTGCCATGACGCGGAAAGTTTTTTTAAGCGTGCAAGAATTTCAACAGCGACATCAATATTGGGAAGCTTTCCTGCCGCTTCATCTGCGTCCGCGCTGATTTCATCTTCGGAATAATCTAGATAAAGTTCCGCGCCGGCAAGAACATGAACAAGCCTATCCTTAATTTTATTAATTTCCGTATAAAGCGATCCGCTAAGGCGCGAAACAGCGTGACGGCGGCCTGTATCAGTTTTGGCTGATACCAGTTCCATTACAGACTCGCTTTTTGTAAGATCAATTTTTCCGTTCATAAAAGCGCGGAATGTAAATTCTCCCGGAAGCGCGCCGCGGAAACCGGCGGTTTTTAAAACAGCAATTACAGCGTTACCCGCGCAATAACCGCCGTGACAGCAGATATCAAGACTGTCCTCGCCTGTATAACTTTTAGGCGAGCGAAAAACAGAAATTAAAACCTCATCAATTTTTTCTTTATTGTCTGTATTAATAATCCAGCCATGTATTACAGTATTGCCTGCCGCCGTATCAAGAGGAGCTTTTTTTTTGCCTGCCGGTTCAAATACAGAAGAGGCCATTTCTATAGAACCTTTACCGGAACAGCGGATTAAAATCAGCGCGCTGTTGCCTGCCGGTGTCGCGAAAGCGGCAACCGGAGATTCATCGCCGTAAAAAATGTTATGTGCCATTTTAAAAATCCATAAAAAAATTCTGTTTAATGCCGGTTATCGCGGCTGCCTGGGCTCGGGTAGCGGCGGCGGATTCTGATGCCTGCGCAATCAGATTATTTATAACATCCTGCATTAAAGGCTTATCAATGCTGATCAATACAAAGAAAATATAATTTTCCGAAACAGAAGCGTCTGATGATTCGTTGTTATCATCGTTATTTATTTTAATTTGAATCCAGAAAGTTTCTTCTTTGACAGCGCCGGGAAAATCGGCGTTATACGCGCCTTTTACAAGTTTTTCAAAAAAACGCCCGTATTCATCATCAGGATACAGAGAAGCGGATTTTATCATCTTTCTCTCGATCCTTGCGGCGGCCAGCATGGGAAAATCCAGCGCTTCGGAATAATTATCCGCCCATCTTGATAACGCATTAAAATTTTCACCTTCATTTGTTACGATAAAAACATATTTTTCATAAAAACGATAATAACTTTCTAAGGCTTCCATTCCGCTGTTAATAAAAATATAAAGCCAATCAGGAACAGCATAGCCGCCTTCCTTTGTCTGAACAATATCTAATAAATTAATACCGGCGGAATCTTCGTAAATAAAATATTTTTCATCGGGAACAGGAATAAAAAGATTTTCAGCCTGACTTAAACAGGAAAAAAAAATAAAAATTATTATAAGATAAAAAATGAAAGAAAATTTTATCTTCATAAAATAAATAGTCAGAAGGCGCTTATAATTGTCTGTACAGAAGAAATAGAAACCGCTTCTTTAGCAGCCGGAAGTCTTATTTCTGATAATAAATTATCCGTCGCCGGCATCAGATACATGGCAAACTCATCCCAAATAACAGTAGATCCTGAAGGCGATTCCTTGTTATCCGCGATTGAATTTTCCGGACGAGACCCAAGAAATATTTTAATCTCGCCGGCGATCTCAAAATCCAGAGCAAGCGATAAAACCGCAGGATCAGCATTAACAAAACTGCCGATATTATTAAACTGCGCGGATAAAACTCCATGAGAAAAAGAAAACCCAACAGAAGCGGTAAGGAACGCAGGGAAATATTTATCATCATTCTCAGCGCGGGGAAGACTTATAGTATGCGTAACCGATGAACCAAAAGAGGTCAATGTTAAAACAAGATCATGTTCATAATAAAATAAATGCATATAAACATTGCGCGTTGAATCAAACACAACAGAAAATACTCCTCCGTTTTTTACAGGCATAAATCTGAATAAAATCTGCCAGTTTATCGCATCGTTTCCAGCGGCGGAAATATTGGCAAGAGGAATAACATTATTATAACCTGTGGCAAGTCCGTAAGTTCCGTTTACGCCTTTCCACTGCCGCGAATTTACAGGCTGTGAAAAAACCTGTTCCGCCGGCGCGGAAGATTTTAAATTACTAAAATTGCCTTCGAATGTATACCAATACATAAGCTGAGGCAAATCTCCCGAGATAAGGTGCATATCAAATGTCTTTGTAGATGAAACAAGTAGCGAAGCTTCATTAACAAATCCGGTTAACCTGTTAGAAACATTTACAGGGAATACCTCGGCGCGTAACAGGAAAAATCCGCTTTGGTCAGGCGCTTTCCAGAAAATCTGACCCGCTCCGTCGGAAAAATATCCTTCGCTGATTTTCCTTCTGCCTTCGTACCACACTATATAAGGATCAAGAACATCAGAGAAACTAATGTCAGCTTCAGCCATCACTAAAGTCCCTCTTGGAATAAGCCCGGGACTGTCCGCGATACCGGGAAGATATGTATTAATGCCTTTGAAGGAAAAAACAGTATCACCCAGATAGTAAAATGATTTTTCGGTTTTTTGCAGAACATTTTTGCCGCTCATAGCCTGTAAAACAATTGTGTATAAACCAACGGGTAAATCCTTAGGAATCTGGAACAAAGGAATGTTATCAAGATTTTTAATAACTTCGATAGTATCGGTGTCAGCCGATAATAAATCATCGCCGTTAATGCTAAAAACCGATCTTTGTCCGATTGTCTGCTGGCTTTGATTTCTGATAAAAACCGTTAAGCCGGTTACATCCTGATCAGCGGAAACGGACTCTTCAAAAAGCAGCTTAATATCATCAGCCGATTTAATAAATGATAATTCGTCAATGGGTATATCATTAACATGAATATTTAATTTGTAATTTCCGGCGGATGGCAGTATAGTATCTATAATATCGCAGCCGCCAAGAAAAGCGGAAACTAAAGCGATGAGAAAAACGAGGAAAAAAAGCTTCCTGATTTTTAGGATACACATACCCATTATTATTATATCGCCAAATAAAATTGAATTCAACTATATAAGGATTATTTTTTCTGCTAATATTAACAAATGCGGACAAAAGCAATAATCCATATCGACAGATTAAACAACAATATTAAATCAATCAGGGAAAGAATCGGCAAAGACAGGCTTATCTGCGCGCCGGTAAAGTCGGATGCTTATGGTCACGGTATGCTGCAAATAGCAGAGGCGTGTATTAAAGCCGGGGTTTATTGTCTTGGCATAACAGATGTTTCCGAAGGCGTTGAACTGCGAAAAAACGGCATAAAAACGCCGATTTTATTATTTTCTCAGCCCCATCCTGATGAAGTTCCGCAAATAATAAAAGAAAACCTTACTCCTTTTATATCAGACATGGAATTCGCTTCGTTTTTGAATAAACAAGCGGAAGAAACAAACCGGAAATTTGCGGAAATTCTGGGAAATTCGGCAAAAAACACCAAACTGCCTGTCCATATGAAAATCGATACCGGCATGGGGCGGATTGGCTGCCGATCTGATGATAACGAATATCTGACCCTCGCCCGTTTTATTGATTCATCAAACGGATTAGAATTAACAGGTATTGCCACCCATTTTGCCGTTTCTGATTCAACCGTCAGAGAGGACATCGAATACACAAAAAAACAGCTGGAATGTTTTTTAAATGCCGTTGATGCCGTCAGGACTGCAGGCATTGATCCGGGAATTGTTCATGCAGCCAATTCAGGGGCGATAATACTGCATCCCGATTCATGGCTGGATATGGTAAGACCGGGTATCCTGTTATACGGTTATAAAACCGCGAAAGAAAACGGGATATATACACACAGAAGCTTTCTGGAAAGAGCGGAATCATTAAAAAGACAGACAGATTATAAGACAATTTCAATAGAGCCTGTTATGGAATTAAAAAGTTCAGTATCTTTAATAAAAAAAATAAAAAAAGGCGAGTTTGTATCATACGGGCGGACATGGATATCTGACAAGGATACATATATTGGCATTCTTCCGGTTGGTTACGCGGACGGTTTTCCCCGCCTTGCAAGCAATAAATGGGAGGTAATTATTAACGGCGGTAAATTTCCGGTTGTCGGGCGAATTTGCATGAATCAATGCTGTGTTGATCTTGGAGAAGAGCCGCAGGTAAAACGCTGGGATGAAGCGGTCATTTTCGGAGGCGAAGCGGAAGACGCCGCCGCATTAGCTGAGGTAACAGGAACCATTCCATATGAGATTATATGCAATGCCGGTAAAAGAGTTCAGAAGGTGTATATTTAAGACGTACATTGTCTTAACAGGAAAAAATCAATATTATTAATTGCGGAGGCTTTTAAATGAAACCATTTTACAGCGATGACGATGATGATAATCAGGAAAAAGAAAAAACACAGGCGATAGATCCGCTGGCGGCAAGAATGTTAAAAACGCGGACAATTTTACTTTCCGGCGAAATAAATAAAGAGCTGGCGGAAAAAACAATCCGCCAATTATTGTTATTGGAAGATATCAGCGAAGATCCAATCCGCATTTTTATAGATTCGCCCGGCGGAGACGCGGACGCGGGATACGCGATTTTCGATATGATTCGATTCATAAAACCGAAAGTGTGGACAATCGGCATGGGGCTTGTCGCCAGCGCCGCGGCAATTATCCAGCTTGCGTCTCCCAAAGAAAGAAGAGCAGGGCTTCCAAACAGCCACTACCTGATTCACCAGCCGCTTTCAGGAATTCGCGGCGTTGCTACAGACATCGAAATCCACGCGAAAGAACTTGAAAAACTTCGGGAGAAGATCAACATTCTGATTGCGGGAGAAACCGGAAACCCTGTTTCACAGGTTGAAAAAGATACAGACCGCGATTACTGGATGAACGCCGCCGAAGCCGTGAAATACGGTTTGATCTGCAAAGTGATAACAAGCAGGGAAGAATTATAAACTTATAAATTTTCCGTACTTACATGGAGCTTCCGGTACCAAATTTTAACTGAGGAATATATTGAAAAAAAATTTAAAGTTTCTTTGCTGTTTCATGTTTGCGGTAATTAATATTTTTGTTAACATGCCGTTTCTTGCTGCGCAGACTCATACATCGGTTTCTCTGAATAATCAGATATATTATATTCTTGAACAAGCACAGCTTAGAGGATTATGCTCACCCCTCTCAGGAGCCAGACCATACACGCAAAATGCAATAATGTCCGCAATCAATGAAATATTAAATTCAGAGAACAGCAGCAATATTAATCCTGCGGAGAGAGAAATTCTAAAACAATATTTGAGCAATTTTACAAGGCAGAACACCGGTATTGACTGGAACAGGGGAGCTTTTTACGGAGAGTCAACTATTGGCGGAGATTTTACTGTCTCATTAAATGCCGGTTTAAGTGCAGATATACAGGGATCGGCAGGTTTTTATTTTGATGAAAATTATTTTGGCGTTGATATCTGGGTACAGGCTTATCTTAACGGTGATCTGGGTGATAATTTCTCTTATTCGCTCAGTGCCGGCGGCGGACTAATTAGAGTTCCGCGGCATCTGCTTGGCGATGATTATAATATATATTATGAAGATTTTATTTTTACTGACGAAAGCGAATTTCAAAATGCACTCATAAAAACCTTCAGCCAGCCGCTTACGCATTTTCCTTATACATATCAAAAACGCTGGGATGGATCAATTTATTTTTTTGACAGTCTTTCAAGTTTTAGTTATTGGCCGGATGATTTTGCTGGCAGCTATAATTTATCGGGAGAAATTACAGCGTCTTTTCTTGATGACAAGTTGTTACTAAGAACAGGACGAATAAATCATGATTGGGGCGTAACGCCTGTCGGCAGCAGCCTTGCCCTTAACCGGATGGCAAGACCGTTTTTCGCGGTTGAAGCGGAATTTAATCCGGTTTCATGGTTCAGAATTGCAACTTTGACTGGAATTCTGGAATACCAGAATACCGCAAGTGAAAAAATCTCCGCCTCTACATTTCAGAACGCTTACACAATAACGATGCTTCAGTTTAATTATAAAAATTATTTGTTTTTAGATTTTATTGACGCGGCAGTATGGCCAAAGCGTTTAGAACTTGGATATATCTCTCCGGTAATAAACAGTTTTTTTTATCAGAATAATATCGGAGATTTTGATAACATGGCAATGTCGTTTAACGTAAAAGCGCAGTATCCGGGGATAGGATATATCTGGGCATCATTATTTTTAGACGAAATAAATTTTCTGCATGGCATAAAAGGTTTTATGGAGCTTGACAGCCAGATGTTTGCATATCAAGCAGGATTAAATGTGGTTCTGCCGTTTCTGTCTTTCTCGTCAATTAAACTGAGTTACACAAAAATTAATCCGTATACTTATACACATAACAGGAATTTTAATCCGTGGTACGGAGATCTAAGAATGGAGACAGCCTATACAAATAACGGCGTATCGCTTGGTCATTACCTGCCGCCGAACTCCGATGAATTACTAATACGGTTCGAAACGATGCCGGCGGAAAACATTACAGCCGGTCTTCAATACCAGATGATCCGCCGCGGCGCGGATTTTGGTCCTGGCGCTGTTGACGGAAGCAACTTGCTGTCAGAACTGGATCCAAACGGAAGAGAAGGATCAAACCCGGTACTAAAAAGATTTTTCCTGCAGGACGGAGCATATCAATGGATGCATATAATTAAACTGGATGCGGAATGGAATTTGCCGGGAGCGCCGGTTTCATTTTACGGCGAGTTCGGAACTGTAATTTCATATTTTACAAATACTGTTGGGTTTGATGCGAATTCCGGACAGGCGCATTCATATTCAATAATTGACACTCCTGATTACCCAAAATCTACAGGGTTTATATTGAAATTGGGAATAAAAATTTATCCCCGGTAAACAGCCGAAAAAATGCCCTGCGAAAAATCACAGGGCTTGGAAAACTGTTATGCAAAACCGCGCTTACTCCGCGTACATCGAATTATATAAAAACCTTCTAATTTTTTGCTGAGCGTTCATCTCGAAAGGTTCTTTTCGTATGCAGAAATCACCGATTTTCTTGTAAACAGGCAGCGTGCGGTTAGCGGCTTCAACTTCCTTTTTAATAAGGTCTTTTATAAACGCGTCATCGTTTTCTTTACCGGGATAATCGGTTTTAATATTTTCGTAATGAGGAACAATAACAGCGTAAATGATTTCGCCGCCGGGGGTTTTTCTTCCGACAACAAGCACCTGAGAAATAACACGCTGGATGCCGAACTGCGCTTCGACTTCTTCCGGGTATACATTTTTTCCGCCGGAACCGACAATAAGGTTTTTTTTGCGTCCTTTAATAATTATAAAGCCTCTTTCATCGATGTAACCAAGATCGCCTGTTAATAAATAACCGTCTTCGTTAATAACTTCTTTTGTGGCTTCTTCGTTTTCAAAATAACCGAGCATTACAGAAGGCGATTTACAGGCGATTTCTCCGATACCTTCGGGGCTTGGATCGAATATTTTTACATCGGTATAAGGGACGGGAAGCCCGACCGAAACATTGTTCCTGTGACGCGGTGTATTAACGCTGATAAGGGGAGAGTTTTCGCTCATGCCGTAACCTTGAACCATGTTAAATCCGAGCGAGTCAAAAAAGTTCGCTGTATCTATGCTTAAAGGGCCGCCGCCCGCGACCATTATCATAATTGAATCGAGCCTTGCTTTTTTTCGGACAATTTTTAAAGCTTTGCGTCCGAACTCAACATTTCCTTCATTTGCTTTTTTCAACGCAATTTTACGAAGCTGATTTAAAACGCCGCGGATAACCGGGGAAAGTTTCTGATAACCGGCATCAATTCCTGCCATTACTTTATCGTAGAGAAGCGGAACGCCGATTAAGAACGTGACTCCTCCGTCTTTAATATCATCAATTACAACCTTACCTACGATTTTTTCGACAATTACTGTCGGGATTCCGGTTACATACGGCGCGATGAATGAACAAGTAGTGGGATACGTATGGTGAAGCGGCAGAACATCAATAAAAACATCCTTATCATTCGGCCGCAGCATGCGGATGGCCGCGCTTGCGTTGGCTATAATATTGTTATGCGAAAGCGTAACGCCCTTCGCAAAACCGGTTGTTCCCGAAGTAAAAACTATAGAAGCCGGGTGATCAGGTGAAATACTGTCCGGCGAAGGCAGCTGCCGGTTTGACGCGTTTTTGCCGAATTCATAATAATCGGTTTTCTGTTCCGCGGCGGCTTCATCGCTATCAGGGCTTATACATACGGATACCTGCATTGAGATGCCGTTAGCCGTCAGAGATTTCGCAAATTCCTTCTTTCTGCCGGAATAGAAAAACGCCTTAGCTCTGGTAATTTTCATTATATTGAGACATTCCTGCTCTGTAACAAGAAAATCAACAGGTACGATAACGATTCCTGCAATAATAGTGCCCATCCAGACAGACATCCATTCAGGCCTGTTTTCAGACCACAGAATAACCCTGTCGCCTTTTACAAGGCCTGCTTCAAGCAGCCCGCGGGCTATCCGGCGGCATTCTCCGCCGAATTTAGCATAAGTCCAGCGGGTAAATTCTTTTTGTTTCCCTGACCTGTAACGGATAAAATCGATATCCGCATATTGTCTTGATTGATGTTCAACAAGCTTAGCAAAATTATCATGAGGGATATCTTTAATAGTCTGCGAAACGTAATCCTCGAATTTTAACATTATCTTACCTCTCGTAAAAAAAGATAAGAATAATATAAACAATTTCTGGAAAAATGTCAAAATAAAAATGCGATTTTTTGCAACTTTTCTGCAAATATTGTGTCGTTGCAAGAGTCAATCGCAAATCAAGCGTTTGTCACCACAAGTAAATAGCGTTTTTTTCCTGCGCGCAGGATTAATTCACCGTCTGTGTTCAGGCTGTCTTCTCCGATAAGCGCAGCAGGATCGGTAATTGCCGATAATTCGCCGTCTTTACCGGAAACAAACGCTCCTCCCTGCTGAACAAGGCGGCGGCCTTCGCTTTTACTGGGAACAAGTCCTGTATCGCAGAAAAGATCGACAATGTTATAACCTCTCCCGAAGAGCGAACGCGACATTTCCTTATTAGGCATTGCCGATTTATCCCCGCCGCTCGTGAAAGCCGCTTTCGCTCCGGCTAACGCCTTATCAGCCTCTTCTTTGCCGTGAATTAAGCAGGTGACCTCCCATGCAAGGCGTTCTTTCGCCTCGTTCGGATTTTTGCCTGATAAACAAAGAGATTTACATTCATCTACGGGCAGGAAAGTAAACATGAGCAGGAAGCGCAGAATGTCCGCGTCTGTAACGTTGCGCCAGTACTGGAAGAAGTCATAAGGTGTGGTTATTGCCGAATCAAGGAAGAGCGCGCCTTTTAAGGTCTTACCCATTTTTTTGCCGTCGGATGTTGTAACTAAAGGAAAGGTTAAACCGAAAGCTTCAACGCCTTCCACACGGCGGATCAAATCAGTGCCGGCGACAATGTTTCCCCATTGATCATCGCCGCCAATCTGCAGGCGGCAGCCGTGGCGGCGGTAAAGTTCAAGAAAGTCGAAACTCTGCAAAAGCTGATAATTAAATTCGACAAATGAAAGACCGGTTTCCATGCGCGTTTTGTAAGCTTCAAAACTCAGCATTCTGTTTACGGAAAAATGCCGTCCGATATCGCGGAGAAAATCGATGTAATTTAAATTCGCGAGCCAGTCTTTATTGTTGGCTGTAAAAGCAGAGCTGCCGTCGAAGCCGACAAAACGACCAATCTGCGCTGTGATAGAATCGACATTTCTGTCCAGTGTTTCGTAGTCGAGCATTTTTCGGGTTTCATCCCTGCCGGAAGGATCGCCGATCCGCGCGGTTCCGCCGCCGAGCAAGGCGATCCCTTTATGACCCGCGCCGCGAAGATGACGGAACGCGAAATACGGAACCATGTGGCCGATATGAAGGCTTCCGCCTGTCGGGTCTGTGCCCTCGTAAAAAGTGATTGGGCCTTCGTCCATCAATTTTGAAAGGCCGTCTGCGTCGGTGCATTGCTGGAAAAATCCCCGTGCTTTTAATGTTTCTATTGCTGAGTTCATGAGGAACATTGTAATAAATTTTTTTTATCATGTCATTAAGAATAAAAATTGAAGCTTTCCAAAAACTTTAGCTTTTGGAAAAAGCTCATTTATCCAAATATTTAAATTCAAACGAATAAACGCCTGATCCTGTCTGCGCTAATAATTTGCCGCCGTCAGCCTTTACAGGCACATTAGATTTTACTTCGGAGCCGGCATTGTTTAATTCGATGACAGCCTGAGTGTTGCAGGGAATTTCAATTTTTAAAGTTACAGTTCCATCTTTAATTTCCCAATTGCTTTTAATTATCCCCTGAACACTTTCAAACTCTGCGCCTGCGCTTTTTAGTCCGCAGTCAAACTGAGGGCTTATCCTGATTTTTTTATAACCGGGTTCTGCGCAGTTGATGCCTACTATACGCCGGCACATCCAGTCGCCCACACATCCGAATGAATAATGATTGTAGGACATGTTGCGGCGTTTTCCTTTCTTAGTAATAGCTGTCCACGATTCCCAGATTGTTGTCGCGCCGTTTTTAACTTCGTAAAGCCATGAAGGGCAATTCTCCTGAAAAAGAATTTTATACGCAATGCCGGCAAGTCCGTTGTCGCATAACACATCCATTATAAAAGGAACCGATAAAAATCCTGTATCAAGGCAATAACCGTTTTGTTTTATAAGCGCGGCCAGGCGGTTAATATATTTTTGTTTTAATTCATCGGGGATAAGATTAAATTTTAACGCCATTATGTACATTCCCTGAAAATCCGCTTTAAATTTACCGTCCTGAGTAATAAAATGTTCATTTTAAACCACTCGCCGTTTTCAATCGCGTTTTTAACGTAATTCATCCATTTGATCATCGATTCGTAATTTTCCACGATGATGGAAACATCACCGTAAAGCTGATACATGTCATCACGCAGGCGTCGCTCCATCCGGCGCAGAGTCTGTTTATAAAGCGGACATACACTAAGTAGTGGTGCCAGGCGTAAAATTTGCCGATAATATAGAAAATGGATAAGGACACTTTAATTCAGATTGTTTTACAGGTAATCACTTCATGGCAGGTTATAGCAATAACCATTGCCATTTTATTATATATTATTTTGGTAAACCATGCGGCAAAAAGTTATCACCGCCCGCGGACAGCCAAAAAAGTAAAAGTGAAAAAGAAGAAAGAAAATAAACCGGAAGCAGCCAAATCAGGCTCAGATGATATAATTCCCGAAAATGATTCAAATGACGACCTAGGTCTTGAAGAAGCATAGAAAACTAAAACTCTCAAAAAAATAAAAATATTTCGCTCTTTAGTCATGCAAATCAGCATATTCAACCCATATATATGGAAATTTCCTAAAATAATTTTCAGGGAATTTTCTTTTATGGAGGCAGAAATTTTATGGAAGATAACGAAACAACACCAATTCAGGAACTAATTTATGAAGTACGGGGGCTGAAGGTCATGTTTGATTGTGACCTTGCTAATCTATATGGTGTTGAAATAAAACGAATAAACGAAAACGTAAAACGGAATCTTAAGAGATTTCCGCCGGATTTTATGTTCCAATTGACAGATGAAGAATGGAAAGATTTAAGGTCGCAAATTGCGACCTTTAGCAAAGATATCAGGAAATATAAGCCTCATGTCTTTACAGAACATGGTATTTTAATGTTATCAAGCGTTTTAAATTCAGACAGGGCGATAGAAACAAATATTAAAATTATGAAGGTATTTGTGCAAATGCGGCGTTATATTTCTGCCCAAAATAATGCAAACGAACAAATTGCCGAGCTTCGCAAGCTTTTAATGCTCCATATAGAGAATAATGATAATAAATTTTCTCAACATGATAAAACAATAAATCAAATAATTTTAACCTTAAATAAATTGATTGAAAAACCTAAAGAAACAAAAAAGATTGGCTTTAATACAGGAAATTAAACCGGAGGAAAAATGATCGAAAAAAACACCGAAGAAAAAATATTATCACATAACGAAACAGACGGCATACAAGGCGGGTGTACGGATAAAAACACTCAACTAAATGATCCCCTGGATGAATCGGTGAAAAACCTGTTCGGGCTTTCGTATCTGTTCCCGTATCAGAGACTGGTGATAACAAATATTCTTGAGGCTGCTTCAGCTGCGCAGTTAAAACAGCGTACAGAGACTAATCTACATGGAGAAATAAATAACAAAATTTCTGATTCTTCTGATGATCTTACTGACAGGGAAACATCGGGAAAACAAATTGTTATACTGCCGACAGGAGCGGGAAAATCATTATGCTTTCAATTACCGGCGATGATGATAGAAGGAATAACGCTAGTCATTTATCCGATTTTATCGTTAATGGCGGATCAACAGAGGCGGCTGAACGAGCGCGGTTTTTCACCGGTGACGCTGCGCGGTGAACAAAGCAGGGAAGAACGGGAAGAAATCTGGGAGAAACTGGAAAGCGGAAAGAGCAGATTTATTATCGCTAATCCAGAAATACTTTTAACAGAGCAGATAAAAAAACGAATCGGGAAAATCAATATCGCGCATGTTGTTATTGACGAAGCGCATTGCGTCAGCGAATGGGGAGAAACTTTCAGGCCGAGTTATCTTGAATTAAACTCAATTATAAAATCGATAAACCCGCCGCTGATTACGGCGTTTACAGCTACCGCAAGCGCTCCCGTGCTGGAAAAAATCAGGAAATATATTTTCGGTGACATTGAAGCGCGGCAAATTGTGGGAAATCCGGACAGGCCGAATATCAGTTACAACGCCGCAGGATGTATCAACCGCGACCTTGCCGTGCGCGATCTGTTAATAGCAAACAGCCGTCCGGCGATTGTGTTTTGCTCGTCGCGCCCCGGAACCGAAAAGCTTGCACATTATCTCCGCAATGAAGTTTACGAAATGGGTTATGACTGGCACGATCAAATTCGCTTTTATCACGCGGGTTTAACAAGGAGCGAAAAAACAAACACCGAGAAATGGCTGCTTCATAATACAGAAGCGGTACTCTGCTCGACATGCGCTTTCGGAATGGGAGTAGACAAGGCTGATGTGCGGACAGTAATTCACAGAGACTGTCCTCCGTCAGTTGAAGCGTATCTTCAGGAATCTGGCAGAGCCGGACGCGACGGGAAACAATCGATGGCGTATCTTTTATGGGGCTCCCCGGATGATGACAGGGCTTTGGAACGGAGCAGAAACAGCGATAACAGAATAGAAAAAGACGCCGATTACTTAAGACTATCCGCGGTAATAAATCATGCAAGAGATAATAATAACTGCCGGAGACACGCGCTTCTTGCGCTGCTAAATTATGATTCAGGCGGAGAGGTGCCTGAAAAAAACTGCTGCGACGTATGCGAAGGAAAATCTAAAAATAATCCGCGCGAAGAACTATCGGTACTAAATTTCTTTAAGAGCAACAAAAGACGCTTTACGCAAAGCGAAGCGTCATCGGTGTTAGCTGCAAATACAACCGTCCGCTGGTCGGAGGAAGAAGCCTCCAGAGTGATAAATTACCTGATAAAAACAAACAAATTAAAACGAAAGAGGTTTTTCCCGTGGAAAGATAAAATTTCTATATAATTGAAGATGTTCCAAAACTTCAATTAATATATTTGCAAATTAATTACTAACACGGCATACGAAAAAAATTCACAAATAAATACCTCCGTTGTTTTTATAAATAAATTATGCTAAGCTCATTAAAAGGCAATTTAATAATGAATCAAAAAGAAAACCATACATTAATTATTGATATATCGAGAGATTCACATGTTCTAAAGGTTCTTGGAACGCCGGTAAGGGTGCGGATACTGGAATTATTGCAAAATCAGGAACTGAATGTTTCGGAAATAGCGCGTCAGCTTGAAATACCTCAATCTACTGTCACGACAAGCATTCTTGCGCTGGAAGAGGCGGGGCTTATCGACAGTTATAACGCGAACGGAGTTAAAGGCGGACAAAAACTCTGCACGGCAAAATATAATGAACTGTTAATCACATTCACTCCTCCGAACATCACTAAAGAAAATAAAATGGTCGAGGTGGAAATGCCTGTGGGGCTTTTTACTTCGTATAATGTATCAACGCCATGCGGGCTTTGCAGCAGGGAAAGCATTATCGGTTATCTTGATGTGCCAAGCACTTTTTATTCGCCCGAACGAATCAAAGCGGCTCTTGTCTGGTTTGGAAAAGGATATGTGGAATACAAATTCCCCAATAATTCGCTGTACATGGAAAAAGCGAATATTAAACGGCTGGAACTTTCTTTGGAAATGAGCTCCGAAACTCCGGGTACTAACAGCAAATGGCTATCTGATATATCGATCAGCATCAATGAAAAAGAAATCGGCGTATGGACATCTCCCGGCGACTTCGGCGACAGAAGAGGAAAATTCACGCCTTCGTTCTGGAAACTGGAAGGTTCCCAGTACGGCATTCTTACAACATGGGAAGTGACAGATAACGGCACATATATCGACAGGCGGCATGTATCGGACGTAAAACTTGATGATCTTGGCCTGAACAAACATCATTCCATTAAAGTGAGAATCGGAATCGCGGAAAACGCCGAACATTCAGGCGGAATAAATATTTTTGGAAAAGGTTTCGGCGATTATGATCAGGATATAATCTTAAAACTTTACCCGGAAAGTTAGTAAAAAAAGGGATTTTCATAACTTCAGTTAATGAAAAAAACACAAATCATAAAAATTTTTTAACTTTGTCACACAATTTATAAATCAACTGTGTTGATATATAAATTTTTTTTATTAATATTGTTGACATATAAATAATTCTTAAAGTAATATATTTTTATATAGGCGTTGTACCTATAGCTATAAATATATCAGGAGGAAATATGAAAAAATTATCTTGGCTATCGCTTTTGCTGGTTGTATGCGTTTGCGTACTTACGCTGGCAACAGGCTGCCAGCGTGAAACGGGAAAACCTGTGCTGACAGTCAGTGTATTCGCGCAGGAACACGAGCAGGTAATGTATCGTGAGGTTATCAAAAGGTTCGAAGAAGCGAACAATGTAACGGTTGATTTCCGCGTCGCAGGCGATCAATATTGGCCGGAACTTGAAGCCGCTCTAAGCGCAAACCAGGCGCCGGATGTTTTCTATCTGGGCATTCCTGATATAAGGCGCCGCGTATGGACAGGAAAAGTTGAGCCGCTTAATAACCTGCTCGATACTTCTACGCTTGGAACAATCTGGCAGGACTCGCTTGACCTCTACCGCTATGATTCACAAACAAACACGCTGGGAAGAGGCAATATTTACGCGCTTCCAAAAGATTTTTCGGCTGTATCAATGACAGTAAACAAGGCGATTATTGAAAAACGCCGCCCGCAGATTCAGGCGCTTGTTAATGACGGAACGCTGCCGTTCTTCCCGGAAATAGACGCAAGAGGAAATCTGCCGGTTTACACATTCACGGAATTTGCGGAACTCTGCCGCGTTCTAACATTTAATGACACATCGCTTCCGGCAACATCAGGCGGAACTCAGGTTTACGGCACTCATCTTTGGGAAGATTTCACGTTGCAGCCATTTATCTGGGGCGCAGGCGGCGAATATCTTGACCCTACAAATACAAGAGTATTATATGATTCCCCGGCATTCATCGAAGGCTACGAAGGTTTTATGAAGATTGTTGAAATGGGCGGATCAGGTTCTTCAGTCGATGAAATTTCAGGTTACCTTAAATTCCTCGCAGGCCGTGTCGCATACTTCCCCTGCGGAACATGGGATGTAGGCGCGTTCCAGTCAATTACAACAGACGCTGCAATCAACCCGAACAGATCATGGTTTGATTTTGACGTGGCTCCGTGGCCGATCAGCGACAGATACAGAAACCTTACAATCGAACAGAGACAGGATAAATGGTTCGGCAGGGTAGACTCAATCGGTTACGCGGTTTCAGCTCAGTCAAAAAATAAAAAGCTTGCCGCGGAGCTTGCGTTCATTTTAAGCGCGGACGAAGAAGTACAGAGATTTATCGCGTTAAGAGGCGGACAGGTTCCAAACATTGTCAGCATGGCGCGCGGCGAGTATCTTTCAGACAGCAGATATTTCCCGCCCGGACGCGTTGTATTTATCAATATGCTTTCTGGACAAAACGGAAAACGCGTTCCTACATCACTTACGTTTAACGACATGTGGCATTCACAGGCGTTTATTCCGGGAGTCGGCGGCGTATGGGCATACTATGAAAATATAAATAACGGCAATTCGCCGGTAAGCGCGTCCGCTTATTTAAGAAGCATTCAATCGGCGGCGCAAAGGCTTCTTGACGAGGCAATCTCCGATATGAATGCAATGAACCCTAACAGGTAATTGAATGAAAAAGCATACAAGCCGGATTCAATTAACAGACAATCTGTGGGGGTATGCGTTTGTAGCGATTCCGCTATTGGGAATGGCGATCTTTATCGTCATTCCCTACATTATGACACTGTACGCCAGCTTTACAAACTGGCCGCTTGGAATGTCGGTATTCAGAGCAAGATGGATTGGATTAAAAAACTTTACAGACCTTTTCAGCAATGAGTTATTCTGGGCAAGTCTTTATAATACATTCTTTTACATGATTGGCATTCCTATCGGCATTGCTTTATCGCTTTTTTTAGCCGCGCTGATGAACCGCGGAACGCCCGGTGAAACAATCTTTAGAGTCATCTACTATGTTCCGGTTGTAACAAGCGTAGTTGCGATAAGCTTTGTTTTTCAGCGTCTCTTTATGACAGACGGCGGCACTATAAATGTATTTCTGCAAGCCATTGGAATAAAAAATCCGCCGATATGGCTTTCCGATCCGCGATGGACAAAATGGGTTATCATCATCATGAATGTGTGGAAGGGGCTCGGCGGAACAATCATTTTATATATCGCGGGTATGCAGGGAATTCCGCCGACGCTTTACGAAGCGGCAAAAATCGACGGAGCCAACGCGTTCAATATTTTCGCGAAAATAACTTTCCCGCTTTTAATGCCCGTAACATTTTATATGATAGTCACAGGCATTATCGGAGGCGCTCAGATATATGTCGAGCCGCGCCTTATGTTTACAAATAACGGGCCTGCGAACAGCACCTTCAGTACGGTAATTTATTTATACGATCATACTTTCCGGCACACCCGGGCGGGTTACGGATCGGCAATTGCGGTTATATTAAGCTTTATAGTATTTATTGTTACAGCTATTCAGATGCGGTTTTATCTGAAGGGGAGCAAATAATGAATGCAAAAAAAATACGCATAGGCGTACATGCATTAGTATTTATTCTCCTTCTCGCGGGATCGGTTGTAATGCTTTATCCGTTTGTGTGGATGATCTTTACATCCTTAAAGCCGAAACTGCACATATACCTTGCGGGTCTTCTTCCGCAGGTGTGGGATTTTTCCAGTTATGTGCAAATATGGGGGCAGATACCGCTTCTGCGCGGATTTTTAAACACAATTTTATATTCTGTTCCTCCTGTAATAGTCGGCGCGCTTGTATCCGTAATGGCGGCTTTTGCGTTATCAAAAATCCGGTTTAAAGGCCATAACATTGTATTTTTGATACTTTTATCATCTATAATGGTTCCTTTCCCGGCGATTATGGTTCCGCAATTTGTGCTTTTCAGCAGCATGCAGATCCTAAACACTCCATTGCCTTTAATACTGCCCAAATTAACAGGAAATGTTTTAATGATCTTTTTCCTTCGGCAGTACATGATCAATATTCCTGATTCGCTGATAGAAGCCGCAAAAATTGATGGATGCAACTATTTTCAGATTTACTACAAGATTGTTATTCAACTGGTCGCTCCGGCTCTTGCAGCTCACGCTGTTCTTTGGTTTATAGCGTCATGGAACGATTACCTTGCGCCGGTAATTTTTATCAGGCAGCAAATTTGGGAGCCGGTCACAGTAATGATTGCAAAATTTAACGCGCAATACGCAATTGATACCCATGTCCCGCGGATGATGGCAGGGTCTGTAATTTTGCTTGTACCGGTTTTGATTATATACGGAATTTTCCAAAGGTGGATAATCCAGTCGGTAATGGTTTCAGCAGTAAAAGAATAATTTCCGCAGCTCCTGTATAACTTTCCTATTGGTTTGCAGGAGCTTTTTTATTTTTATTTTTTGTTCTATCACATGTCAGACACGGGGAGAAAGTGAAAAAAATAATGTCTTTATTATTAGCAATAGTTACAGTGTCAGTAATTTCATGCGGCGGATCATCTAAAACGGTTATACCGGGAGCAAAAGAAAAATATAACGATCCCGCGGCGCCTGAATTTACATCAGTAAGCGTACATGATCCTTCGGTGTTTCTGTCAAATGACAATGAATTATTCGTGATGGGATCTCATCTTGCGGCAGCGAGAACCAAAGACTTAATAAAATGGAATCAGGTAACAACTGACTGGAGAGGCGCTCCTAACAAATTTTATCCTCAGGATAATCCCGATCCTTCGGTGCAGACAGTGCAGTCCCAGATTGCCGACGTTATGCGCGGCTCGCAGTTTCCGATTAGTTTTTACGCCGGCGATATCCACAGAATGCCGGACGGAAAATTTTATCAATATTACTGCATGACATCATCGTGGTATTGCAGCGCAATCGGGCTGTCGGTTGCAGATAACATCGAAGGCCCGTATATAACGCGGGGACTTATCGTTCGTTCCGGCGAAGCCGCGGATGAAAGCAGATCGCCTGACGGCGCCTTTAGATGGCATCAATCCATGTTTCCGAACTGCATCGATCCTCAGGCGTTTTTTGATAATGAAAATAATTTTTACATGGTTTACGGATCATGGAGCGGCGGAATTTTTATCCTTGAACTTGATCCGCAGACAGGAATGCCGAATGATGCCGCCGTCAACGCGGAAAACGGAGGATACGGCAGAAAATTGATCCGTAACAGCCATTCTTCTATCGAAGGCCCATATATAATCTACAGCCTGGAAACACAATTTTATTATCTGTTCGTTTCATTCGGAGGATTAGCAGCTAACGGCGGCTACAACATGAGGGTTTTCCGTTCACGCAGCCCAACCGGCCCGTATGAAGACGCGCAGAACCCGGGAAGCGACATGGCGGAGGATTTAAGACACTCAATGCATTATAATTACGGCGTAAAAATAATGGGCAGTTATACATATGATCCTTTGCCGGGAGAATCGCCGGCAGCCGAATATTTATCGCCCGGTCATAACAGCGTTTATTATGATTCGGATGCAGGAAGATATTTCTTAATATATCACCAGCGTTTTTCAGGGCGCGGCGAATATCATGAAGTACGCGTATGCGAAATGTTTATAAATGAAGACGGCTGGTTTACAGCTTCTCCGTTTCGTTACGACGGAGGCGCTGTCCGCAGTTTTACTCCCGCGGCTGTTTCAGGCACATGGAAGCTGATAAACCACGGCAGAGCAATCAACACAATACCTATAAAATCCGTTGAATACACATTTGCAGATAACGGCGCGGTGACAGGCCCGTATGACAGCGGAACATGGGAATTAAAAAGCGACGGCAAAACAGCGCACATCACTATAGACGGAAAATTATATAAAGGCGTTTTCCTGCGCTGTTACGATGAAGAACAAAAAAAATGGGTGCAGGCTTTTACGGCAATGTCGGCGGACGGCACAGCGCTGTGGGGTGCAGGCGCATCGCGGTAACGCGCCGTTTAAACATCTGTACCATGAGGTATAAAAAAAGTAAAATAAAAAATGTTAATTAAAGGAGTGCTGACCAATGAACAAAACTAAACTTCTGCTGGACAAAGAATATACTGTAGCGCCGCTTGGAAAGCGGCTTTATTCCACATTTGTTGAACATCTTGGGCGCTGTGTTTATGAAGGCATTTATGAACCGGGGCACCCGTCCGCGGATAAGGATGGATTCCGCGAAGATGTCCGCGCACTTGTGCGTGAATTAAACTTCGGCGCGCTTAGATACCCGGGCGGGAATTTTGTTTCAGGTTATAACTGGCTCGACGGAATCGGCCCGCGCGCGTCACGCCCAAAACGGCTTGATTACGCGTGGTGTTCCATCGAACCTAATGAAATAGGCATCGATGAATTCTGCTGTTATGCGAAATCTGTGAACAGCGAAGTGATGTACGCCGTTAACATGGGAACAGGCAGCCCGCAGGACGCGGGGTACATAGTAGAGTACGCAAACTTTTCAGGCGGCACTTACTATTCCGACTTGCGGATAAAAAACGGATACAAAGAACCTCATAATATAAAATTATGGTGCGTAGGAAACGAGATGGACGGTCCCTGGCAAATCTGCCATCTTGACGCGCACGACTACGGAAAAAAAGCGCTTGAAACCGCAAAGATAATGAAGTGGGCTGACCCTTCCATTGAACTTTGCGTATGCGGCAGCGCTACATCATCACTGCCGACATATCCTGAATGGGATCGTTTGGTTCTTGAATACGTTTACGACAAAGTCGATTATATATCACTCCACAGATATTACGAAAATCAGGGAGATGAACTTGATTTTCTCGCTTCTTTTCATGAGATGAATGAATTTATAAAAACAGTAGCTTCTACCGCGGATTATGTAAAAGCGCTGAAACGCTCAAAAAAAACTATGATGCTTTCTTTTGATGAATGGAACATCTGGTATCAGGCGAAAACTCAGCTTAAACAGTGGGAATTTGCACCTCACATTCTGGAAGATAATTATTCGCTTCTTGATGCAGTCTCCTTCGGCGCTTTGTTATGCACTCTTGTCAACAATTCAGACAGAGTCCGCATCGCGTGCCTTGCTCAGATGGTGAATGTAATCGCGCCGATTTTTACGGAAAAAGGCGGCAAAGCGATCAGGCAGACAACATTTTATCCGTTTGCGATGGCAGCAAATAACTGCCTTGGTACGGTTTTAAAACCTGTGGGGAAGACTCCTCTGCTTAAAAGCAGATCCTACGGCGATGTTACAGCAATTCCGAACGCGGCTGTCTGGAACGAAGAAAAGCGCGAAGTAAATATTATCTGCGCGAATATTTCCGCGGAAAGCCAGTATCTTGAACTTGATATGCGTTCATTCGGAAAGGCGGTGTTAGCTGAACATCAGGTACTGTCAGGCGATCTTTCGGCGACAAACACGCTGGAAAATCCTGACAAAGTTAAACCGAAATTTATTAACTGCGCAGGAGCGGCGTCAGAAAAGCCGGAACTAACACTGGAGCCAAAATCATTTAATTTAATAAAATTCAAAGTTTAGATAATTTTAGTCAGCTAACTCATTAACAAATTTGTCGAAGTATTCTTCAAAGGATTGTGACGGTTCTTTTTTATTCTCCAGTAAAAACTTATAAAAGTAAGGTGAAATCACGTGAGAACCTTCATCATGATTTTTGAAATACTCAGTTGGATTAATATCTGTATTTAGTTTTACCATCACATATATGCCTAATGCTTCAACTATATGCTCTTCTATAAATCCATCCATTGTGTGATAACCGGAATTAGGGTTTTGTTTTTTAAAAGCATCTTTAACCCACGGTTTATCGGCAAGTATCTGCAATGATTGTTTTACTCTTCCAAAATCAAAAGCCGGATGAAACACTTCATGTGTAACATTGGATAAAATGCTTTTTTCAGAATACGAAATATCGGATATTATATTATTACCGCAAAGTTTTATTCCATGTGGTTTTGCAAAAGAACACATATAAATAGTAAAATCAGAATCGTCAATATTTTTAAATTGATTTACAAGAGAATGAACATTATACTTCTTTAAATATTGATCAACATCTTCACATTTATTTATTATCTTTGGTAATTTTGTATCCATCCAATATTCTTTAAACCCTTCTGCTTCCAGCTCACCAATTAACGGTATTATTGCACAGTTAAAAAAGGAAAAATACATTGAAAATTCATCATCTGGAAAAATAAAAGGTGTTCGATTCATTGAGTCTGCAATTTCTGTATTATTATTAAGCATTTCAATTAAGTTTCTATCATAAAAATTTGATAATGATGATATGAACAATGTCAGTGCAGGCGAAAGCATCGAATACCCTTGTTTCTTAATAAAATCATGAATATTTTGCTTTATTTTACCGCTGATTAGAGGATAATATTTTTCAAAAATATCTTTATGAAAATCTATGTAATATTGATCCGCTGTCATTATATTTATTAAGCAAAGAATGTCAAAATTATAACATATACTAGTTTTTATTCTCATAATTAACTCTCTAATATTGGACTTGTGCAGCCCCCTAAGATTTTACCGGGTTTATTTTAATTTTGACCAGTCAAGAAAGATAAGCTGATCGTTTCCAACCGCGTCCCAGCATTCCCGCGAATAATCCGCAAATACATGTTTTTTATCCGGAAGAACGGATAAACCTATCTTTGAAGGGAAAATAATATTTACATCTAAATCGTCAATTAAAAGCCCGTGAGTATCGCCGTAATCATTATATTCACAATGGTGATTTTGATTTGTGTTGACTATCATAACTGTCTGTCTGTCTTCGTAACGGCTTATGTATTGAAGATTGAATTTTTTTCCGCAGTCTATAATAGGCATTTCATGCCCTCTTGGACTAAAAGTTTTACCTAATAATTCTTTTTTAAAGCCAAAATATATTTCCCTTATATTTAAAACATTTTCAACTAACGTATTCCCGCCTATTGAGAATTTAAAAAAATGATCCGTTTTTCTTGTAGATTTTACAGGCGCTGCTATTTCCGGGATTACAAACGGTCTTTGCCATAAAATTTTTCCGCCAAGTTCGTTAAGTTCAAGAGCGAGCTTACGAAGATCCTCAACACAAACGGTAAAACTTTTATTATCAATTCCGTCGTCAGCTTCGCTTACATGACGCATTTCTATCATTGCGTTAACAGACAGAAAGCATGTCATAAACGCGAAATCGGCGATTTTCTCAAAGTTATCATCATTGTCAAATCTTGCCCTTGCCGAATATTCAAACAAATTGTCCGCTAATTGCCTCGCTTCAGAAGCTACAACGGCATATCCTTTGCCGTAATTTCCGGCTCTTGCCGCTTCCTGCGCCAGGCTTAATGATAAAGCCCATGCTTTTTGCGCGTATTGTTCGCACAGCCAAATCTTTTTTTCTTTTGTCATCTTTTTTCTCCTTCTGGTTTTGATTTTCCGTAATAATATCCGGAAATATTATAGTTAAAATAATTCGTTAAAACCGGCCGCAGTTTTTCTAATGCTCTGCGGTGATGCGATAATACTGTATTAAGATTAATTCCGTACTTTTCGCTGATTTCCTTAAATGAAAAATTTTTATAATAACGTTCATTAATTATAACCTGTTCAATCCGCTTTAAAGTCTGCAATGATTCAAAAATGAAAACAGTATCTTCAGCTTTCTCAATTTCCTCGGTGAAACTGTCTTCATCAATAAGCGGAGATGTTAAATCAAAATAAATAGATATTTTATTATCATTATCATTTCTATGAAATACTTTGTAAGCTGTCCGCAAGCACGCGACAGACATATATCCAAAATTATACTGCGCGTTATTAAAACCTTCGGACTTTGCTACATCAAGAAACGTCTGGTTTACAATTTCATCCGCCATATCTACAATGTTGCGTCTTGAGTAAAATTTTTTCTTTACATAAGAAACAAGATTCCTCCTTAAATCGTCAATGTCTTCCAATTTTTTCTCCGTCTTCATTTAAACAGTTTCTATTATATAAAGGCGATTGAAGCAGGCAATTATTGCAAATTATATACAATTATAGTATTAGAGTGTCTTAAAATATTTTACATAAAAAATTTAAAATGAGATTAATATTATTCATGTTTATCCTGATGTTTTTTATTTTACATCAATCTTCACTGTAACCGGTTTAGGCGCGCCTTTTTCCACAGCAACAGAAACAGGCGCGGCGTCAGAAGCGGTAACAGAATAGGAACCCGGCGCCAGTTTGTACTCGCCCTGCCCGTTTACAGTTTCAAAAACCGAAGATGAAAGCTCAAACTCAATTTTTTCGTTTTTACCAGCCGGAATAAAAACGCGGCGGAAAGCTTTCAACGACGCGATAGGTTCGTCATCACTCCGGCCTTCTCTGCTGATATAAATCTGAACAACTTCATCAGCATCGTATTTACCGTTATTCGAAACAGTGACTGCCGCCTTTACAGATCCGCCGGAAGAAATTGATGAAGATGAAAGAGCGATCGAATCAAATTTAAAATTCGTGTAAGACAAACCGAATCCAAACGGATAGAGCGGCTTTTGTGTCATATAACGGTACGTGCGTCCTTTCATGGAATAATCGGAATAACCGGGAAGCTGATCGGTTGAAGCGGGGAACGTAACAGGAAGTTTTCCGGAAGGCACTGTATCGCCGAAAATAATATCAGCGACAGCCTGACCGCCTGACTCGCCCGGATACCAGGCGAAAATAACTGCATCGGCGAGTTCTTCGGGGAATGCGACAGCGCTTCCGCCTGTCAGCACGAGTACAACTTTTTTGCTTACAGCGCGAATAAATTTTAAATGATTAAGCTGCCACTGCGGCAGTTCTATTGTGTCGCGGTCGCCGTTTGAATCAGAGGCGATTGCGTCTCCTTCCTCTCCTTCCATTGCGCCGTCAAGACCCATCACCACAATTGTTACATCGGGCGCGTCTTTCTGAAGCTGGTTTGTTGTCTGCGCGGATAATCCGGCGAAACTTACCGCCTTTCTGTTTTCGCAGTACATGAGGCATCCCTGTTTATATTCAAGGTTGATGCCGAACTTGTCCTTAACCTTTTCACCTAACCCTTCCAGCACGGTGATAAAATGTGAGCTGACACCGTAATAGTTGCCGAAGAGAGTATGCGCGTTAGCTGCTCCGGGACCCGTTACGCCGATTTTTTTAGGACTTGAATCAAGCGGCAAAAGGTTGTTGTCGTTTTTAAGCAGGACGATGGATTTATGCGCGGTTTTTAACGCAAGCTTTCTGTGTTTTTCGCAATTTATAACTTCCCTGCCGAGTTTATCGTACTTTCCTGTACCGGGAGGATCGAACATTCCAAGTTTAAAGCGCGTAAGCAGAAGACGTTCAAGCGCTGTGTTGATTGTCTCTTCTGTGACAAGCCCTTGTTTATGTGATACTGTCAGCATCGGATAAGTGCAGCCGCAGTTTAAGTCGCAGCCAGCGTTAAGCGCAAGCGCTGCGGACTCCTCGGCTGTCTTAGTAACATTGTGGTGAGTGTGAAAATCGCGGATTGCCCAGCAGTCGGAAACAAAATGACCTTTAAATTTCCAGCGGCCGCGGAGAACATCTTTCATTAGAAAATTACTCGCGCAGCACGGTTCGTCCAGAGTGCGGTTATAAGCACCCATTACAGATTCAACTCCGGCTTCTTCGACAAGAGCTTTAAACGCGGGAAGATATGTTTCAAAAAGATCCTTTTGGCTGACAACCGCGTTAAATGAATGGCGGTCTTTTTCCGGCCCTGAATGAACAGCGTAATGTTTCGCGCACGCGGCAGTTTTTAAATTTTCTGGATCATCACCCTGAAGACCGTTGACAAGGGCGACTCCTATGCGGCTTGTAAGATACGGATCCTCTCCGTAAGTTTCCTGTCCGCGTCCCCACCGCGGATCGCGGAAGATATTTATATTAGGCGTCCAGAAAGTAAGCCCCCAATACTGCCCGCGGTTACCCTGCTTTATCGCCTCGTTGTATTTAGCGCGCGCTTCATCGGAAATAGCCTCGGCGATTTCTTTTACAAGACCTTCATCAAAAGTTGCGGCAAACGCAATCGCTTGAGGAAATACAGTCGCCGTCCCTGCGCGCGCAACCCCGTGAAGACACTCATTCCACCAGTTATATTCAGGAATTCCAAGCCGCTCAACCGCCGGGCTTATGTAAAGAAGCTGAGAAACTTTTTCTTCTATAGTCATCTGAGAAATTAATTCTTTTATTTTTGAAACTCTGTCCATAATGTTCCCCTTGTATTATATAAATATGAGAATCTTAAAAAACTAAAGTTTTTAAAGATATACTAATTTCTATAAGCGTATAGCCTTCTGCACGCATCTTCAATATCCTCGCGATGACCGAATGATGAGAATCGAATATAACCCTGCCCCGCCGGACCAAAACCCGCTCCCGGTGTTGTCACTACCTGACATTTTTCTAAAATTTCAGCAAACACTTCCCAGCTGTCTCTTCCCGGGAAATGCGCCCAGATATACGGCGAATTATCGCCGCCTATACATTGAATATTAAGCTTTTGCAGCGCGTCTCTAATAATCTTAGCGTTGTTTAAATAAAAATCCGTTAACCCGCGGATTTCTTGAAGGCCCTCGTCGTCTAACGCAGCAAGCCCTCCGGCCTGAGCGATGTTTGAAGCGCCGTTAAAAATGGTTCCCGCGATTCGGTTCCAATCGGTGTTTACGCTGAAAACCTCACCGCTGCCGCTTGAATATTTTAACGCCTTTGGAACAACTGACCAGCCGAGACGTACTCCCGTAAATCCGGCGGGTTTGGAAAATGAATTGACTTCGATTGCGCAGGTTTCCGCTTTATCAATTTCGTAAATGCTTTTCGGAAGCGAAGCGTCGCGGATAAATTCGCTGTACGCGGCGTCAAAAACGATGATGCAGCCTTTCTTTACGGCGGTTTCAACTAACGCTGTAAGCTGCAAACGATCCGATACGGCTCCGGTCGGGTTGTTAGGTGAACAAAAATATATCAGACTGTCATTAGGAATTAATTCAAGATCGGGGAAAAAATTATTATCCGCTGTACAGGGAAGATAAGTTATTCCTTTGTATCCGCTCCCTTTCCCGCCCGCTTCATCATACATCGGACCCGCGGCTCCTGCGAGAACAGAACCGTCGACATAAACAGGGTACGACGGATCCTGCACGGCGATTTTTACGCCGCTGCCGAAAAGTATCTGAAGTCTTCCGATGTCGCACTTCGCTCCGTCGGAAATAAAAATCTCGTCAATAGAAAATTTCCCGCCGTAAAAAACAGAAGAAATTTTATTCCTTAGCTGCGCAAGCCCTTCATCCTGATAACCTGAGTAGCCTTCCTTTGTTCCGAGCTTCTTCGCTCCTTCCACAAGACCCGCGTTGATATGCGGCAGAACTGGTTCTGTAGTGTTTCCGACTCCCAAGCTGATAATCTTTGCGTCAGGATGAGCGGCGGCGTACTCGCGCTTGCGTTTTGCGATTTCAGGGAAAAGATAACCTGCTTTTAAATTGGCGATATTTTGATTTCGTTTTATCATAATTACTCCGGGATTTATAATATCCTGATTAAGAAAAATTTTTAAGACTTAATAAATCCAGCGTGGCAAAATAGTCTTCTGTTGTTTCCGCTCGTCGAATCTGCGTAATTGATCCGTCTGAGCGGAGAAGAAGCTCTCCGCAGCGCAGTTTTCCGTTGTAGTTAAAACCCATCGATCTTCCGTGAGCGCCGGCATCATGAATAACAACAAAATCACCCGCGCAGGAATTTCCGCTGACCGCGGTTTCAGCGGCGGTTTCAATTTTTGGAAGTTTTCTTTGAACAGCGAACTTGTCGTTGTTTTCGCATAAGCTGCCGACAATGTCATAAGTTTCAGATAACGGCGCGGATTCTTTTCCGGGAACTGTTATGTGATGATACGCGCCGTAAAGCGCAGGGCGCATTAAATCCGCCATGCAGGCGTCAAGAGCTATATAATTACGGTAGATTTCTTTTTTATGAACGGCGCACGCAACCAGCCAGCCGTAAGGTCCGGTAACAACTCTGCCCCATTCTGTGCGTATTTCCATCGGATCGAGTCCCGCAGGCTTTAAAATTTCATCGTACGCTTTTTTTATTCCGCTGACCAAAATTTGATAATTTACGGCTTCCTGATCCGGTTTATATGGAATTCCCATGCCGCCGCCAAGATTGATAAACTCAAGCCGCACTTCTGTTTTTTTAATAATTTCCGCTGCAAGTTCAAAGAGCATCCGCGCCGTTTCAACATGATACGGAATAGAAAGTTCGTTACTCGCAACCATTGTGTGCAAAGCGAATTTCTTAACTCCCTTTTGCTTTAAAATCGCGTAACCCTGAATCAGCTGATCGCGGGTAAAACCGTATTTTGCTTCTTCCGGTTTGCCGATAATCGCGTTTCCTTCTTTAAGAGAACCGGGATTATAACGCATGGAAATAAGCTGAGGCAATCCTGCTGTTTTTTCAAGGAACTCAATGTGGGTAATATCATCAAGATTAATAACCGCGTTCATTTTTCTTGCGGCGGCATATTCCTTAGCGGGAGTTTCGTTGGAGGTGAGCATAATATCCCCGCCCTTCATGCCTGACATTTCAGCTAACATAAGCTCGGGAAGGCTCGCGCAGTCCGCACCGAATCCCTCGGCTGAAAGAATTTTAAGGATATAAGGATTAGGCAGAGCTTTTACGGCAAAATGATTTTTATATGAAGGAAAAACAGAAAAAGCTTTTTTAATGCTCCGGACATTTTCGACAATCGCTTTTTCATCATAAATATAAAAAGGCGTCGGATAACGCTCCGCTAAATCTTCCAGCGCGGTTTTATTTAACGGAAAATATTTTTCACTCACTTATGACTCCAAAATAAAATTCTACTCACGCAGAGATCGCAGAGTTATAATTCAAAATCTTAAGAAAATCATTAGTTATCATTTTAACTTAAATAACCTTTATGTTTTAAAAGTTCCGCGTTTAAAATACCGCCGCCGGCGGCGCCGCGCACTGTGTTATGCGAAAGCGCGACAAAGCGGATATCGAAAACTTTGCATTGTCTGAGCCTGCCAATAACAACAGCCATCGCTTTATCGGCGTCGCGATCTTTGCGCGGCTGCGGGCGGTTTTCCTCTTCACGGTATATGATCGGCTGTTCCGGCGCTGTCGGAAAACCAGCCTCCTGAGGCAGTCCTTTATAGGCCGCCCATATTAATTTTATTTCATTAAGCGAAGACGGCTTTTTCGCGCCGAACTCAAGGCTGACGCAGGCAGTGTGGCCGTCTACTACAGGTACGCGGTTACAGTGCGCGGAAATTTTCGGGAAATCAGCGTTCTTAAATACTCCGTTATCGATTGTACCGAAAATTTTAAGCGGCTCTTTTTCGGACTTTTCCTCTTCGCCGCCGATGAACGGAACAATATTATCGATCATATCCAAACTTGGAACGCCGGGATAACCTGCCCCGGAAACAGCCTGCATTGTGCTTACGATAACTTTTTGCGCCGGATAGCCGGCTTTCGCGAGAGCGTGAAGCGGTTTCATATAACTTTGTATAGAACAGTTTGGTTTAACAGCGATAAAACCGCGATCCCAGCCGCGGGATTTTTTTTGTATTGGAATAATATCAGTATGTCCGGGATTTATTTCCGCGATTAAAACAGGAACATCGTATGTCCAGCGGTGAGCCGACGCGTTAGAAATAACCGGAATTCCCGCGGCGGCATAACTTTCTTCCAGAGTGCGTGTTTCATCCTTGCTCATTTCAAGCGCGGAGAAAACAAACGAACATCCGCCATTTTTAAAAGCCGCGACAGCGCGTTTAACATCATTTGCGTCTTCTACTGTAATTTCACCTGTATCCTGAGCGTAAGTTGACGCATGCTGCCATCTTCCGGCAACGGCGTCTTTATATTTTTTTCCGGCGCTGCGCGGCGATGCTGCCGCATAACGCACCTCAAACCAGGGGTGATTGTTTAATAGTGTGATATACTGCTGCCCTACCATGCCGGTAGCACCCAGTATACCCACTGGTATCTTTTCCATAACGGGCTCCTTAAAATAATGTTAACATAGAATAAAACGATTTTTCAATATTAATAATCAAAATAAAAACTTAGTAATTAAAGCTATTCAATAACTCCTGTTTTAATGATTTTTATAAAAAATAAATATGACGGCTGTACACAGCCTTGGGAGGCTAGAATGGCAAGAATTTTCACAAGTGTTTATTGACGAGTCTGTCCGGTGTTTTTACATTTTCTTTAATAAAATAATTTCCCAGCGCCAGACAGACTTGCCTATACAACTTAATTTAACGCAGCCATAGACGCCTCCAAGACTGAATACAGCCGCCATATTTTAATAATATAAATAATATTTAACAAAGGTTATTTCATATATCAATAAATCCATTTGTTAATAAATTAGCCAGTACGACATGAGCGTAAAATTTAAATATGTTAATAGGCGGGAGCAGACTGCGTGTAAGCAAAACTATCATTGGCATTCTCTGTCGGAGAGACCCAGCACTTATTTATTATGTTTCATGTCAATTAATTAATGTGGATTTTTATTCATGTGCTGGGGCTCGTAGACAGGCTCCGCCAAAAGTTTTGCATACCCGCAGCCTGTCCCGCCTATATATATTCGATTATTCGCTCATACCATATATGTTTTTAAGGAAAAATATTTTTATAAGAGTTTTTGAATAGAATTAGATTTTCTTATTTATACCAATATAATAAGTTTCCACTGACTCGCCCCGGCATGCCTGAGGTTTAAAACTTTTAGCGGTTTCAAAAATAGTTTTCATCTTTTTAAGAAGAGAGTCCGTTCCGCTCCCTTGGAATATTTTTAAAGCGAGATTACCGCCGGAGATTATGCAGTTTTCCGCGTAAGATACAACAGTTTCAGCAAGCTCTAAAGATCGGGCGGAATCAATTATATGGCTGCCTGTAGTGTTAGGCGCGGCATCGCTGATTATCACAGAGTACGGCCCTTTTGACAACAGAACATTGCGGACATCATCCGCAGTAACATCGCCCTGTACAAAAAAGAAATTACCGCCGTCAAATAAACCATTATCGAACTCGCGCGAAAGCGGCGAAAGATCGGCGGCTGTAAGAAAGCATGCCTGACCATTTGCTCCGCCGGCGTCCGCTCCGGTTTTGGATATTGAAAATTTTCGCAGCACATAAAGGCTCCAGCTTCCGGGAGCCGCGCCTATATCAAGTACGCGAAAGCCCCCGGCGGCTCCGCACTTATATCTAAAAATAGAGAACTTCTCTTCGATCTCCATCAGCTTATAAACAGATCGCGCAGGGTATCCATCTTTACGCGCTTTTTGCTGCCAGTAATCAGGTTTCTTGTAATCTGTCATTTATTGGATTATAATGGCTTATGAATCAAGAGTATATACAAAGAATATCAAAAATTGAGGCAGAGCTGAAACGCTGGCTTCCGGAAACGCCGGATTCAACCTGGAATGAACAGGTATTTACCGGCATCGGAAAAAACGCGAGCGCTGAGACAACCGCGCTTTTAATAAACCCTTTAAAAGAACTGCTTTCCCGCGGCGGAAAAAGATGGCGGCCTTTATTAATGACGCTTGTCTGCGAAACTCTCGGCGGCGGAGATGCTTCAATTCCGCTCGCGCCGCTTGTTGAATTTTCACATAACGCAAGCATGATACATGACGATATCGAAGATGAATCTGATGAGCGCCGCGGAAAACCGGCAATCCACAAAATTTACGGCGTTGATACCGCGATTAACTCAGGATCGTTCTTTTATTTTCTTTCAGCTTCATGCATAGAAACATACCTTCACAAAGCATCTACATCCAATAATAAAGAGACAATTTACAGACTTTGGACGGAATGTATGAGAAGGCTGCATCTGGGACAGGCGCTGGACATAAACTGGCACCGTAATATTTCTTTTGTGCCAAAGATAGATGAATACTATGTTATGTGCAAATTAAAAACAGGAAGCCTTACGCATCTGGCGGCCGAGTTAGGCGCTTATGCGGCGGGCGCTCCGCATAAAACGATAGATGTCCTTGGCGAAGCCGCGGATTTAATGGGCGTTGGTTTTCAGATAATTGATGATGCAAGAAATCTGACGACCGGCAATCCCGGAAAAAAAAGAGGCGACGATATCGTAGAAGGAAAAAAGAGCCTGCCTGTTCTGTTATACATGCATAAATTTCCGGAAAAAAGAGATCGCGTTTTTTATTGTTTCCATGTCGCGAAACATGAAGGAAGCAGAGCGCCGGAAGTCAGCGAATTAATGGATACAATGATTGCCTCAGGCGTAGTCGCCGAAGCGGAAGTAATAGGAAAAGATATGCTGACCAAAACACACGAGATTCTGAACTCGCGCGAATTTGCAGATTTACATATAAACGAAAACGGCCGCGTCTTATTGGATGGTTTAGTCGATTTAATCAGTTAAGACGACAAACGGGTTAATTGAATATACAAAGGAACTTTACCGGACAATATTTAAAAATCAAGGAAAGATGAAAGCAATGGTAATAAGTGAAATATGGTCGATTCTCAAAACAAGCCACGGGAATGCGATTTTATTAAAGCCCAAAAATCTTGATATTGTAGTGCCTATTTTCATCGGAACTTTGGAAATGCAGTCAATATTAATCGGAAAAGAGGGAATGCCCCTGTCGCGGCCTCATACCCATGATTTATTCCTAAACATGCTTGCAAGCGTTAACCTTACAATAAAGAAAGTGGAAGTCCATGAACTAAAAGACGATGTTTTCCACGCCCGTTTAATCATTACAGGCGGCGAATATACAAAAGAAAAACCTTTAATCCTGGACAGCCGCCCATCAGACGCTTTTGCGATCGCCTCACGAAAGAAATGCCCCGTTTACCTTGCATCTTCCATAATAGAAGAAACAGGCGTTCCTTTGTCATATTTTGTTAGCGATTTGGAAGAATCTTCCGATGATCAATATAGGTCGCTTAAAGAGCAGCTGGAACAGGCAATTGCGGAAGAAGAATACGAACAAGCCGCGGAGATACGGGATTTATTAAAATTGCTTGACGCTGATTGATTTTCGGCCTGTCGTGTATTGAACAAAATTTTTATTTAGATTAGAGTGAGTTATGTTGCTTCAAAACGAAAATAAACTGTCTGATAATAGCAGGCTTTCTGAAGCTGCAGAAACAATATTCGGTAAAAAACTGCCTTTTGGGCTTTCAGGAATTACAATTTTCAGGTTTACAGCGGTAATGCTGATATTTTTACTGATAAATCCGGGTCAATATATAAATATCAGAGAGCTTCCCGCCGCTGAACATGATTTTTCCGCAGAATACGGGGTTGGCGGCGGCTATTTCTCGGACGAAAACATATCAGAAATAGAACTGGAAATGCTGCCCGATTCCGTAGATTCTTTAATAATCGAGCCGGAATCCGTTTCAAGAACCCGCATCATGTTTAATGATTCATATATGGTAAAAACCGGAGATAATATCAGCACTCTTGCGGTAATTTTCGGATTAAATCAGGATTCAATAATATCTGTAAATAAAATTACAAACTCGCGCCTGATGCAGGCAGGCAGAGCGATTAGAATTCCCAATCAGGACGGACTTTTACATACTGTAAAAAACGGGGAAACTCTGGACTCTGTAGCCAACCGGTATAACGCGGATCCGGAAGCGATAAAAATCGCCAATGAACTTTTTTCGGATTATATAGCGGCGGGAAAAGATCTTTTTATACCGGGCGCGCGCCTTGACTGGACTACCCTTCAGGAAATTAACGGCGATTTATTTGTCTGGCCTGTCAGCGGAGCGATTACTTCGGCTTTTGGATACAGGCGGGACCCGTTTAATAATAATTTAATTGAATTCCATAATGGTATTGATATCCGCGGGGTTACGGGCACTCCGGTATACGCGGCAATGGCAGGCCGGGTCAGCGCTGTCGGCTGGGATAGTATTTTTGGAAATTATATAATAATTAACCACCATTCCGATTATCGTACGTTATACGGCCACCTCAGCGTCATCCGGACAAGAACCGGCGCCAGCGTCGGTCAGGGAGAGCGTATCGGTGATGTCGGCAGCACAGGACGAAGCACAGGTCCTCATCTGCACTTTACAGTTTATAAAAACGGCATTGCGATTAATCCGCGTCCTTTGATGCGGTAATAAAAATTATCAGGCGCCGGGTTCTTCTTTTATTTCAGGCAGTAAAATTTTATCAACTTCGCTGGAAATCCGGGTTTTAATTTCATGCGCTAAGGTTTGTCTTACTGTAGTATCAAGAGATTCGAGAGAATTTTCTGATTCTTGCAAGTTATACTCTTTTCTGTTTATATCATCAATAAAAAGCCTGAATGGTTCAATTTTAAGGGCTTTTGCGATCTTTTCCACCATCTCCATAGACGGAACTCTGCTGTTTATTTCAATTTCACCAATATAACTTGTAGATGTATTAAGCATTTCTGCCAGTTTCATTTGAGAAATATGCCTGTATTTTCGGTATTTTTTCATATTATAAATAAAGATTTTCATCATCTCCATATTTTTATATGCTAGGTGTATATATAATACCTTAACAATACGGTCTATGCGAATAATTGGTATTATATTATAATCAATGTGCGAATAGAATAAAAAGGTAATATTGTCAAAAAGGTGCAGGAAAATGGAAAAGTTGTATTTTAACTGGCGTTATTATGGGCTGGGACATGACGGATATCAAATCGGCATGAAAAATCTATTTTCTGAGAATATTATTTACCTTATCAGAGCGAATACTTTAGTTGCGGTTTTAGCCATATCTTTTGCGATTTTTCCGGTAATAAATGAAAACAATTTTTTTAAGGCAAGAATTTATTTAATATCCGCAGCCGCAGCAATTATAATGCTTGCGATATCGATTTATAATTATAAAAAAAAATTAAGAAATAGAAAAACAGGCAATTGGCTGATATATTTATTAATTTCATTATATTACATAAACATAATGTTTATCGGATTATACCTGGCGGTTTGGGCTGAACCCGCAAGAATCGCAGGGTCTTTTATAGGCATTCTGATATGCGCGTTACTGCCGTTTATAATTTCGCCTGTGTTATATTTATGCATAATAATCAGTACAGTAATTCTTTATATAATGTTTATAGTCTTATTTAAAATTCCGGCAGTGTGGAATTATGATATACAAAACGCCGTTTTTGCCTGCATAATCAGCATCGTTTTTGGCTGGTATTTAATTATGCACAGAATGACCGCCGCCTATTGCATAAACAGGCTCGAATCTGAAAACACAATAGACGCGCTGACTCAGCTGAAAAACCGGAGAGATTTTATGCACACATTTCACAGGTATGTTTCAAATCACAGGTCTTCGGATAAATTTTTATGCATTGCTCTTCTCGATGTAGATTGTTTTAAAAGTTACAACGATCACTACGGACATCCTCAGGGCGATGAATGTCTGCGGAGAATCGGCAATGTTCTGAGCAGCCTACATAAAGATAAAAATATATATGCCGCAAGAATCGGCGGCGAGGAATTCGCCATGCTATGGTATATAGAAAATGATTCGGAAGCAGACAACATCGGCGCATATATAAATCAGAGAATAAGGGATCTAAATATTACTCATGAGAAATCATTTGTAATGCCGTATATTACTGTCAGTATCGGAATACATATCGCCCAATGCGGAAATCTTTATGACATCAAGGATTTATATAATCTGGCTGATAAACTGCTTTATGACGCCAAGAATAAAGGACGAAACTGTACTGTTGTAAGCGCGTGATGCCGCGCCGTTTTAAAATTACTTTCAGGTGCCGGGTTTATCTTCTTCTGTCTTAGTCGTCTCATTGTCAAGAGATGAAAACATTGAGGAAAACGGCGATACAATGTCAAGGTCATCCTGAACCGGTTCATCGTCTTCGATTTCTACTTCTTTAACAGGATGATTAAATTCAATTTCGCTTGCAAGCGAAAGAAGCCCCATCCCTGCGCGGGAAGCGTTAGCTTTTTCTTCCGCTTTAATAATTTCTTCAATTTCTTCCGCTTCTTCGATTCCCTCAATTTCATCGAACTTTTTGACAACTTCGATATTAAAAACAGGATTTGTCTGTTCTAACTCATCAATTGCTTCCGCTTCCCCGGTTTCATCAGGCTTTTTTGCATCATCCGATGTTTCCGCTTCTTCAATTTCGTCAAGCTCTTCGATTTCATCCAGTTCTACAATTTCATCCGGCGTTTCAGCTTCCTCGATTTCGTCAAGCTCTTCAATTTCGTCTAACGTTTCCGCTTCGTCTGTCTCATCAAGCTCGCCGGCTTCTTCCAGCTCTTCAGCCTCAGGCGCTTCATCAAGCTCCTCAACATCATCAATTATTTCAGCGTCTTCAACTTCGTCAAGCTCTTCGATTTCTTCTACAGCTTCAGGATCAATAATTTCATACTCTACGGTAGTTCCTTTCGCTTCTATTGTTAATTGACTGGTAACGTCATAGCCTGTTCCTGTTTTAATTACTGTTAACAATTCGTCCCATGATTTATCAATAGTATTGTCAATGATTTTTTCTGTTTTTGGTTTCAGCTTTAAACTTCTTTTAAGTTCCGCGTGAATCCCGTCGCGGCGCTGCTCAAGCTCAAGTATCCATTTTATTCTTTCTTCCCTTGTTTTATTTATGTACAGCTGTTCAAAGAGATTTTCTCTAAGGCGTTTTATGCGGCTTCGCACAAGAGTCAGCGGATGAGGTTTAAGGCTTAAAAAGAAAAAGACCGTTAAGAAAAATGTCAGCGACAGAGAAAGCCTGAAAATAAATCCCATGCGTCCGGAAACGGAAAAAACAGAATCGTTAACCATGCGGCCAAGGAACATTCCGTTTCCGGTTTTTGATGAAACCAGTGAATATGAAATTCCGGAATCCGCGGCATTCAGAATAACGCGTCCCGTCCGGTCATGACTCCAGAGTTCAGAAACTCTTCCGCGGATATCGGATTTGGATGTTTCAGGGCTTCCGATTAAAATACCGGAAGGATCCTCAATAATCGAAACAACATCGCTGAATAATAATCTGCCTTCGGCGATAAGCCTTTCGCTTATGGTACGGACTGAAACTGTAAAGAGCGCGGTTCCGCGCTGGATATCCATAGAATCAAAAAAAGGAAATGAAAAGATGATTCGGTCATACTGCTCATACAATGAAAACTTAGCGCCGCCGCCTGCGGGGACTCTGATAATATCGAACGGGAGATTTGATTCATCCTCGTAATAATTTCTGTAAGCGGTTGATTCATTATTATGACTCAGAATATGAGCGGCGGAAGTGGAGTAATGTATCCTGATTCCGTTATTATCAATGAACTGAACAGACTGAAGTCCGGCGGTTGATTCCAGTAATAATCCGTACAATCTTGAGCGGCCGAAAATGTCGGCATTTGTTTGATTGTACATAAAGCTGCGGCGGACTGCCATATCGTTTAAAGTAGCCGCAAATTTCTCCTGAAGCTCAAAAATATGATTCCGTACAATTTCAGCGTCTTTAGAATTTTCACTTATATAAGAAGCGACAAGAGAGGGATTGTAAAAACGTGTCCGGATAAAATCCAGCAGGCCTTTGTCCGCCGCATACGTATATCCAAAATATACTAATACAGAGATTATCAGCGCCAGTACCGGTTTTAGAAAATTTGGCAATTTACTTATTATCCCGTTTATCTAAAATATCGGCAACTACTATGGTAAAAAATCATTGATTTTAAGGTCATTATCTGAATAATTCAGAAATTACTGGGCAGGAGGAAGAGGAATCACAGGAGGAGCGTCCGAATTAGCAGGCTTAATTCCAAGGTTTTTCATCTGCTCTTCTTCTTCTTTCTGAGCGCTGTAATCATATCTTAATTGATTGGCTTTAACATAAGTGTTTTTTAACGCCGATAATTCGGGTTTAATGCCTTTAATTTTATCTCTGTCTTCCGTGGTCGCGGATGATTTAAAAAAATCATCAAGCGCGTTCAAAGTTTTATGAAGCGTCGTCATTTCTTTAATATTTCTTTCAAGATAATTGATAATCTGTTCTTCCGACATCGCGGCAAGCTTGTTATAAGCGGGACCGCGCACGAAACTGGTTAATATTTTATTCTTTTTTTCTATATCGCTTATAAATTGGCGGAAGTATATCTTTTCTTTTACCGAAACTCCCTTTGCTTCATCCATTTTATCAATGGTGTAAATAATTTCTTCGGGTTCAGCGTTTGTAATCTGCCTGATTAGTTCCTTGATTGTCTCAAAAAAGCTTTTTTTTCTGCTGTCCAAAACTCCCTGATTTTCAAGGAGCTTATTAATAATTTCTGTAAGTGAATTTGACGCTCCGCCGATAACAACAATTCCGTCCAGAAGGATTTTCTTAAAATCTATTGTCTGTTTTACAACTTTAGATTTTTCCTCCTTAACCATAAGAGAGCTTAGAATATTATCTCTTAGGTCGCTGCCTTCTTTTGAATTATCCTCTTTAATAATTTCATCAATCAATTCTTTATAAAAAGGAGTGCCCGGCAGGGCAGAGGGCAGTTTTTTCCTGATACTATCCGGCGTGGCTTCACCCGCGGACATACCTTGAGTAATATTCTTTCTGACATTAAGTTTATAAGTCTCTCTGTAAAAAACATTCAGCTCTTTAAGTGTCGCCATCGAAGCCGCGGTAGTTTTTGACAGCCTTGAAAGACTTTCCCCGATTATGCTGAGGGTAAGAGTATCGACGCCCATTTTTGACTGATTGGTTAAATCGGCGACAAGTTTAGTCATGATAGACTGAGCATCCGGCGAGAAAGCCACCCAGTCTATGTAACGGATAAGCCCGACAATTCTTTTAATTCTGTCAAGATTGAGAAAATCGACGCCAAGCTGGTAAAAATTTACAAGAAAGTCCAGCTGACTGTCATAATTTGAAAGCCTGATGGTAAGCTGTTTAATGCGTTCATTTTCCGCAAAATTACCGGAATCGGGTATCTCCAACTCGCTGATTTTTGTTTCCTGCTTGTACGGGTCTTCATCAATCAATTTTTTCTTTAAGAAAATATTATATAAAGAGGCATAAGATATCTGAAATATTCTGAGGTTATCCTTTAATTTGGTTAATTCATTCCTTTCGAGCCAATCCTTACGGTTAATGAGAATTTGATCGAGGGTAGAAATATATTCCGCTGTTTCCATTTCTTATAAGTATGATATATTTTCGACAAATTTGCAAATTTCCTATAGTTCGGTCATGCGCCGAAGCGTTTTCGACCCATATATACATATGAAAATAATAAAAACAAAATTAAAAGACATTATTTTAACGTCGCTGCTGCAGGCCGCGCTGCTTGCAGGCAGTTTTATTTTTAGCGCGTGCGGTGAAATCAGCCCTTCGGAATATATTTTGCATTTTCCGAAAGCGCCGCAGTCGTGGCTGTTTGTTTTAAACGCCCCTCCTCACTGGCGCGTTGAATGGCTGGATACAGCAGGGCGGAAACAAACGGCGGATATAACGCCTTTCCAGCCGATAAAAATCGAAATTCCGGTTACATTGGCTAATCCGGTTACCGCATGGCCTTATTGGCCGGAATATAATCTTATCCCGGGTTTTTTCAAGCCTGCGGGCGCTTTGTTTCCGTTTGATGTAAAAGACGGTGTTTTATGCTTAAGCTGGGAGGCAGGGCCTGATACGATTTTTTATTGGGAACTCATTTACGCAAATAATCAAAACCAGTCAAGAATACCGGCGAATTTCGACTGGCAAAGATTCCGGGAGCTTTTTATATCAGGCGCCTTAAGAGAGGCGGTGCGGGAAGACCCCTGGCTTGTTAACTGGCAGTCTGTCGCCAAAAGCACAGCGTCAGGAAATTTTGATACACGCCGTTTAATCCCCGAAACATCGGAACAAAAGCTTATTACGCTTGACGCTGTATTGCCGGTACGCCGGCAGGAAGAAAAATCAAGTCTCTGGTACGGAACATCGCCATTTTCCACGCCGTTATTTTTCGCAAAAGGCGAGCCGGCAGTTTTTCCGGTTCGTCCCGGAATTAATGTCTGGATATCCGAAGATGGAATATTACGGGTTAACGGAAATGTCTGGGTATTTTCCACATTCAAGAATTAGGAGAAAATGTATGGAAAAGATTGTTGATAAGTTGGATAATGTTAATAAGACTCTGGAGAAAATAGCAGATGTGTTGGATAAACCAGAAAATCCAATAATAAAATTTCTGGGAATTGCCGGAATGATTGCCACCATCTTTAGTATTATTAGTACTGTTGATATAATCTTAAAATGGTTTTAAGGAGAGGTTTATGGAATTTGTACTGGATATAATAAAAATTATTCTTTATATAACAATTTCAATTCTTGGAATAAAAATGATGGTAATGGCTTATCGAATAAATCATAAACAAAGATAATTACTTTTATGAAGCAAGTTTCTCTTTCATCTATTTTATTTCTACTCGTTGCTTTTTTTATTACACAGCAGGCCGCTGCGCAGAATCAGCCGGTTTACGCGGGTCTAAGCAATGATGAACAAATTTCTTTTGTCGGAATGATGATGGCGGATTTAATTGAGAGGTATGGATCGCCGAGAACAGTTATCGCAGAAAGGGGCGGCGAAATCTGGCAGGACGATGTTGTTTTTCAGTATAACGGAGCGGATTTTTATATTTACAGGGATCGAATCTGGCAGGTAAAACTGGCTTCTACGCATGGCGTTTCGAACGGAGACAGGAAAACGGCTGTTATGCTTACACTAGGATACAGGGCGATAGATATGGGAAATTATATACTTATGCCGATAACAGGAAGGAACTGGCCGCTGATGCTCAGGGTAAATTTCGACAATATTAATAACACAGATCAAACCGCTTTATCTGCATCCGCCGCTCAGGTTACAGCGATTTATATTTACCGTTCCGATTATTAATACAGAGGTAAAATGTGGCAAAGATTTGCTTATGCCTTACTGCAAGAACCATAAAACGAAATCTTGAGATACTAAATAAATACGGCAAGTACGCCGATGTCGCGGAATTGCGCGTAGACTGCCTTGATACAGACGAGCAGCTGCACATCCGAAATTTTCCGGAACTGGCGCGGATACCTGTTATATTAACAATCAGGCGCGACATTGACGGCGGTCATTTTAAACAGGGCGAAGGCGCAAGAGTAAAATTAATGGCTAACGGACTTGCGTACGCAAAAGCCGACTCAAGATTCAATTTCGCGTATATCGATATTGAAGATGATTTAAAAGTGCCGAGTCTGGAAGAAGCGGCGCGTACATTCGGAACAAGAATTATTCGTTCATATCATAATTTAAACGGCATAATTGACGACATTCCGGAAAAAATTAAAACAATGAGACGTACAGGCGATGAAATTATAAAAATCGCGTGCAAGGTAAATTCAACTTACGATGTACTTCGCGTGTTCCGCGATTCTCAGGCTTATTCATCCAGCCTTCAGGGCCCTGCAAGAGACAAGATATTAATATGTATGGGGCACTTCGGCATTTATTCCAGAATCCTCGCGGAAAGATTCGGCTCATTCATGACTTACGTCGGCGCGTTATCTGAAAATGAAATTCCCGGAGCGGAAGGACAAATGGACATCATTGATTTAGCGGAACTTTACCGTTTCCGCGGAATAACCGAAAAAACAAAAGTTTACGGAGTCGTGGGTTATCCGCTCAAGGCAAGCGTCAGCCCGTGGTTTTTTAATACGGTTTTTAACATGGAAAACAATGATGCAGTATATGTGCCGTTTCCGGCGGATTCGATAATCGAATTTTTAAAACTCGCAAAAGAACTTGATGTTCAGGGACTTTCAATTACAGTGCCTTACAAGGAAGCGGTACTCTCAGAGCTTGCCAGAAGTTCAATCGCTGTTCAGTCTATCGGAGCATGCAATACAATATATAAAAACGGCAATGAATGGAACGGAGAAAATACCGACAGTACAGGATTTTCAGCATCACTGTTAAAATTTCTTGATAAAAAAAATATAAGACATAAAAGAGTTACAATAATCGGCGGCGGCGGCGTTGCCCGTTCTGTCGCATCGGAAATATACCGTTTAGGCGGCAAGGCTTTAATATTAAACCGTACAGTTCATAAAGCGCGTAATATCGCGTCGCAGTACAACTTCCGCTGGGGAGGACTCGATAATCAGGGAATTGAGATTATGGCGAAATATAATAATATAATTATTCAGGCGAGTTCCGCGGGAATGGAAGGCTACAATGCGTCCGATCCTCTGGAACTTTATTCATTCACCGGAAAAGAAAAGGTTATGGATTTAATTTACACCCCGAGCGTAACTCCGTTTTTAAAAAGAGCTGCGGCCGCAGGATGTAAAACAATTAACGGCTACGATATGGTAATAAAACAGGCATGTATGCAATATACCAGCTTTTTTGGAACAGAAATTCATCAGCAGTTTTTAACAACAATAAATACAATGGGAGCGGATGCATGGAACAGGATTCGATCAAGTTAATGAATGATGTATCTCAGTTAAAGCAGCTCGCCGGTAAGGTTGTGGCGGACAGCCTGGTAAAAAGCGGCATGAAGCTAGGCCTTGGAACAGGTTCCACAGCAGTTTACGCCGTCCGCAGAATCGGAGAACTGATCGCGCAGGGTATGTTACGCGACATTTGCGCTTTCGCCACAAGCATTCAAACCGAAATTGAATGTGAAAAAGCGAACATACCGTGTTATAATCTTAACTCGCGCGAACTTTCCTCGGGGCTTGATTTGACAATTGACGGAGCTGACGAAGTAGATCCGAAGAATTACTTAATCAAGGGGGGCGGAGGAGCGCTGCTGATAGAAAAAATCGCGGCGTACGCTTCTGCTCAATATGCGATTATAGTGGATGAATCCAAGCTTAAAGATCGTCTGGGAGTTGATTTTCCCGTTCCTGTCGAAGTTGTTCCTGCCGCCAGAGTTCAGGTAACAAGAATACTTGAAAAATACGGCGCGGCTGTTATACTAAGAGAGGCAGTAAGAAAAGCCGGACCTGTAATAACCGAGCATGGTAATATTATATTGGATATCCGCCTTGGAGCAGAGTTTCACGGAAATCCGATTGACCCTTCTTTATTGGAAACAGAGTTGAATCAGATCCCCGGCGTTGTAGAAAACGGCGTTTTTACGCGCAAGCCGCCTATAGTGACAATCGCGCGTTCCAGCGGAACCGTAGAAACAAGACCGTCTGCCGGATAGTGTCCGGGTCTTTAAAACCCTTTGGAGTAAATAATGAAAGAGAATTTAAAAGAAATCGCGGCGCGTGTGCGCGTACTTAGAGAGATATATGAAATATCCGCGCACGATCTTGCGAAAGAACTGGGGTTCGATCCTGTTGAGTACGCCGCTTGGGAATCAGGCGATAAAGATTTTTCAGTCGGCGCCCTTGTGGAAATCGCTTCCCGTTTTAATGTTGATTTATCGGAGATAATAAGCGGCGCATCGTCCAAATTAAAAACATTCTGCGTTACGCGATCAGGGCAGGCGCCGGAAGTAAGCCGCCGTCCTATGTACGGATACTGGAATCTTGCGTATAACTTTCACGGAAAAAAAGCGGAGCCTTTTATTGTGGAAGCGTCTGCGGAAACAGAAGGCAAACCGGTAAATTTAAATACACATCCCGGACAGGAATTTAATTATGTATTGGAGGGGCGGCTGCTGATATCGATCAGCGGCCACGAGATTGAACTTAATCCGGGCGACTGCGTTTATTATAATTCCTCGGAGCAGCACGGCATGAAGGCTCTCGGCGGAAAAGCAGCCCGTTTTTTAGCATTTGTATTTTAAATCAAGAATCCGCTGAAAAAACAGCGGAAGCATATACGTTAAGCGAAATTAAAACATCGTTTAACGCGGCGGTTTGCGGCGTCTGAACCACGTTAAGATTATGAAAACCGCCAAAAAATAAAATATACAGGAGAGATATATGTCTTTACTTGACAAATATTTGCCAAAAACAGAGTTTGACTCATACGAGGATTTTTATAAAAATTATAAAGTCGACATCCCCGATAATTTTAATTTCGCGTATGATGTAGTCGATACGCTTGCAAAAGAAAAACCAAATGAACGCGCGCTGCAATGGTGCGATGAAAAGGGAGCGGAAGCCTCGTTTACATTTGCGGATATATATAAAAACACAAATAAAGCCGCAAATGTTTTAAGCGCCGCAGGAATAAAAAAAGGCGATCCTGTTATGCTGATATTAAAAAGAAGGCATGAATACTGGCCTGTATTGCTTGCGCTTCACAAACTTGGCGCTATCGCGATTCCGGCGACGCATCTTTTATCAACAAAGGATATTGTATACAGATGCAACGCCGCAGATATCAAGGGAGTAATTTGCGTTGATGATCTTGATCTGATGCAGCGCATCAATGAAGCCGAGGCTATCATGGAAAGAAGCGGAGAATCATTCGGGATGGCATATTTAAAATACAAGGCGTTTATCCGTTCGGTTCACACTCCGAAAGATCATGATCCTGAAAAATCGGTAAATGAGAAATTTTTAAATAAAACGCAAACCACAAACAATTCAGATTCTTTTTCAGGCAGCGTTACAGACGGAGCCGCGGGCGTTTTCGGCGCTTCGAATGAAACAAAGTTTGGATCAGACACTGAAAATCCTTTGCAGCGATGGAATGATTTCAGCGTTCTTATGGATAAAGCGGACTGTGTGTTTAGCAATCCTCCCGTAAATAAAAACTCCGATATTATGCTTTTATATTTTACATCCGGCACGACCGGAATGCCTAAGATGGTACGCCATGATTTTATGTATCCGCTGGGACATATCGCGACGGCAAAATACTGGCATCAGGTCGTTCCGGGCGGATTGCACCTAACAGTCGCCGATACCGGCTGGGCAAAGGCAGCGTGGGGATGCATTTACGGACAATGGTTATGCGAAACCGGAATATTTATTTATGACTACGATAGATTCGATCCTCACGGAATGCTGGAAATAATCAGCAGACACCGCCTTACAAGTTTCTGCGCGCCGCCTACGATTTACCGGTTCTTCATTAAAGAAGATTTAAAAAAATTTGATTTCTCCGCGTTAAAACACTGCAGCGTCGCGGGAGAACCGTTAAATCCGGAAATTTTTGAAAAATTTTTGGAAGGTTCTGGAATAAAACTGCGGGAATGTTACGGACAGACAGAACTTACTGTATCTCTGTGTACATGGCCGTGGCTGGAACCGAAACCCGGCTCAATGGGAAAGCCCGCGCCCGGTTATGATATCGATCTGTTACGTGAAGACGGCGCATCGTGCGGCATGGGCGAAGAAGGCCAGATCGTCGTAAGAACAAATAAACGAAAACCATACGGAATGTTCGGCGGTTATTTCCGTGACGAGAAACTTACCTCCGGCGTCTGGCGCAATGACATTTATTATACAGGCGATGTCGCGTGGAAGGACGAAGACGGCTACTACTGGTTTGTGGGACGCAATGACGATGTGATAAAAAGCTCCGGTTACAGAATCGGACCGTTCGAAGTTGAAAGCGTTCTTATTGAACATCCCGCCGTGCTTGAATGCGTTATCACCGGCTTCCCCGATCCCGATCGCGGCGCCGTAGTAAAGGCGACAGTAGTACTCGCGAAAGGATTTACAGCGTCCGATGAATTAAAAATCGAGTTGCAGGATCATGTAAAAAAATCCACAGCGCCGTACAAATATCCGCGTATTGTGGAATTTGTCAGCGAACTTCCAAAAACAATAAGCGGAAAATACCGCCGTGTTCAGATACGCGAGGAAGATTCGCAGTTAAAATAAAGCGCAGGTTCCGAAAAAATAAAAAATAAATAAACATAAATCCGCGTATACATGTTAAAATATACTCAACAATACAGGAGATAAAAATATGGATTTAAGCGAACATTTAAATGAAATATCCGGCAACGATTATATTGATTCGGAACTATATACAAAATTCAGCGTTAAGCGCGGACTTCGCAACGAAGACGGAACAGGCGTGCTTGTCGGCCTAACGCGCGTAGGCGATGTGCACGGTTATGAAGTGATAGACGGAAAAAAAACAGCTGTTCCCGGAAAACTATTTTACAGAGGAATAGATGTAGAGCAGATAGCGGCGGAAGCGGCGTCGCAAAACCGTTTTTGTTTTGAAGAAACAATCTATCTTCTTCTTTTCGGCAAACAGCCTACGCAAAAGCAGCTGGCGGACTTCAATAAACTAATCGGTGAAAACCGCGCTCTGCCGAATCACTTTGTGGAAGATGTTATCATGAGGGCTCCTTCACGTAACATAATGAACAAGCTTGCTTCTTCAATTCTCGCGCTTTATCCTTATGATGAAGATCCGGAGAATCAATCGCCTGAGCATGTGCTTCGCCAGTGCGTTGAACTGATCGCGCGGTTTCCGAGCATCGCCGCTTATTCCTATATGTCAATGAAGCATCACTTTGATCACGAAAGTTTGATCATTCATCAGATTGATCCTTCATTATCATGCGCGGAAATTCTTCTTTCTCTGATAAGGCCGGATAAAAAATATACAGAGTACGAAGCGCAGCTTTTGGATCTCGCGCTTGTTCTTCATGCCGAACACGGCGGCGGAAATAATTCAACTTTTACAGTCCATGTTGTTTCTTCATCCGACACAGATACTTTTTCCGCGATTGCCGCAGGAATCGGATCGCTTAAAGGCTACAAACACGGCGGAGCGAATGCGAAAGTTATCGAAATGATGAATGAAATAAAAACAAATGTAAAAAACTGGAAGAACGAGGATGAAGTCGCATCCTACCTTGAAAAGATTATAAAAGGACAGGCTTATGACAGAACAAGGCTTATCTACGGACAAGGCCACGCGGTTTATACAATAACGGATCCGCGCGCGACATTGTTACGCGACAAGGCAAGGGCGTTAGCTGAAGAAAAAGGCATGATTGACGAATTTAACCTTCATTGTTTAATAGAAAGGCTTGTACCTTCCGTCTTTAAAAGAGTTAAAAGCTCTGATAAGGCTATCTGCACCAATGTGGATTTTTACTCAGGCTTTGTATACAAAATGCTGGGAATCCCGGAAGATTTAAACACTCCGATTTTCGCGGTCAGCAGAATAGCCGGATGGTGCGCTCATCGTCTGGAAGAAATTACCGCGGGCGGAAGAATCATCCGCCCTGCTTATAAATGCGTACAGCCGCAGCTTGAATATATAGGAATAAATAAAAGAGAAAGTTAGATCAAATAAGGCTGCTCCAAAACTGTTATAAAATTTTTTTATATACCTTGAATTTATCCGCAATGAACCGTTATATTGATATATATGGGGCAGTATGATAATTGGGATTATTTAACTGATTTTCTCAAAAAAAATCCGGACAATTTTGAGGAAGAATTATCCAAAGCTCCGTATACTGTTAAAATTAAACGGCATCCGAAACGTTCAAACCTTGTCATGTTCAAATACAGCCAGTTTGAATCTGATTTTACAAATCCAATAGTCCGGTGCTGCCGCGGAACTGTGTATGATATTCGTCCGGCTTCCGTCGAAAAAAGCGAATACACTGTTAAGCCTTACCTTCTTCCTTTTTTTAAATTTATGAATTACGGTGAAAACGGCGCCGATCCAATCGACTGGAATAATACGCTGTATATCCGCGATAAACTTGACGGCTCTCTTTTAAAGCTTTTAAAGGAAGATGACAGAAACGATCTTTGGACAACAAACGGCAGCTTTGATATTAATGCTGAAGTGCCGGAAATCATTCCCGCGAAAAACGATGAAAATCTTCCTCCGCCGTATACTTTCGCGGGTCTTCGTGATTACGCGCTTCGCGGACACATTGAAGAAATTAAACATCTGCCAAAGGGCTGGACATTTTTGTTTGAACTTACATCTCCCTATAACAGAATTATTGTACCGTACAATGAAACAAAATTATTTTTACTTGGCTGCCGCGATCCGCAAGGACAGGAGCATACTCCTGAATGGGCGGTAAAAAAATTCAAACTGACTTTTGATACGCCGCTTGTTCATTCATTTAAAAATATTGATGCGGTTATTGAGTACTGCCGCTCTTTTGATAATGACAGCTGCGAAGGTTTTGTCATTCAGGATGCTTGCTATAACCGCGTAAAAATTAAAACCGATCATTACCGCAGCCTCTTCTATCTGAAAGGCGAAGATCATTTTTCCGATTCCCGTCTCTTTATGGCGATAAAACAGGGAAGCATTGACGATGCGATTGTCGCATGGCCGGAAATAAAACCAAGAACCGAAGAAATTTCCTCGGAATGGATCACTTTCAGAAACATTGTAAAAACTCTGTGCAAAAAAGCGGCTATTTATTATGATAATTGTAAAAATGAAACGAGCGATCCAAAAGAGGCGAAAAAACGTTATGCGATATTTGTTCTAGAAAAATATAAAACATTTTCCACCTTTTTGTTTGAAGCGATAAAGGAAAATTCCGATATTGAACCGGTTTTTAACAAAATCGAATACAAAGAATTAAAGAATTTCTGGATTCCGGCGTCTGAAAGCGTTGAGTAACTCTGAAGGTAAACATGCCGTCAGGAAAATATACGTACATTTATACAGACGGCGGCCCTGAAAAATGGGCGTTTGTTGTTGTAAAAGAAAATAAAATCGTCCATGAGGAATCAGGGATTTTCGGCCTTGTCGTTTCAACAAGCAATGATGACACAGAATCCGAAGGAATCTTCCGCGCAATGAAGTACGCAAAAAACAATCCCGCCAACTATATTCTGACAACAGATTCACAGTCGATAATCGCCAAGGTAAACGGAAACGTTTTTAATATCACAAAGAACCCGAACATACGGGGAATACAAACACTGCTGAGAGAATTTAAAGAATCGTGTTTACCTGTAAGCGTTTCGATTAAATGGGAAAAGAGGCTTTCCAATGAATTTATGAAAAGAGCTGATGCGTTATGCAGAGAATGAATTTAAAAAAAATATAATAGAGTTGTTCGATAACTCCAGTTTCTGAATAAGTCCGATAATCATTAAGCCGTGTTCTTTATTGTTTCTATAACTTTATTATCTTAATTCAGCAAAGGTTTTATTCTCTAGCTGTGCTGTGCAGATAACACTATTAATGATACAAAAAGCGCTAATGCGAAAGCCGCGATAAATATTATCAGCGCGGAAGTAAAACCAATGCTTATAACAAGCCAGATGCCGAGCGTGTTAAAAACAGCGCGGTACATAAAAACAAAACCGTGAAAAACAACAGGCAGAACCGGAAGCATCAATACAAACAGATAACGCGGTTTTTTTCTTGCGCGGTAACGCCATGCGATAACAATAACAAATATCGCAATAGGAAGGAAAAACAAAGCCGAACCGAATCTGTTTAATATTTCCGCCTCGAATATCTGACTTACATATCCGGAATTATTTAGGCTTTTTGCTACAGTAAAAAGATCGCTTATCTGCATTTTCGAAAGGCCCTGCCGGACATCGGCAAGAAGATGGAAATCTTCGTAACTTATATCAAGAATTATTCCGCCCGCCGGTTCACTGCCCAGAGTCCACCCGCTTTTATAAAATATGGTTTCATCTGAACGTTCAAGCGCATGAGTTAAAACCAGAATCTGATGCTTCCCTCCTGATGTAAACGGAAGAAGTTTCACATAACGAGCCGAGGCGCCTGCCTTTAGATTGGAAGCATCGTCAACATTCATATAATCAAAGCCAAAACCGTATGCGACATCATCCGATAATGTAAGGCTTGAAAACCGCAGAACATTTCTTTCATTTTCGCCCGGAATTGAAAAAACCGCGCCGTTTAATATTTCGCCTGTCGACAATTCCATTTCATCGATAAAAAATGCAGTTTGTTTCGCGCTCTGTTCGCTTATCGCGAAAAACCTGTGTACATCGGGATCTGCCGGAGTTAATGACATTAGTTCCTGAAAAATATAATATGCGCGGATCCAGTCGCCTGTTTCCATCGCGCGGTATCCAGAAAGTTTAAAGTTATACAAATTATATATATTTATTTCCGTTTGGTTCGGCGTGAGAGAAGATATCATATTCCAGCTTTCGCTCGCGAGCCTTGCAGCGTTTGCCGCCTGAGCGCTTCCCCTCACTGCGAGGCGTTCGGCGAGATTTGAAAGCCAGTGCGCGTCAAAGTAACGTTCATTATCAAAAGCGGATTTTGCCATTTCGATCGCTTCTGTCGCGTCAACCGGCCGATAATCGTCAGATAACGACGCTACCTCAACTGTATATGAAGCTCCTGACGGCGCATTCCTTAATAAGGATCGGCCTTCGTATAAATATCCTCCTGTCGCCGATGAGACTTCGTCTCTTAAATCCGCGAGTTCGGGGCTGTTAATCCAGATACGATCGCATATCGCGATAAATTGTGAAGCTTCGAACCATTCGCCTGAGTCTCTTGAGCTGTACGCGTTTTTCTTTGCGAGATCGTATAACGCTCCGCTAAAGCGCATATTTTCTTCGTTTGTTTTTACCATCGGATACGCGAGAAAGAAAAGCAAACAATAAACGCCTGCGGCAATAATCGCCGTGATAACGGATGATATAAGGCGCTTAAAAAACATGTCGGAAAAACTGCTGTAATTTTCTTCAAACGACGCTAGACCGAACGGAATAACAAGAGCGGAGAGCGCAAGAGCCGGGAAAAAATTAAATACATCGAGTAATCCTTTTATCAGCCGCCAGTTTTGCGCGTAAATCGGCAGAGGCGCGTCCGCGCCCGGAAAAATAAAACGGAACGCCATTATCAGCAAAGACGCCGCGGCGGTATAAAAAAGAAAAATAAATTGAGGTTTGCCGAGTTTCTCGGTATTAATTATCATCGTCATTCCGCCTTTTTGCCGCAAAAGATAAAAGCGAAAACAAGTTTACAAGAACGCCGGTTAACAGAAAGAACAGCGGAATAGCGGCGGATACAGAAATAAAATTATTAAGGAATGAGCCGATAATCTCCATCATCGAAGGAGTCGAAAAAAAAGTGTTAAACGAAAGAACGCCGCGGAAAACAAGAGCCGCAAGAAAAAGATTCGCAAGAGGCCATACGCTGAATTTTACAGCATAAGCCAGTGAACATAAAAGAAAGATCAAAGAACCTGTATAAAAAAGATAAGGAAGAATTCCTTCCTGAAATTTCTGCCTGAACATTTCCGCGTTAAGCCTGATATCAATCGCAAGGCTTTTTAAAAACCACGGAGTATCATCACCGAACTGAACCGGCGGAAGCTCGAAGTTTCCGCCTGCTGTCTGCTGATAAACAAGCGGCTGTCCCGGAACCGCGACAATCCTCGGGCCGAGCGGATTAAATGTGCCTTCAAGCAAAACAACCGCGGTTTCATTTTTTGTCAATCCGTTGGAAAGTATTAATCCTTTGCCGCCGAGCTGAACTCCCGATGTATATTGCGGCGGTACGGCTTTCCATTGTTCCAGCGCTGTATTAATTCCAAAACTGAAAGCAATTGATAAAACCATTACGCAGATGATCGACATCAGCGCGAAATATCCTCTTCTTGCCGCGTAATTTAACGCGATAATTATCGATAAAAAAAGCGATAATGACAAAGCCCAATGAGCTGCGGTTAAAAGCAATGTTAATGCGGTTTCAGGTTTTGGAGGTAAATATTTTGCCCAGTCAACCCGCAGAGACAGAAATCTGAACGCTGCCGCCGCCGTGAATGAAATGAAAAATGTTAAACAGAAGAATAGAATTAATTTGGCTAATTTCTTCACATTCCCAGATTATCACGGTATGAACATAGTGTCCATATATATCTAAATTCAGTTTAATTCCTGACGATAACACCGGATTCCGGAATATTAAGGCTATTGCACAATGATTATTTTAACGGCAATAATAATGCATGAATTCAAAAATAGCGATTCTTGGCGCGGGAGCATGGGGAACAGCGGTTGCAAAAGTAATTGCCGAAAAAGGAAAAGACGTAATCATCTGGAGTTTTGAAAAAGATGTCCGCGATGATATTAATAATAATACGCTTAATTCAAGATACCTGCCCGGCGTGGCATTATCGAAAAATTTAAAAGCGACTTCCGATATTGAAGAAGCGGCGGAAGATTCGCAGTTTATTATTTTCGCCTCTCCTTCGATGTTTCTTTTGGATACATTAAAAAAAACTCTTTCAGTTAACTGCATCCGCGAAGGAAAAACCATCATCGCTGTTATTACAAAAGGTTTTATTTTAACCGACAGCGGCCCTCGTTTGATTCTTGAAACAATGGAGGATTACCTTCCGGGGTTTTTCCGCAACTCGCTTGTTTATATTTCCGGCCCAAGCCACGCGGAAGAAGTTTCCTGCGGGAAGGTAACAGGACTTATTGCGGCAAGTGAAAGCCCCAAAAACACAATACGCTTCAGGGATTTAATAAAAAGCCCGCGGCTTGTCGTTTATTCTTCGCTTGATGTCCGCGGTGTTCAGGTAGCCGCCGCGGCAAAGAATGTAATTGCAATCGCTTTTGGAATACTTGACGCGCTGAAAACTTCGGGAACAGCGGAAATGTTCGGCGACGGGACAGAGTCTCTTCTGCTTGCGGCAGGGCTTAATGAAATTCAAACTCTCGGCATGGCGTTAGGCGCAACTCACCCCGAGACATTTACATCGATATCCGGAATCGGCGATTTGGATGTCACCTGCCGTTCTGTTCACGGCAGAAACAGGCGTTTTGGCCGCGAAATAATTAATAAAAATATTTTAAAACCATTCAAGAATATTGATGATATTCTTTCGCGCATCGGCGAGATCGGTTATCTTCCGGAAGGCGTCGCGGCCGCGAAATATATAAAAATTCTCGCCGAAAAATATAATCTAAGGCTGCCGATTTCCGCCGGTATTTGTAAATTATTAAACCGTGAACTTGAACCGATGGAATTCTGCCGGAAGCTGCTCGCGGACTGGAATATAAAATAAAAAATATTTCCGCTGCGCCGCCTGCGTTAGCTGAATATTTTATCAGGAGAAAATGATGTTTGAAAAATTAACCGGAAAAATTAATGACGCGTTTCGTTTTATTACAGGTAAAGGAACAATCTCGGAAAAAAACATTGAAGACGCGGTAGAAGCGATAAAAATGGCGCTTTTGGAAGCGGATGTAAATCTTCGCGTTGTACGCCGTTTTGTAAACTCTACAATAGAGGAAGCAAAGGGAGAAAAGGTTCTCCGCTCAGTTGATCCCGGCCAGCAGTTTGTAAAAATTGTTCACGATAAACTTGTCTCTTTTCTTGGCGACGAAGACCCCGCAAGCCGCGCGTTAAAACTCCGCGGCCCCGATGTTATATCAACAATTCTAATGCTTGGTCTTCAGGGTTCGGGCAAGACTACAAGCGCGGCTAAACTCGCGCTGCGGTTAAAAAAGGATGGACGAAAACCATTGCTTGTCGCCTGCGATCTTGTGCGTCCTGCCGCGATGGAGCAGCTTGCAGTGTTAGGTGCACAGATCGGCATTCCTGTTCATAAAATAGAAGGCGCGAATGACAGCGTAAAAGTTTATCATGACGCGCTTGCATGGGCAAAGAAAAACATGATCGACACAGTCATCATTGACACAACAGGCCGCCTGCAGATTGACGAACCGATGATGCAGGAGCTTTCGCGTTTAAAAGACGCGGCTAACCCCGACGAAATGCTTCTTGTCGCCGACTCAATGACAGGACAGGCCGCCGCTGATATCGCAAAAACTTTTAATGAAAAAATCGGATTAACAGGAGTTATATTAAGCAAATTTGATTCTGACACTAGAGGCGGCGCGGCACTCTCGCTAAAAACCGTTACGGGCAAACCTTTAAAATTTACAGGCACAGGCGAAAAACCTGAAGACTTTGAACCGTTTCATCCGGACAGAATCGCCGGACGTATTCTCGGCATGGGCGATGTTGTCAGTCTTGTTGAAAAGGCGCAGGAAGTAATAGATCAGAAAGAAGCGCTTGAACTTCAGAAAAAAATGGAGAAGGAGAGCTTTACGCTTGAAGACTGGCTGAATCAAATTCAGGCGGTGAAAAAAATGGGAAGCCTTCAGAAGATGCTTGAAATGATTCCGGGCATGCAGGGACAAATAAACGAAGAAGACATAGACAAGGCGGAGTTAAAAAATCAGGAAGCAATTCTTAATTCGATGACAAAAAAAGAACGTGCGAATCATTTAATCATCGGGCCGCCGCGCAGAAGCAGAATCGCCCGCGGCTCGGGCACTTCTGTAGCGGAAGTCGCGCGCCTTCTAAAAAAATTCGAAAAAATGCGCGGCATGATGAAAAAAATGGCAAAAAGCTCCCGGGGCGGAGGAATGCCAAATATGGGAAACATGCAGCTGCCGCCGGGAATGTCTTTTAAATAGCTGAGCTTATTCAAAAATTATAATAATTTTGAAAAAGCTTTAGTCTGCATTTTTATTATTAAATATTTCGTAAAAGGAATTTATCGTGTTAAAAAAATATATGCTCTATTTGGTCCGCTGGCAGTTAAGCACGCCTATATTAGCCATAGTATTAATAATTCTCGCGGCTATTCCGACTGTCATCGCTACTATTGCCGCCAATCTAATAGGCGGACTGATATTTTTCTGGGTGGACAGATTTATTTTTCGTTCTCTCTCTAAAGAGCCGTTATGGGAAATCCGCGATGATATCGTATGTTATGACTGCGGAAAACAGGGCAGGGGTTACCGCATCGCCGAATGGCTTGGATACAACCGAAGGCAGGACAGTAACCCTCAGTTCAGATGCGAGGTATGTAAAGATATTAAAATGCAGGATGTAAAAAATAGAATAAAATGCAATCAGAAATCTGTTAAAATATTTTAAAAAAAATTTTCTTGCTAACCTGATGAATTTATACTATAATCTACGATGTTGTAGAATTTATTTTTTAGGAGGATTATTATGAAATTATCTGCACCGAAAAACATTGTTTTTTGCATCAGTGTCATACTAATTATCGTCGGAATTATTATCAATCTTACCGGATTAATACCTTTAGTAATTTTTGGCGGATTAGGTTTCTGGCTGGTTACCGCTGGCGGCGTATTACTTTCACTGGGTGTCCTGTTAAAAGGATTTTGATTCGTTTTGTCATTAATAACAGGCATTATAAGGCTGCTTTCCGGCGAGGGAGGGCAGCCTTTTTTTAATTCCTGTAATCTTTATTTTATATTTTAAAAGAAATGTAATTATTTTATTGCTGAATTTTTAATTACATAATAGAATTTTCATATGCTGCTCCTAATTTATTACCGAAGGTTTTAGGAGAAAGCGTGCGCCGCTTTAGCTGCGCGGCTAGGAAAACGGCATAATATTTTCAGGAGGTATTTATGGCTTCATCAGCATTAAGCATTTTATCGGGGATTGGAGCAGCGGCTGCAGGTCTTGCAGGAGATAAAGTTCCAAAAAGCGGAGCGATTCCGGGGCTGGATATTGCATCAATAATTCCGGCGCTTTTAGGAAGCAAAGCAGGCAGCGGTTCCGGCGCTTTAAGCAAAGTAGCGGCAGTCGCGTCGTTAGCGTCAAAAGCAGGATTGCTTGACTCGTCAAAATTAGGAAATATCGCGGATCTTGCCGGCAAATTATTATCGTCAAAAACAGAAACCGCGGCGGCGCAAAAAGCCGCAACCGCTAAAGACGGAATCGCCGGACTTGCCGCGGCAATCATTGGCGGCACAGGCACAGGCGCAAGCCTTGCGTCAATCGCGACAATGGCTTCCAAGCTTGGTAAAACCGCCGAAGATGATAAAGGACTTAAAGGCATGGCTTCCGAATTAGGAAAAACGTTAGCTGGTAAATTCGGCGTTTCATTAGGCGCCTCTGCGACAACTGTTAAGGCTCTTGATAAAGTACTGGAAAAAGATACTAAAACCGATCTTTTTAAATCGGTTCTGAGCGGGCTTATTAAATAATAAGCGTCTAACAGTAGGTTCGATATATTGCCGGAATTGTCCTGTTGCCGCAGATCTTCGGTTTTGTATGTTTCCGGGCAGTTCCGCAAATTATAGAAATTACATTATCTGACATTTAATGAAAAAAGAAAAATTTAGATCGATATATTTGCAGATTATTTTTACATTTCTCGCTTTTGCCCTTATGGTGGTGTTAAGTTATTTATTTAATTCAAGAACAGTCCGTAATAATTTATCCAAAAACGCTCAAACTGTTCTTTCTTTTACTCATGAACAAATTGATTCTGAATTAATCGCGACAAGAATGATGCTTGGGACATTCGCTCAAACTGTGCGGATGTTAGTTATGGATGGTCATGCTGACAGCATTCAAAATTTTACAAATATTCTCAGCGGGTTCATACTGTCCGATGAATCAGAATTAAGTAATATCAACGGTCTTTACGGTTACTTTGAAAATATTTTTGATGAAGGTGTTTATATTGACGGTATTTATTGGGAGCCGGTTGAAAATTACATACCTGTCGAACGTGTATGGTATATAGACGCGGTCGCAAACTGCGGAAGCGTTATCGAAACCGAACCGTATATAGACGCTATTACAGGTAATTATATAATTTCCTATTCAAGATGTATTCATGATGACAACGGCCTTCATATAGGGGTTGTCGCTATCGATATTCCAATGGTTAGAATCGGCGAAATTGTTGTGAACGCGGCCCTCAGCGACAGCGGATACGGTATGCTTACAGCCGCGGATATGACAATAATTTCCTACGCAAACGAAGAATTTATCGGCAAACGCCTGAACAATCTGGATCTTCTTAGTCCTGATTTTGTGGATATACTGCTGTTAGGTGACGATCTTTACGAATACCCTATGAAAAACTGGAGAAATGAAGACGTAATCGCGTTTTCACGCATTATGCCCAACGGCTGGTATTTAATTCTCATGTCGCCAAAAAACCAGTATTATGAAGGCACTACTCAAATGCTGATAATATTATGCCTGTTAGGCGCAATATTGGCAACGGCGCTTGTCGGAATTCTGATACATATAGACAAGGCTAAGAACAAAGCTGACAAAGAAAGCAAGCAAAAAAGCGCGTTCCTCGCCAATATGAGCCACGAGATACGCACCCCGATGAACGCAATCATCGGCATGACATTTATCGGCAAAAACGCCGGTGATGTGCCGCGGAAAAATTACTGCCTTGATAAAATCGAAAACGCGTCGCAGCATTTGTTAGGTGTCATTAACGATATCCTTGACATGTCAAAGATTGAAGCCGGCATGTTTGAGCTTTCCGAGATTGAGTTTAACTTTGAAAAAATGCTGCAGCGGGTTATCACCATTGTCGGTTTCCGCGCAGATGAAAAAAAGCAGAAAATTTCCGTACATGTTGATAAATCCATTCCGCGCACATTGATCGGAGATGATCAGCGCCTTGCGCAGGTTATAACAAATCTTCTCGGCAACGCCGTAAAATTTACGCCTGAAGGCGGTGCCATAAAACTTGATACGCGTTTTATAGGAGAAGAAGACGGCATAAATACAGTGCGCTTAACAGTGACAGACAGCGGAATCGGCATCAGCGATGAAGCGCGAAAAAAACTTTTCCATTCTTTTCAGCAGGCGGATTCAGGAACATCGCGCAAATTCGGCGGCACAGGCCTTGGTCTTGTTATTTCAAAAAATATTATCGAAATGATGGGCGGAAAAATCGAGCTTGAGTCAGAACCCGGAAAAGGATCGTCATTCTCATTTATTTTTAAAGCAAAGCGCGGCTTAAAAGGCATGAATTTATCCGAACTTGGAATAAATTGGAGTAACGTCAAAGTAATGGCGGTAGATGATGATAAAGAGATTCTGGATTATTTCAGCGACATCATGAAAAGATTCGGAACAAGCTGCGATACCGCGTCAAGCGGAAAAGAAGCGCTTTCTCACATCGAAAATAACGGAATGCGCCATATTTATTTTATTGACTGGAAAATGCCTGATATGGACGGGATTACGCTTGCGAAGGAAGTTAAGGCAAGATCTGAATCTCCCAATGACACGATTATATTTTTGGTTTCCGCGGCTGAATGGAGCAGCATTGCGGATGAAGCGAATAAAGCGGGTATTGATAAATTTTTATCAAAGCCTTTATTCCCTTCCGCAATCGCGGATGTGATAGCCGAAACAATCGGAGTGCAGCATCTTGAAGAAGAGAAAAAGAATGATTATTCAGGAATATTCGAAGGATATAAAATTCTGTTAGCTGAAGATGTTGAAATAAACCGCGAGATTATCGATACATTGATAGAACCTACGCTGCTGAAAATGGACGTTGCCGAAAACGGAATAGAAGCTGTTGAAATGTTCATAAAATCACCGGACGATTACGATCTGATTCTTATGGATGTGCAGATGCCGGAAATGGACGGCTACGAAGCGACAAAAAAAATCAGAAAGATAGAAGCGGAGCGGAATAAAAAAAATGATGATAATAAAATCAATAACACCGCAGCAGTGAATTCCAACGAAGGTGAAAATCAAAGAAACATGCGTAAGCATGTTCCGATAATAGCGATGACCGCTAATGTTTTCCGCGAAGATATAAAAGCATGTCATGATGCCGGAATGGATGATCACATCGGCAAACCCATTGATGTAGATGAATTTTTTAAATTAATGAAAAAATATATGCCAAAATTATAATTTTACCGCGTTCGCTTGATTAATCATTCTTTTTATGTGAAAATCATACATGGATTATTTCTTTTCGCAGGCTCTTACTGATATTTGCGAACATTCATTAGTCGCTCCAGGCCGTCAGCTTCGTGTAGTGATTATTGTTAATCCTACATCCGGCGGATTCATTATTAAAAAAAAATGGCAGAGCCGTCTTCGCGTATTAACCGGGTACCGCGATAAAGCCATGACGATGCCGAAAAGGCCTATATATAAAAATGTTATTTTAAATCTTACCGAAAAAGCGGGATCCGCAGGTGAGATAACAAAATCATTAATTGAAAAAGCGCAAAAAGAAATTACGCAGCTAAAAGAAAGTGCGCCGTTTTATCTTATAATCAGCGCAGGCGGAGACGGAACGCATTGCGAGATCATGTACGAACTTTACGGCGCGCCTGAAGAAGTCCGCGCTAATATCGCGATACTTCGTCTTCCCATGGGAACAGGCGATGACGGCGCCGACAGTCCTCATTTTGAAAAAACCCTTGATTTGCTGTTAAAGCCTGTTCATATCGAGTACGCTCCCGCTGTGCAGTTAATTACAGCTCCCAATGGCACAAATAAAAACGGAAATTTTCTCGCTTTTAATATTCTGTCTGCCGGTCTTGACGCTTATGTTACTCACATGACAAATATCATGAAAAAGAAAACTCCGGGCGATTCATATAAGCTCTGGCTTGATATCGCGACTTTATTTTATGAAACCAAATATAAAGTGGATTATTTTGATGTGCGCGCTTTTGATAATAACGATAAAGAGATCCGCTCCTTTAAAGAAAAGCTGCTGCTTATTGCAATGGGCGCGTCCGGTTACAGAACTTACGGCTCACAAAACAAAATACTCCCCGACGATCGCAATGTCTGCGCGGTAAAGAAAATTTCTCTTTTAAAAAAACTTGCTCTTAAAGGACAAATCACCGGCGGTACGCACGCGGATAATCCTAACGCAATTATTTTTTCCGCCGGTCGTTTGGAATTTACGGGGCGGCATCCCATCCTCGCGCAAATGGACGGAGAAACTGTTCTTTTACAGCCGGATGATTTTCCGGCAGTTTTAAAATTGACTCAACCTGTAATCCCGCTGTTAAAAATGAATAAATAATAAATTTTTATTGTTCATTTTTAAAAAATTTTTGTAATAAACTTGACAAAAAAATGTATTTATATCAATAATAATTAATTCTTTATCCGGAGGGGATTATGGCTGCGACAAGTAAAAAAAAGAAAAAAAACGCGCCGATCGATCAGGATTTTATCGTTAAAATGGAAACAGCGCTTCTTGCCCTGAAGCACGAAATTGTCAACAATTTAATTTCCAGCAACGAAGATTTTAAGGAAATTATGGAAGGCGAAGAGCCTAAGGATCTTGCCGACATTGCATCTGACGATATTGACAGAAAAATGATCGAAGCCATCGGCGTACAGGAATTGAAGCGCCTTAAAATGATTGAATCAGCCCTTACCCGCATTAAACAGGAAAGATACGGCTGCTGTATTAAATGCAGCAAGCGCATTCCGCAGGATCGTTTAACAGCGATTCCTTACGCTCTTATGTGCATTGAATGTAAGTCCGAAGACGAGCGCCGCAACCGCTAAAATGTATGTTAAAAAAATTTTATTTTATATTTTTAATTTTTATTATCTGCCTTGCTGCAGGTATCACAGGATGCGCCTCTTCTGAGAGTGCCGGCTCTTCACGATCACAATCGCAATCAGCATCTTCAACTATATCACCTTCTGTTTTTACACGGGATATCCGGGGGCTTGGAAGCGGCGCATATACAAGCGAAAAAATTACAATCGGCAAGGGAAGCAAGTATGAACTTGAGGGAATTCTTACAATGCCGGAAGGTGAAATGCCGCGGGGCGGGTTTCCTGCCGCTGTAATTGTGCACGGATCCGGTCCAATGGATATGGACGGAACAGCGTTTGCGTATAAGGTATATCAGGATGTTGCCGGGTATCTTTCTTCAAGCGGGATCGCGGTTATCCGTTATAATAAAAGAACATTCTCGCACCCCTATGAAATGATCAGAGAGCTCGGCGGCTCTCTTACAGTTTATGAAGAAACAATCGAAGACGCTGTGTTAGCTGCAAATTTATTAAAAGCTGATCCGCGGATAAACAGCGGCAAGGTTTTTATGATCGGACACAGCTTGGGCGGTATGCTGGCTCCGCGAATTCAAGCCTCGGGCGGAAATTTTGCGGGGCTTGTTTTAATGGCGGGTTCTCCGCGTTTTCTGCTTGATTTAAGCTATGATCAGAATGTTCTCCTTATAGAAAGAACTATGACCGGCGAGGAAAAAGCGAATGCTTATGCAAGCCTTTCAGGCTGGGATGATATGGTAAACACTATTCTTTCTATTCCTGATGAAGCCGCAAAGGGTGTTGATATAGGCGGAATGAGCGCGTACTATTTAAAAGATTTATATTTTAACCCTCCCGCAAATTATATAGATAATGTCAGAGTTCCTGTACTTGTTTTACAGGGAGACGCCGATTTTCAGGTGCTGGCTGATAAGGATTATGTTTTATACAAGGAAATGTTTGCCGGCCGGAACAATGTATTCTTTAATTTGTACGAAGGCCTTAACCACATGTTTATAAAATCAACAACAGGTTTTATAGATGAATATAATATTCCCGGAAATGTAGACAAACAGGTTCTGGAAGATATTTCGCGCTGGATTCGGCAGGCTTCACTTAACTGATCGCTCTGCCGCAGGAGACTTTTTCACATGGCGTTAAATTCACAGAAAAAAAAACGGGCGGTTGTTTTTCTTGCGGACGGTTTTGAGGAAGTCGAAGCCGTTACTCCGGTTGATTACCTTTGCCGCGCCGGAATTGAAGTAACTGCCGTATCAATTTCAGATAACAAGGAAGTAACCGGCAGATGGAGCGGCATAAAAATAACCGCTGATATAACGCTTTGCGAACTTATTAAACAAGATGATAAAAATTGGGATGCCGCCGTAGTTCCCGGCGGAATGCCCGGCGCGGCAAACATCGCCGCATCAGAAAAAACCTGCAAGCTGTTAAAAGAAATGCACGCTTCCGGTAAGTTAATCTGCGCGATTTGCGCCTCTCCTGTGATTGTGCTCGCTCCTCTCGGTATAATTAAGGGCAAAAACTTTACCTGTTACCCGGGAATGGAAGAAAAAATGCCTGATTCTTCTGACGATCTGTCAGGTAAATGGTCTGATTCCCGCGTAGTTACTGACGGCAATTTAATTACAAGCCGGGGAGCCGGGACGGCAGGCGAGTTTGCGATCGCCATTATCGAAAAATTAATTAATAAGGAAACAGCGGATAAAATCGCGCAGACAGTTTTGCTAAATTAAAATATTATTATACTTTAGGGCCTAAAGCTTAAAATTTTTAAACTTTATTTTTTACATTTCATTTTCTTTTTTTAACATTTTTGCGATATTTTTAAACCTGCTGCTTCTTATTCTTGTGCCCTGTACTTCGAGAATTTCACGCGCGGCTTTATTTCCAAGTACAGCGCACTCGGAAATTGATTTGCCTCTAATCCACGCGGATGTGAAAGCCGCGCAGAAAGTGTCTCCGGCCCCGACTACGTTTCTTGGTATTACCGTAAATGTTTCCTCATGGTAAACATTGCCTCCGGCGATTATTACCGCGCCGCGGCCTCCCAGTTTGACAACTATAATAGGATATATTTCTCCATCCGTCATTATTTTTAACATTGGGCATACATCGCGAAGTATGAACGATTCTTTTTCTTTTTCGGTTGTATAAACTTCTGTGTCAGCTGATTTTCTGATTGTATTATGGAACGCAATCGCTTCGTCCGCGTTCATAAAAACGATCAGGGGGAAATTCCTGCTGTATGTAAGAATTTCCTCGGCTTTGCTTTTTACCTGCGCCGCTGACGCTACATCAAGTGCGACAGGAATTCCGCGGCGGCTTGCTTTTAACAGAACATGCTGAACAAGCGCGCGGCGATCCAGAATATAACCGTCAAGCACAATAGTTTCCGCACTTGCGATCATTTCTTCGCTTATATTATCCGCTGACAGTTCCAGCGCCGCGCCTGGACTTGCCGCGTATCTGAGTTCGCCGTTTCCGCTGCCGGAAGAACCGCTATCAATGTTACACGCAAAGCATAGTCCCGTTTTATCATTGGTTTTTATCAGTATTGAAGTAACGCCCGCGTGTGACATTTCTTTTTCGAAATACGCCGCCGGCTCGTCGTTTCCTATGCATCCGATAAATGTTGATTTCATTCCGAGCATTGCCGCGATTTTCGCCACGTTTGCTGCGCCTCCGCCGGAACTTTTTTCAGCTTTTTTAAAATTCGCGGCGCATTCAAATATCAGCATTTCCGCAAGGTCATGATCGATATGCTGGGCAAAATCTAGTATGCCGTATCTTGCCGCGATTCTTTCATTAATATTTACAAACACATCGACAATCGGGTTGCCGATACAGAGTAATTCAGTTTTTTCCAATTTACGTTTCCTAACTTCTTACCTGGGTTTTGCTATGATTCCTTCCAGATCAGGGTTTTTCTTTAAGTCGTTAACAAGCCCCTCGGCTCTTCCCTTGTTAACGTAGTCCCTGCTTTGGAATGAATATTTAAATTTTGTATGCGTATCATAAGTTCCTTTCATCAGAGCGAATGCGTCTTCTGTCATTACAAGTTCTTCATCTGTCGGTATGACAAAAATTGGAATTTTTGATTCCGGCTTGCTGATTAATGTTTCTGAATTTCTTGTACATGATGTCCTGTTTTTATGCGGATCAAAAGTCATGCCGATTCCGTCAAGGCCGTCCAGAATTTTTTCTCTCATAAACCACGCAAACTCGCCGACTCCCGCTGTCAGCACAAGAGCGTCAACTCTGCCAAGAACAGCCTGATACGCGCCGATGTATTTTTTTACGCGGTGCGCTTCAATATACTGAGCGCGAAGGGCGATCTTGTCGCCGCCTACAGCCGCCGCCTGAATGTCGCGCCTGTCTGTATGTTTACCTGTCAATCCTAAAAGACCGGATTTTTTATTCAGCGCGCTTTCGATTTCGGCGGCGCTCATTCCCGTCTTGCGCATAACGTAGAAAGGAAGAGACGGATCAATATCACCTGAACGCGTTCCCATGACAAGCCCCTCTAGCGGAGTGATGCCCATTGAAGTATCAAAGGACATGCCGTTTTTTACCGCGTTTACTGACGCGCCGTTTCCGAGGTGGCAGATTATCACATTTGTTTTCAGCGGATCCTGTCCTAAAAGAACCGCCGCGCGTTTTGCGGTGTAAAGGAAACTTGTACCGTGAAAGCCGTAACGGCGCACCTGATATTTATCGTACCATTCCGCCGGGACCGCGTACATATAACTTTCTGGCGGCATAGTTTGATGCCATGCTGTATCCATAATCGCGCAGTGCGGAACATCCGGCAGCACTTTTTTCGCCGCCTCGATACCCATGATGTTCGCCGGGTTATGAAGAGGACTTAAATCCTGCATCGCTGTGAAAGCTTCCATTGCCGCGTTATCAACGATAACGGATTTCGTAAACTTATCCCCGCCGTGTACAACACGATGACCGACAGCTTTTATTACGGACATGTCGTTGATTACGCCCAAGTCTTTGCTTGTCAGTGTTTTTATAATTAAATCTATTGCGTCAGTATGCGTGGGACAATCATGTTTAAGCTCGATTTCATCTTTGCCCTTTGCCCTGTGCGTTATAAAAGATCCGCCGATTGTTACTTTTTCTACAATGCCTACAGCAAGGACATCTTTTGATTCCCAGTCATATACTTGATATTTTGCCGATGAAGACCCGCAATTTAAGGTTAAAATTATCATATTTACCCGCCTTTTAAGATACTAAAAAATATTATAACACGATTTCGGGAAATTTCAATGTGAATAATATAACCAGTTTTAATCAATTTTGTAGTTTTGTATAATTTTTTACCGGCATTGGGACTTGAACCCAAACACACTCGCGTGCGGTAGATTTTGAGTCTTGCGCCGTATAATATACTAAGCGTTATTAAGACTTATTATGCCATAAATTCATTAAAAACACAAGTATTTTAATGGTTTTCTCTTGTTTTTCACTTATTGGAGATTATTCAAACATACCGAAATGTGTCATTCTATGTGTCGTTTTATATGTCGTTTTTGGGCAAGAATAAAAATTTTGTATGATACT
>Ga0209755_10000439_pt1 | contig 76137 bp, 55 predicted proteins | sample TergutCo191P1_FD_187301 | JGI IMG/M metagenome (GOLD analysis project Ga0209755, IMG submission 187301) | Cornitermes sp. P1 segment gut microbial communities from Petit-Saut dam, French Guiana - Co191P1 (SPAdes) (version 2) | ecosystem: Host-associated > Arthropoda: Insects > Digestive system...
CGCCCGTGAGGGCGTAGATTACCTAAATCAAAATAGTGTAGCACCATCAAAATCCAATCAGACTAATAAAAGCAAGGGCATCTTTAGATGCCCGATAGTGCGCCTAACAAATAGCGCCCGTGAGGGCGTAAATTACCTAAATCAAAATAGTGTAGCACCATCAAAATCCAATCAGACTAATAAAAGCAAGGGCATCTTTAGATGCCCGACAGTGCGCCTAACAAATAGCGCCCGTGAGGGCGTAGATTACCTAAATCAAAATAGTGCAGCGCCGCAAAAACTAAAACGACTAATAAATACTCAACGCATCCGTTGGATGTTTATGCCCGCATAGGGTAAGTAAATCAATGTGATTACCTGCCCTGCGCAAGGCGTCACGAAAGGAATTTTTATGAATAGCTTAAAAAAAATTTGGATGATTATCGCGTTAATCGCGTTAGCTGCATTTGTTATGACAGCCTGTCCGCCTGATCCTGCTGATGATGATTTAAATACGGCGGCATTGGCAGAAAAAATCAATGACGCTAAAAACGCAAGATACGGAGTCAGGGTATCAAAAACAGGAAATGGAAGTGATGTTTCCAATAAAAGATACTGGGTTACCCAGGCGCAAATGACCGCTTTTAATAACGCAATAAACGACGCGCAGAATATCTACAACACTGCGCCAAGCCAAAACTCGCTAAACAACGCGGTGACGGCATTAAACGCAGCGATTAGCAGTTTTAACAGCGCGAAAACAGCTAACGGCCTTGGCGCTGCTGATGTAACATTGCGCTGGTCATTCTGGGGAACTCAAAACCGTATCGACGCGGCAGCGGCATTTGTAACGGCATATAAGAACGCAGAAGGAATTCAAATTGTAAATGAACCATTTGGATCGGTAAATGATCATTTTGCAAATATTTTCAGCAAATTAAACGCCAATCCTACTGTAGATATAATACAGCTTGGCGGTTTTTTTGGAAATTTGAATATAAATGACAACATGATAACCGCTCCGGGGTTAGGTGACATACTTCTTCCATTGGATTCATTTATATCAAATGGAATATTGGATATTACTCATATGGATAAAGCCGCGGCAATCGCAGGAACAAGAAACGGTCAGTTATACGCGATTCCTGTCGGGACAAATATGCCAGCAATGATTTATAATAAAACATTGCTTCAAATGCACGGAGCTCCGCTGCCGGCAGCGCATATGACATGGCAGCAATTTAATGCATGGATCAGCGCGGTAAAGGCAAAGCTTCCCGCAGGCGTTTACGCGTTAGCGGATTTAAGCGTTTTAGATTCCGGATCGATGTTCTTTGGCTACTGGGCAGCTGATAAAGGCAAGCCGCAATGGGACGGCGCAAATACACATCTGACAGCCGCTATTGTTAAGGAATATTTTGATATGTGGGCTGCCTGGCGCGCATCCGGCGTTGTACCTCCTAGTAGTGTTTCTTCCCAATATGATACAGTAGCGTCATTAACCAGCGGAAAAATGGCTGTTACTTTAAACTGGACAAATAATTTTTCCAATTATTCAAACGCTACGTCTGACGAACTGGAACTTCTCATGCTCCCGAACGCTCATATTACCAAAAAACTCTGGGGACAGATGAGCCAGATGATGGCTGTTAATAAAAATTCCAAGTTTCCTGATGAAGCGGCGGCGTTTTTAAATTACTTGCTTAATAATCCCGGCGTGTCGATAAATTATATTAATAATGTAGGTATACCTGTAACACCGGAAGGCAGAAACGCCATGCCGGCAAATTCAATCAATCAAAAACAAACCGCGTATTTAAACATGGCTGGCGGTTATGTTTCACCGCCGTATCCTTACATACCTAAAGATAATGATTGGACTGCAGGTCTTCTTGATATTGGAAAACGCGCAGCCTCGGGAGCAATCACAACAACGCAGGCTGCAAACGAAGCAATGACTCTAATCAATAACTGCATCAATTAATATACCGGCAGTCATTTTAATAAAGGCGCGGTTTCAGGTTAACGCTTGAGACCGCGTTTTTTTTTCATATCGCAGGTCGGCGTTCAGGTATTGTTTTTTGCGTAATCCGCTGTATAATTGAACTTAGCATTATCCATGGAGTTCATTATGACAAGCGGAAAAATCAAACATTATGTTTATATAACAGTTACGGCGGTTCTTTTAATTTTTTTGTTTCTATCATGCAGCCGCGAACAGGAAAATAAAAAAAATATTATAGAATTACGCTACGGTTTTACAACAGAGCCGATGACGCTCGACCCGCTTAACCCCGCTAACACGGCGGACGGCAGAAGCATTTTATTCAATGTTTTTGAAGGTCTTGTAAAGCCCGATTCACAGGGAACGCCGCAGCCCTGCGCCGCGCAGTCGTGGATTATCGGCGAAGACTCGCTTGTTTATACTTTTACCCTAAGGGAGAACGTGCGCTTTCATGACGGCTCCGTTGTAACAGCCGCCGATGTCAAGTTTACGCTTGATTCCGCGGCCGCGGCAGGCTATCACGGCCTTGGCAATATAAGGGAAATTGTTATTCATAACGATAATCAGATTGCGGTGTCGTTAAAAACGCCTGACCCGGAATTTCTTCCGTATCTTACTGTCGGAATTGTCAAGGCAGCCAATGTTGACCGCGAAAGGGAAATTATCGGCACAGGCCCTTTTTATATCGAAAGTTATACGCCGCAGAGAAATCTTGTTATGCGCAAACATGAAAATTACTGGCAGGAAAATCTGCCGCTTCTTGATAAGGTAACAATCGTTTTTTTCGCCAATTATGACACGTTGATGGTCGCCTTCCGCGGCGGCAGCATAGACGGCGCGAACATTACAGGATCGATGGCGGCGCAGCTTGACGTAAGCAGCCTTGAAATTTTTACAAACCGTTCGGCGGGAGTTCATCTGCTTGCGTTAAACAACAGCGTCTACCCGTTTAATGACATTAATGTGCGCCGCGCTTTTAATTACGGCATTGACGTTCAGGGAATAATCGACGCCGCGTTTTTCGGAATGGGCACTCCTTCGGGAAGCCCGCTTATTCCGGGGTTATCCCTTTATTATGAAAATTTTAATTTTTATTCGTATAATCCTGATTTGGCAAGAGCTTTGCTTGCTCAATCGGGCTTTAACGAATCTAACGTTCTTTCCCTTGTTATTACAGTTCCGTCAAATTATTCAATGCACGTTGATACTGCGCAGGTGATCGCAGGCCAGCTTCAAAAGATCGGAGTAGACGCGAGTATAACTCTTGTTGACTGGCCGACATGGCTTTCCGATGTTTATTTCGGCGGGCGTTATGAATCGACAATTATAACGCTGGACAGCCCGAGCGTTTCGCCGAGGGGTTTTCTTGCCCGCTATCATTCAGGCAACGCGGAAAATTTTATAAATTTCAAAAGTATTCCCTACGATTATACTTATGACGCGGCTCTTGCGGAAACCAACATGCAAAAACGAATCGCGTTATACAAGGAAGCCCAGAGAATAATCGCGGAGAACGCGGCAAGCGTTTACATTCAGGACATTCTTTACTTTATCGCGCTGCGCGGTTTCGCGGGAGCTGTTGATTATCCGTTATACGCCATCGATTTTGCCCGCATCTACAGGAAAGAATAATTGAGATCCATTCCGAAAAGAATCGTTATTTCCCTGATCACATTGTTCCTTGTATCGATACTTTGTTTTCTCGTATTCAGCGTAATAAAAGGAGATCCCGCAAGCATCAGGGGAGGAATCGATATAACGGGCGAACAGCTTGAAATACTGCGCGAACAGATGGGGCTTAACAAAAATGTTTTTGCCCGCTACTTTGACTGGCTTTTTAATTTTTTAAAAGGAAATCCGGGAACTTCTTTCAGTTTCCGCGGAGAAGAAATTTCAGTTCTTATCGCTCAGCGTCTTCCCGTAACAGCGGCGCTGGCGCTTGTATCCCTTCTCTTTATTTTTGTTATTTCTTTTTCTGTTTCGGTATTAACCGTAAAAAAAGAAGGAAACCTGACAGATAACATTGTAAATTTTTTTAACGCGGCGGGCGTCAGCACTCCTGGATTTTTCATGGGGCTTTTGTTCATTTTTATTTTCGGCTTCACTTTCAAATTATTTATCCCCGGCGAATTTATAGAATACGCGGACAGCCCTTTGGGGTTTTTTGGCTGCCTCTGTTTCCCCGCGCTTGCAATCGCGATTCCGAACTCGGCTGTTTTAATTAAATTTTTAAGGGGTTCGATCTTCGCGGAGCTTAAAAACGATTATGTTAAGGCGGCAAGATGCAAGGGAGCGGGACGCCTTTACATACTTTTTTTTCATGTGCTAAAAAACGCCTGCCTTCCCGCAGTAACAACTCTTGGAATGGTGATAGCGGAAGTGTTTTCAGGCAGCGTAATTATTGAACAGGTTTTTTCCATTCCCGGCGCGGGAAGGCTTCTTATCGCCGCGATAAGCTCAAGGGATTATCCGCTGATTCAGGCGTTAATGGTTTACATCGCGTTTATTACAATCGCTGCCAATATGTTAGCTGACATTATAGTGATGATAATTGACCCGAGGATCAAGCAGGCGGAGAAAATAAGATGAAACCCAACTATCAGCTTGTCATCGGATCGTCAATAGGAGCTTTAATCGCTTTAATGTCTGTCGTAAGCCTTTTCTGGGTTCCGCATGATTATAACATGATTGATCACAGCGTCCGCCTGTCTCCGCCTTCGTCAAGCTACATCTTCGGAACAGATAACTTCGGAAGGGACGTTTTATCGCGCGTCATGGCAGGCGGAAGGAACTCGCTTTTGCTTGCAGTATGTACAGTCGCGGGAGCCGCCGCAACCGGCTGCGCCCTTGGGCTTTTGGCCGGTTTTCGCGGCGGATTAACAGGCGAAATAATAATGAGAATCATCGATACATTAAGCTCCTTTCCGGGAATTGTCCTAGCTCTGCTTCTTGTAGCCGTTATGGGAAACAGCCAGTTCAGTTTATTCATAGCGCTTTTAATTTTATTTATACCAGGCTACACGCGCGTTATGCGCACAGGCGCGATGCAGCACAGAAACTCAATCTTTGTTCAGGCGGAAAAAATCCTGGGTGCCGGTTTCTTTCGCATAACGTTCATTCATATCCTGCCGAATCTTGCGCCTTCGCTTTTGTCGGCGTCGGTGCTCGGGCTTTCAAACGCGATCCTTGCGGAATCCGCGATGAGTTATCTTGGGATGGGCATTCAGCCGCCTGAGCCTTCATGGGGACGGATGCTTTTTGAGTCCCAGGGCTGGTTTTTTAACGCCCCGTGGTACGCTTTAACCCCCGGCATTTTTATCATGCTTACGGTTATCGCCTTTCACCTGTTAGGTGAAGGGATTAAAAAAAGTTTCGGAGGACAGCATGGCTCTTTCGACTGACGCCGGAAACATTCAAAACGAAGATAACGCGGCTTCTGAATCCGCATTGCTTCAGGTTCAGGGGCTTACTGTCAGCGTAAACAAAGACGGAAATTTATATAAAATTATCGATAATATCGATTTTGCAATTAACGAAGGCGAGATCGCAGGGCTCGCAGGAGAGTCAGGCTGCGGAAAAAGCATGACTGCCCTTTCAATCCCGAACCTTCTGCCCTACGGCGTATCAATCACTGAAGGAAAAATATTATATAAAAACACAAACCTCTGCAGCTTAACAGAAAAAGAAATACGCGGCGTCAGAGGAAGCGAAATATCGGTAATTTTTCAGGATGTAAGACAATCCTTAAACCCTTTAATGAGAATCGGCAGCCAGATAACGGAAACTCTTGTACTGGGCGGCAGTAAAAATAAAGCAGCTAACAAAAAGACAGCCCTTGATATGCTTGATTCGCTCGGCTTTGACAAACCGGAAAAAATATTTAACGGCTTTGCGCATCAGATGTCGGGCGGCATGTGCCAGAGAATCATGACCGCGATTGCAGTTATTCGCCGCCCGAAACTTTTGTTAGCTGACGAGCCGTCAAGCTCGCTAGATGAAGAAAGCCAGGAACGCTGTCTTTCGCTTTTAAGGGAAATGAATGTAAAAAACAAAATGTCACTTTTGATCATCTCGCATGATTTATCGATCATTCATAAATTTTCAAACCGTTATTTTGTTATGTACTCAGGGAAAATAATGGAAGAAGGCCCTTCAGACGGACTTTTTTCGCCTCTCCATCCTTATACGCAGGCGCTTATAAAAGCGATGCCGCATAAGGACAAAAAAGGAAACGCGCTGGAAAATATTCCGGGAAGAATTCCTTCTGTGGAAGATAAAGAAACAATAACCGGCTGCCCCTTCGCTCCGCGGTGCGGAAAAGCGAAAGATATCTGCCGTCAGGTTTTTCCGCAGGCAAAAATAATGGGCGGCAGAAAAGTTTACTGTTATTTTCCGGGTGATGCATGAAAAGCGAAACCCTGCTGTCCGTCCGCAATGTCTCCAATGTTTACACCGATAGAAAGATAGGCCTTTTCGGAAAAACGGAATTAAAACACGTTCTTGATAACGTAAGCATGGAAATGAATCACGGGGAAATATTCGGCTTAACGGGAAGATCAGGCTGCGGAAAAACCACGCTCATGCGCTGCATCTTGGGCCTTACGGATTACGAAGGCGAAATATTTTTTTGCGGTGAAAATTTAATAAAAGACAAGCACAGGATACAAATGGTTTTCCAGGACCCGGGCGCGTCGCTCAATCCGGTAAAAAAAATCGGCTGGTTAATGGAAGAGCCGCTTCATATTCATAAAATGGGCGCAAGGAACGAACGCGCCTTAATCGCAGATGAAATGCTTGCGCGTATCGGTCTTGATCCTTCGTACAGAAACCGCCGCGTTTACGAGCTGTCAGGCGGACAGAAACAGCGCATATGCATCGGCCGCGCGCTCCTTATAAAACCTCGGCTCTTAATCGCCGACGAAGCAATCAGTTCGCTTGACGCGTCCGCGGGAGCGCAGATACTGAACCTTTTAAACGAACTTCACGCCGAGTCAGGCTTAAGCATTCTTTTTATTTCGCATAACAAAGACGCAGCCGAATATTTATGCGGAAAAATCGCAGTGATGGAAAAAGGGCGGATTAAATCAATTAATCAAGTCCGCTGAAACAGCCTTTTACTTTGAATAACTTTCCAGAGTTTCTACGATGCACTTTAAGTCTTTAAAAGTGTCAAGATACGCGTATTCGCCGCCGGCATCGCCGTATTTTCCCTGCTGTACGCATTTGATTCCGGCTTGTGAGCAGGCTTCAAGAATTTTACTGGTTCCGTTCACCTTAAACGCTATGTGGTGGATTCCTTCGCCGTTTTTATCAAGAAAATCCTGCCACGTGCTTTTTTCGCCGTTCGGCTGGATCAGTTCAAGCTGCATACCCGGCCCCGCTTCGAAGAACGCCATCTTGCATGCTGCCTTTGGCGCAGGCTTTCCCTTGTACTTTGTCTGCGTGATTTTATAATCGCCCGCTTCTACTGTCTGCGGAACCGCAATGCCGAAGAACTCCGCCCACTTCTTTTTTGTTTTTTCTATGTCCTTGACAATTAATCCAACCTGAATAATGGTATTTGTTTTTAATAATGCCGCCATAACCTGCTCCTTTAACTGAAAATTTTTTTAAGAAACTGAAGTTCCCAGTAATATGATTATATCTTTAAAACATTATTATTTAAAGAGCAGCGATAATATCGGCGGCTTTCGCGGGACAGCCGTCAACAAATGTTTTAAAGCCCTTTGCGCATTTTCCGATTCCAAGAACGTCCGCGCCTGATGTCTTACCTTTAAAACCCTGCCCTATGCAGATTTTTTTATTTTTTAAATTTAACGCGCCCTTGCGGTGAAGCGCGAAAACAAGAGAAGCGTAACACACGGAGCAGGCGGAATCTTCTTCTATCATATTTTTATACTGCTCCGCGATTCTGGCGCATTTCATTTTAACAACAGGTTTGTTATCGCCGTTTAATACAACGGTTTTTGTTTTTTCCGTAAAGTATTCGCCTGCGCCGAGTCTTCTTCCGGTTGATATGTAGTCAATGTCATCTTCTTTAAAGCCAATCTGCCGCACGCAGAATGAATCGACAAGAACCGGATTTTGCCCCGCGATGATCCTGTTAACTTCCACAGGCGATCCGCCTTCTTCAAAACTTAAATCCCCGCAGATATTGTCAACAACGCAATACTGCGAGTCTTTAAAAGAATCTGAAAATATTGCGTTTAACACCGCGATTGGCTTGTGAAGGCCGAGCGTATGAAAGCGTCTCATCTCGCTTTGGGGTATGCAGCCCTTTAAATTTTTCATGCAGCACGTCATTATTGTCTGGCTGTGCGCTTTTAATACAGGCGCGTTGATAAAAAAATCCGCGTTTAAAACTGTTTCGCATATTTTTATATCAATGCCTTCACAGCGGATTGTTCTTGTCTTATCGTTTTGAAGATCGATTAATTTTACTCCGCGTTTTTTTGACAGCTCTTCATATCCGCAGACCTTAAACGCTTTCGCGGCGCTGTGGCCTGCCGCAGAGTTTTCCATTATGCTGATATTTTTTATGCCGAAATCTTTTAAAAACAGAATAATCCCGTCGAGCATTTCAGGATGAGTTGTCGCTCCCGAGTCCGCGTGTTTTTCTACTACAAGATTGGGTTTTAACGCGACAGAAAATTCCTTTTGTAAAAATTTGCCGATATCGGACGCGGCAAGCGCGCCGTAAGCTGTTTTACTCCAGTCCGTGCCGTAATTAATTACAATCATAATCAGTTCCTGAAACTGTGAACCGGCGCGGGGATCCGCCCGCCGCGGTTTATGAACGCGTCGCTTTTCGCGCTGTTAACCGCCATTACGGGAGAGCCGCCAAGAAGGCCGCCGAATTGCGCCCACTGTCCGGCTTTTTTTCCGGGTACCGGAATTACGCGCACCGCTGTAGTCTTATTGTTCACCATGCCGATTGCCATTTCATCGGCGATTATCGCGGATATTGTCGCGGCGGTTGTATCGCCGGGAAGCGGAACCATATCAAGCCCGACAGAACATACGCATGTCATGGCTTCAAGTTTATCAAGCGAAAGGCATCCGCTTCTTACGGCTTCTATCATGCCTTCGTCTTCGGTAACCGGAATGAAAGCCCCGGAAAAACCGCCGACATTTGTGGACGCCATTATGCCGCCTTTTTTCACCATGTCGGTTAACATAGCTAGCGCGGCTGTTGTTCCGTGGGTTCCGGCGGTTTCAAGCCCCATTTCTTCCAGGATACGCGCGACAGAATCGCCCACAGCGGGCGTAGGAGCCAATGAAAGATCGAGTATGCCGAAGGGAACGCCAAGGCGCCGCGCCGCTTCCATTCCGACAAGCTGCCCCATCCGCGTAATTTTAAACGCGGTCTTTTTGATTGTGTCAGCTAACGCGTCAAAGCCTGAACCGCGACAGTTTTCGATCGCGGCTTTTATTACGCCGGGCCCTGAAACGCCGACATTTAAAACGCTTTCGGCTTCTCCTGTTCCGTGAAAAGCGCCCGCCATAAAAGGATTGTCTTCGGGCGCGTTGCAGAAAACAACCAGTTTCGCGCAGCCGATGCCGTCATTTGCCGCTGTCGCTTCGGCTGTTTGTTTTATTATCTGTCCCATTAGGCGCACAGCGTCCATATTTATTCCGCTCTTTGTCGAAGCGACATTAACTGACGCGCAGGTGCGCACTGTCTGGGAAAGCGCGCAGGGCAGGGATTTAATCAGCGTATCATCGCCCGATGTAATTCCCTTTTGAACAAGCGCGGAAAAGCCGCCGATAAAATCGATTCCAAGCTCCTGCGCGGCTTCGTCCATTACTTTCGCGAACGGCGTATAGTCTTTTTCACCGCTTGACGCCGCGACAAGCGCGACAGGAGTAACTGAAATTCTTTTATTAATTATCGGAATGCCGTATTCGCTTTCGATGTCGCGCCCGGTTTTTACAAGAGGACCCGCGACGCGCATGATTTTTTCGCGCATTTTATTTCTTGTCGCGTCCCCCGAAGAAGAAATACAGTCAAGAAGCGAGATGCCAAGCGTAATTGCTCTTATATCCAGCTTGTAACGCATGAACATATCAACAGTTTCTTTTATTTCAAACGGGGTAAAAAGCATATAACACCAATAATTAAAATCGTGGAGAAAATCACCGCTTTTCTCCTGCGCATATAAAAAATTACGTTGTAATTTTTTATATGCGATGCATCGCAGAAAAAACTTTTTCGTGCATTAAACTAATGCTGACATTCAGCGAATCACCCAGAACGGCAAGTTCTTTTTTAATATCATCAATGCCTTTTACGCATGAGTTTAAATTTACCATCATCATCATTACAAAGCTTCCGCTTAAAACAGTCTGTGATATGTCTTCTATGTTTATTTCGCGCTCGGCGAGAAAAGCGGACACCTTCGCGATTAAACCGACTTTATCATTTCCCGTAACTGTTACTATTGCCAGTTGATCATTTTCCGACGCGCTCATAGGCTTCTTAAAATATTCTCCGCTTCAGATTTATGCGAATAATTCGGGTTACGGCTGATTAAATCCTGCAGATAACGCCTTGCCTCTGTGTTCTGCCCAAGCGTTACGCAGATTTTTCCAAGTTCAAACATAGCGTCCCAGTTATTGGGAGACAGCCGCAGCACCTGCTGATACGATGTCTGCGCTCTGGAATAATTTTCTGAACCTGCATACGCTCTTGCAAGATTGTGATGAACAGTGGCGTCGTTCTGATTTACAGATAACGCGCGTTCGTAATGAACAATGCTGGAAGGCCAGTTTTCCTGCCGCGCGTAAACGGCGCCAAGATTGTTGTTCACTTCAAAATTATTAGGCTCAATCTGAAACGCTTCATTTAAAAACGAAACAGCTTCGCCAAGCTTGTCAAGCTCCATTAAAATTTTTCCAAGATTTATCCTGGACGGCAAATATCTTGCGTTTAACGAAGCGGCTGTTTTGTACGCGGTTATGGCAAGATCGTATTCTCTTGCGCCTTCAAGCGCGAGGCCAAGATTATGATAATACGCCGCGTTCGGCGGATTCGCGGCATTCACAGCGGTATTCGCAAAGCTGATCGCTTCTGTAAATTTATTTAATTTTATTTTAACATCCGCCATATTGTTGTTTGTCGCGGCGTCAGACGGCGTTAACGCAAGAGCCCTTGCGTAAAAATTTTCGGCGTCAGCGATATTTCCGGCCTGATAATGCGCGTCGGCAAGTCCTCTTAACGTGGCAAAATCGTTCGGGTTATACTGATAAGCCAGCGCATAGGAGCTGATCGCTCCCCTTGTGTCGCCCCTTGATAAAAGTATCGCGCCGATGCTGCGGTGAGCGTTGGCGTAATCAGATTTGACAGAGACAGCCTGCCTGAACGCCGCAAGAGCGTTATCAGCCTGATTCAGCCGCTGGTAAGTAACGCCCAGGTTGTACCACGAAAGCTCAAAATGCGGATTCAGATTCGTAGACCTTTGGAACGCGTCCCTTGCTTCCGAATTGCGGTTAGCTGCAAACAATACCCTGCCAAGCTCATAAAAATACATAAAATTGTTGGGATCAAGGCGGGCCGCTTCCCTGAACGACGTTATTGCAGCGTCATTCTGCCCTGCGTCACGCGAAATGCGCCCGAGCACATAATGCGGCAGAGCCTGCGTCGGATCTTTTGCTATTGCTTCTGTCGCGAACTGCGTCGCGTGCGCCGCAGCTTCGCGCGCGCCTGCCGTGTTCGGATGATTTACGTTATACGTATAATACGCGTCCGCCATGTTGGAAAGCGTCTGCGCTTCAAAGCGCGGCTCGCCGGGCGGCATGATTCTTCTGGCCTCGTTAAAAGCCTGATTCGCCCCTGATAAATTTCCCGCGTTCAGCATGGCGATTCCGTCGGAAACAAGCGCGTTTATCCTGCGCATTAATTCCTGCATTTCAGCTGACGCTCTTGCAAGTTCTTCTTCCTGCGCCCTTCTTCTGGCTTCTTCGGCGTCCGCGGTCGCTCTCCTGAGCGCGGCGGCTTCAGCTTCAGCTTCCGCGGCAGCCCTGCGCGCTTCGGCTGCCTGCGCGTCGGCAAGAGCCGCAGCCCTTCTCGCTTCAGCCGCGGCCGCATCATCGGTTGACGACTGGGAAGTCGTAACTATGACAGGCCTGTTCAGGCTGGAAGCAAGCGCTTCGTTCTGCCGCCGCTGTTCTTCAAGCAGCGCCCTTAAAGCTTCAGGAATACCGTCCCCGCCTGCGGCAAGCGCGCTTCTGTCGATGGAAAGAATCGCCCTTTGAAGCGCAAGCGCGTCTTCATCATCGGGATTGTTTATCAATAGTCCGTCCAGAAGATCCAGAGCCCTGTCAAATTCGCCGTTTTCGGCGTACGTTGTTGCGAGCCTTAAAGTATTAAGCCTTCTTGCGTCAGTACCCGCGCTGCCGTCATCCGAACCGCGAAGGAGAAAAAAGATCAATACCGCAATGCCTATCAAGAGCAGTACAGCGCCGCTTATTATCAGTATCTTCTGCTTTTTGGTTAAACGCATTTTATGTACTCCTGTTAATCAAGTTCAAACTGGCCTTCATATAATTCAAATCCGTCAGCTCCGAAAGACATACCCTGCCCCGAACCGGCTGCGGACTGCAGTGACGCTGAAACGCTGTTAAGAAGCATCTGCCTTTCTTCGGCAAGCCTGCGCGTTTCTTCTTCGGCGATTATCCTTCTCATTTCTTCATTCGCGAATTCAAGGCGGATAATATCGATAAGCTGTTCAATAAGCGGACGCTGGGAAGAACGCGGTTCAAGCACCAGATACTGCTCATAATCAGAAACAGCGTTCAAAAGGTGGCCGGCCTGAATTCTGGTATTCGCCCTGCCAAGATACGCGCTTGAATAGACAGAATTATGGCCAAGCGCCTGCGTGTAATACTGCTCCGCCATGTCGGTATTTCCGCGCTTAAGATAAATGTTTCCAAGGTTATTGGCGACAACGGCGGAATGTCCGCCTGCAGTGGGCAGAACGCGCCTGTAAATGGCTATCGCTTCGTCATTTCTGCCGAGCTGTTCATAAATAATGCCAAGATAAAGATAGGTGATCGGGTTCGCGGGGTCTTCGGAAGCCGCGCGGATAAGGAAATCAAGCGCGTGTTCGGGCTGGTTCCGCATCAAAAAATCTTCTCCACGCAGAAAATTTGACTGCCCGAAACAATAAAATGTTATAAAGAGAAAAATTAACGCATTTATAATCTTTTTTAACATAAAACCTTCCTATTACATATAATATACATTAATATCAATAGTATATCTTATATAGTATCGACTAAAAAGGATAATGCCTTGAAAATACTCTGCATATCTGATAAAATCGACCCTCTGGTGTATTCACCCGGAATAAAGGAGCGGTTTCAGGATGTGGAGATTGTCCTTTCCGCCGGGGATTTACCGCTTTATTATCTTGATTTTATCATATCAAGCCTTAATAAACCCCTTTTTTTTGTTTTTGGGAACCATCATATTAATGAATTAAAACATTTTAGGAAGCTTCCTGAGGATCCGCTGGTTCATGAATACCCCGAGTATTTTTGCTGCGGCGCGGTTCATCTGGGGTCTAAGATTAAAAAGGAAGGAAAGGTGCTGATAGCCGGACTTGGGGGGTCCATGCGCTATAACACAGGCAATAACCAGTACACTGATTTTCAAATGTTTCTTGAAGTTGTAAAATTAATACCGCGCCTTATCTGGAACAGAATTATAAAAGGGCGGTATATCGACATTCTTCTTACCCATGCTCCGCCTAAAGGCATTCATGACAAGAAGGATAAGTGCCACACCGGCTTTAAGGCTTTTTTATGGTTTATGAAGGCTTTTAAGCCGAAATATCTGATTCACGGCCATATTCATTTATACGATATGTGCGAATCACGCTGTACCAAATGGGGAGATACAATGGTTATAAACGCGTATAATCATTATGTTATTGAGACGGGAGAATGAAATGGGAGTTGACGGAATACAGGAGATCGCCTTTGCCGATTTTTCAAAAGCAAGGGGCAAGGCGATGCTTTCCAGAATACAGAATTTTTTGAACACCGACAGGGACAAGCTTTTATCCTTCAGTGATGTCAAAGATATATTAAAACCGAAAAATCAGGTTTATGTGGGGCTGCAGACAGTTCCAATCAAATTGATTGTCGGAAGCGAAGGGCGTTATCACGATTTTAACAAATACTTCCTGCCAAAAAAGGATCACATGCGGATCCGCTGGGCAAGGGTTGATGAAGCGCATTTAAAGGACATCATACTGCCTGCGATTCAGCTTTATGAAATAGGCGGAGTTTATTTTGTCCGCGACGGGAATCACAGGGTATCGGTTGCGAAAACCCAGAACGTAGAATATATCGACGCGGAAGTGATCAGCCTTACGACAGAACTGAATATCAAGCCGTCCATGACCACGGACGAACTGCGTGACGCGCTAATCACGCTGGAAAAAAGAATTTTTTACAGCGAAACATTTTTCGGCGACCTTACGGATTATTGGGACCTTGATTTCAGTTCGCCCGGAAGGTACGACGAAATTTACAATCACATCATGGTGCATAAATATTATTTAAACGAAAATATCGAAGAAGAGATTCCCTATAACGACGCCCTTGTGTCGTGGTACTACAATGTGTACGACCCTGTTATAAAAGTGATTAAGGAACAGTGGCTGCTCGCGAACTTTCCCAAAAGAACGGAAGCCGACCTTTATGTGTGGATAATCAAGCACTGGGATTTCCTGAAAAAAAAATACGGCGCTTATTCGCTTTCCAAAGCCGCCGATGATTTTACAAAAAAATACGGACAGGACAAGGGAAGGCTCTGGCGGTTCCTTGCCCTGCTTGTAGGAAGAATTTTTAAAAGGTAATTATGGCGGTTCTATCGATACAGTCGCATGTAGTTTACGGCTACGCGGGAAACACAGCCGCTGTTTTTCCGATGCAGCGCCTCGGGCGGGAAGTATGGGCGGTGAACACAGTCGAGTTCTCAAACCATACAGGCTACGGCGCGTGGAGAGGCAAAGTTCTCGGCGCGGATTTAATTCAGGACCTTATAACAGGCCTTGAAGAAAGGGACGCGCTTAAAAACTGCGAAGCCGCGCTTTCAGGCTATCTCGGCGACAGGGCTACGGGAAAAGCGGTGCTTGACGCCGTAAAAAAAGTCCGCGAATTTTCACCTGACGCCCTTTACTGCTGCGATCCTGTAATGGGCGATACAGACCGCGGATTTTACGTAAAAGACGACATCCCGGATTTTTTTATTAACAGTCTTGTTCCGTTAGCTGACATCATAACCCCCAACCAGTTTGAGCTTACAGCTCTTACGGGCGTCGATATCGAATCCCTTGACGACGCTTTAAAAGCAATCAGTATAATCCATGAAAAAGGGCCTTCATTGGCGCTTGTTACAAGTTTCAGGGAAAAAAAGGACGAGTCATTGCCTGAGCTTAACATGATTGTCTCGGATAAAAAAGAAATTTTTAAAATAACAACGCCGCTTCTTCCGCTTGGCGGAAATGTCGCGGGAACAGGAGACATGTGCGCCGCTGTATTTCTTTCGCGCTATCTTGAAACAAAAAACCTTAAAAAAACCCTTGAGCTTTGCGCGTCTTCCGTTTTCAGCGTCCTTGAAGAGAGCTATCGCGCGGCGTTATTAAAAAGCCAAAACGCGGAGTTTAATAGACCGGTAGAACTTAAGCTGATTGACGCGCAGGAACAGCTTATTACGCCTTCGCGCGTTTTTAAGGCGGAGGAAATCACTTTTTTTTAATGAAGAACGAAAACAGCCCGGCGCAGACTATCCCGTACGAACGCTTTTCTGATTTCATAAAAGACGGCGCAGACCGTTATGCGATACTTACAGAATATATCGAAAAATTAAAATTAAACAGCGCGGTCATTCCCGTTGAGCAAAACAGGCACATTTTCATTTTCCCGCCGGATCAAAAACCGCTTCGCGCAAGCGGCGTCTTCCCTTTCAGGGGACAGAGCCCTTATTTATTATGCGCCCATTACGACCGCGTAGAAGGCAGCCCGGGCGCGAATGACAACAGCGCCGCTGTCTTTCATCTTTTAAACGCAGCCGAAAACCTTATCGCGCGCAGAGCGAAAAACTGGCTGATCGTTTTTACCGACAAGGAAGAAATAAAAGCGGGCGAAACTCTGGAAGATCAGGGTTCGTTTTCGCTCGCTAAAAAAATAAAAAGCTGGGGGCTTGAAAAAGCCAGAATATATAACTTTGACTGCTGCGGCGCAGGGGAAGTATTTATAATATCCACAATAACGGACAGAATTTTAAAAGACAGCGGCCGCCCGAACATCGAAAAGATCAGAAGAGATGTTAAACATCTTCGCGATCACGCCCTTGCCACCGCGGACAGCCTGCGCTTTGACAAAGTCCTTCTTGCGCCTACTCCTTTTTCTGACGATGTCGGCTTCCTGCGCGCCGGGCTCGCGTCGCAGACGATTACCATTTTACCGGCGCAGGAAGCGGAAAAATATGAAGCGCTGCTTAGAAGGCAGCCTGATTTCGCGGATTTAATAATTTCAGGCAGAATTAAAATGCCGGAAGAAAAACGCAATCTGCCTGAAACATGGAAGAACATTAACAACGCAGGCGATACTCCGTCGCGTCTTACTCCGCAGCATTTCAGCCGGATTGTCGGATTCATGGCGGAACTTTGCGTTTTAAAACAAAAAATGTTGACAAACGCGGATCAGTGACACAATAATTAAATATACAAAAATGAAAAGGAAAATAATATGGTAAAAATCATGGTCGTCGACGACAGTATTATTATGAGAAATATAGTTAAGAATACCTTTTCGGAAATGAAAGTCTCGTTCCAGTGCCTTGAAGCTGAAGACGGAAAACAGGCTCTGCGCGTTCTTGAAACTAATGATGTCACTTTAGTTTTTCTTGACTGGAATATGCCGGGGATGGACGGAATCGAATTTTTAAAAAAAGTAAGATCCATGCCGCAGTACAAGGATTTGCCTGTTGTCATGGTAACGTCAGAAAGAGGAAAATTCAGCGTGATCGAAGCTCTGCAAAGCGGAGCTACAGACTATATCGTAAAACCTGTTGATGCGAAAATCTTCAAGGAAAAAGTTCAGGAAATTCTTGTTTTAGCGAGGTAAGAAAATGGAAGAATTTATACAGCCCTTCATAGAAGGCAGTGAATCGGTTTTTCGCGATTTATGCAATACGGAAGTGACAGCGGGAAGAGCCTATTTTGTTTCTAAAGACGAGTTTGAAACAATCTGGGACATCTCGGGAATTATAGGGCTTTCAGGCGAAGCCCACGGCGCTGTGGCGATTTCGCTCAAGGAAGATACGGCTTTCAAGCTTACAAATATCCTGACAGGCAAAGCATATGATAAAGTTGACAGGGAAGTCACGGACATGCTCGGAGAAATTGTAAATATTATCGCCGGAAATGTAAAAGAAGTTTTTGAGAAAAAACACCGCATAAAAATTTCGATGCCTTCCATCATTAAAGGAAAAGCTCACACAATTGTCTGGCCGTCCGAAAAAGCGAGAATTATCTGCATACCTTTTAACATATTCGGAAATCAGGAGTTTTGTCTTTCAATCGCGATGGAACAGTCTAAATAAAAATGGAAAAAACAAACCTTAAAAAAGGCAAAACAAAAGAACTGCTTCTTTCGATCTTTTTAGGGAAGCGTTACAATCAACTGACCAACGTAAAAGAGCAGGTAAGGTACATGACCATGAACTGGATTTTCATGGTCGCGATCATTCCTCTTGTAATTCTTGGCATCACACAAATTAATTTCGACATGGTAAGGGTAGCCATCGACTTTGGAATCGCGTTTTTGTGTTTTTCCGCTCTAGTCATGATTCGTTCAAAAATCCCCTTAAAATTCGTGCCGATTTTTCCCGTCACTGTTTTTGGCGGATACTGCTGCTATCTTTTGTATCTTGGCGATTTAAATTTCTGGGCTGCTGTTTGGCTTTTTTCGTTTCCGCCGATTTCGATCTTTCTCTGCCAGATGACGGTCGGCTTTGTCGAATCGCTTATCGTTCTTGGGGCTTCTGTTACCTTTCTTTACACTCCGCTTTCGCCTGTTAAACCTGAAAATGAAGTAAGCATCAGAATTATCGGCGTTTATATTTTGATCTTCGCCCTGTCTGTAATTTACGAGCGGATCAGTATTTTAAAAGACCGCAAAGAGAACGAGCTTCTTGATGAACTTGCGCATGAAAGGGACATGATTCAAACCATGAAGGATAATATCAATCAGGGTATTTTCCTTATGGACAGGGATTTTATTATTCTTCCGCAGTATTCAAGCACGCTTGTTACTATTCTTTCCTATTACGATTCAGACCTTACGGGTAAAAGTTTTCTTGACATTCTGCACGCCTCGCTTGATTCAAGACAGTTAAACGTCATGAAAGGCTATTTTTCAATGGTCTTCGCGAAAGAAAAAAGCGCCAAAGTCCTTGAAGCCGCAAACCCGATTTCCGAATTTGAATATAAGGTTGACAGCGATATAAAATATTTAAGCACAAGATTCCAGCTTATAGAAAGATCATCTTCAGACCCTGTTGTAATCGGAATTGTTCAGGATATTTCAAAAGAAAAAGAAATCGAACGCGAACTTCTTGCGCAAAAAGAAATTCAGGAAAAAGAAATGAAGAACATGTTCGATGTCTTAAAAATCGATCCTTTGGTTTTCCAGAATTTTATTGAAGATACGGAATCCAATTTTAACAGCATCAATCTGCTTTTGAAGGATCGCAAATTAACTGAGAAACAGGTTGTAACAAAATTATTCCAGCATGTCCACGCGATAAAATCCAACGCGCTAATTCTTGATCTTGAAAGCCTTGCGGGCAAGCTTCATGTCCTTGAAGACGAAGTAAAAACAGTTTCAAACAAGGACGCAGTTTCTGTAAATGATATTCTGGGTCTCGCGATAAAAATAGAAACTTTTATGCAGGACATGGATTCCTACACCGCGATAACAAAAAAGATAACCGCGTTCCAGTCGTCAAACCAGATTGACACAATTCTTATTAACTCGCTTTCAAAAGCCACGGAAAGAATCGCAAGCGAGCAGAACAAGAAATGCAAGATCGAAGCCGGGTTTATCAATATTAATATTCTGGAATCAAGCCTTAGAAAACCAATCAAGGATATTTTAAACCAGTGCGTAAGAAACTCGATTTACCACGGCATCGACTTACCCGCGGAAAGAGTAAAAAAAGGAAAACATCCGCAGGGGTTATTAACTTTCAGCATAAAAAATGTTGACGGCAAAGCGGAAGTGATTTTTTCCGACGACGGCAACGGTCTTAACTGGGGAAAAATTAAAAGCAAATATCTTGAACTGCACCCTGGTAAACCTGTCGACAAGAAAATCCTTCTTGGCACAATTTTTTCGCCTGAGTTTTCCACCGCGGACGAAACAAGCCAGGCGGCAGGCCGCGGCGTCGGCTTAAGTTATGTGAAAGACCTTGTTAAGGAATACAGCGGAACGATAAATGTAAACTCAACAGACTCAGGCCTTACTTTTAAATTTTCTTTCCCGTTTGATTAAGTTAGCAAACGCCGAGCATCTTTGAATATTCTTCCAAGGCGCTGTCGCCGAAGCTGCCGGAAAGCACTTTCTTTGTAAGGATTTTTCCAAGCTGCACGCCTTCCTGATCAAAGCTGTTTACATTCCATATAAATCCCTGGAACATCACTTTGTTTTCGTAATGCGCAAGAAGGCTTCCCAATACCGCGGGCGTTAAACGCTTTCCGTAAATCAGGCTTGAAGGCCGTCCTCCGGGAAACTCTTTATTTTTATCGGCGCTGTCCTGCCCTTTTGCGAACGCGGCGATTTGGGCCGCAAGGTTTGCCGCGAGTTTTTTCTGGCTTACGGAGCCGTCAACCGTTACGTCGTCATTTTTCTGGCTTTCAGTAAAACCGATAAACTGTAGCGGGATCACGCTTGTCCCCTGATGAAGAAGCTGATAAAAAGAATGCTGCCCGTTAGTCCCTGGTTCGCCGAAAATCACAGGCCCTGTTTCATAATTTAAGCTCTCGCCATACCTGTTAACGCGCTTTCCGTTTGATTCCATGTCCATCTGCTGAAGGTGCGCTGGAAACCGCGACAGCCCCTGACTGTAAGGAAGAACGGCTGTGTACGGGTATCCCTTAAAGTTGCGCTCCCACACGCCGATTAAAGCGTCTAAAAGCGCCGCGTTTTCAAGGACATTGGCGTTAAGCGCCATCGCGTCAGCTTCGGCGGCGCCTTTTAAAAATTCTTTAAAAACATCCGGCCCGAAAGCAAGGGACAGAACGCATCCGCCGACAGCGGACGATGACGAATAACGCCCGCCGATGTAGTCGTCAATGTAAAATGAATCAAGATAGGCGCTGTTACGCGCAAGCGGGCTTGTTTCGCTTGTAACAGCAATCATGTGTTTGCTTGGATCAAGACCGGCTTTTTTAAGTTTGTCTTTTACAAAAAGCTCGTTTGCAAGAGTTTCCTGCGTTGTCCCGCTTTTTGAAACTAATATAAAAAGGCTCTGTTCAAGCTGCGAACAGGCGGTTATATTTGACGCGTCGTCGGGATCGACATTGGAAATAAATTTCGCGCTCATTTTCTTCTTGCCTTCGGCTTCCGCCCAGTTTTCAAGCGCAAGGTAAAGCGCGCGCGGGCCAAGGTCGGAGCCGCCTATGCCGATCTGCACAGCCTGCGTAAAAGGCTTTCCTGTTGAGCCTTTGAATTTCCCCTGATGAACGGCGGACGCGAAATCGCAAAAACGCGATAATTCCCTGCTGTAAAATTCCCCGATGTCTTTTCCGTTTTCCGCAACAGATTTCCCCTGCTGCCCGCGCAGAAGATGGTGAAGCACTTTTCTTTTTTCGCCTGTGTTCATCATTTCACCGTCAAGAAGAGTTTTATATTTTGCGGTAAGCTCCGCTTCATTAGCGAGCTCAGAAAGCAGCTTGACGCATTCGTCGTCAACTTCTTTGGCTGCCCACGAATATTTTAGTCCGGCTGCCATCGGGACAACGCACTGTTTTACCCTTTTTGCGTCAAGCAGGTTCCTAAAATTGAATGCGCTTTTTTTTGCGTATTCCGCCAGTTTTTTATAGCTTTCTGTTTTATCAAAATTAACATATTTCATTTTTGTCTCCTTGCCTTATTATGGCATGGTTTTGATTATTTTTAAAGAATTTTTTACTTTATCGGATTATTAATTTTAGTGCGTATTAATAAAATAACAAGCGTTACAAGCAGAATTAATGAAAAGATAAAAAAAAGACGGGAAGCAATTTCAAAATTGTAAAGCCTTTCGATATGCGGATAAAAAAGAGCCCTGCAGTCAAAAATAGACGGAATATCCTGCCAGGGTAATATGATCGATGCCGCGCGGATTAACAAAAAAAGGGCAAGCGAAGGACAGCAAATTAATAAAAGCGTAATTAACGCCGGTTTTATTACAGCTGCGCGTTTGTGTTTTAAAAGCTCATTTGCGTAATGCCTGCTTAATTCAATTTTGAGCGTAATAAAAGATTCTTTAAAATTTTTAATAAAAAAGGTAAAAATAAACATTAAAATGATCGCCACAAATAAAATAATGATAATTGCGGCTCTCTCATACATAAGATCAAGCTGTGAGCTTAAATTATAAAAATTATAATTGCTTTCATGCACGCCAAGCGATTTTAAACTGTTTTTTGCGTATATTTCATCATAACCTGAATACGGGCTCAATAGAGCAAGAAAATCAGTAACAGACGCGTTGGCAGCATCAGATATTGATGAAGGTATATAAATAACGCTATCATCGCTGCCGTCGTCAATTACGCCTGTTACAAGCCATATATCGTTTCTCATTCTAATTTGTTTTCCAGCGATATTAACGCCGCCAAAAACCAAATGCGCCGCCGTTTCATTTAACACCGCGTGTTTAAGTTTTCCTGTCCATGCCTGCCTGCTGAAAAACGATCCTTCAATTAATTTTTTACCGGTTATCTGCGGATAACTGCTGTTAACTGTAATCACCGCCGCGTTAAATTCCGCGTACCCAAGGCTGATCCTTTCATTTGACTTTAATTCATATGTCAGAAGAAAATCGCTTTCTGTAAATTCTTCTATTTTGTTTACATTGATTCCGGTGGAATTTTTCTGCGAAGCGGATACAAGCAGAAGATTCGAAAGCCCTTCTTTTTTTGCGAAAAAGGCAATGATAAAAAGCGCCGATAAAGATATAATGAAAATTGCTGTCCATAAAAAAAAGGGCGGTAAAATTTTATTATAGCCGCGCGTCAGGACAAAATCAGTTTTCAAAAAAATCCTCCGCGTTTTTTAACAATACTGTAAGTCCGCCCGAAAGCGGTTTGTCGCCTGCTAAAACTACAGGTTCAAAAAAAGTTATTCCGCGGATTACGGCTGTATTCTGGTAATCAGAATCGCCTATAAAAATATTTAACCTTTCAATGTAATACTCCTGCCCCAAAAATCCCGCGCGGCGTTTTATCTGATAAATAAAATATCCGTCATTATCCTGATTAATCGCCCTGTTTGGAACCAGAGTAAACGATGAAACGCCGGTTTTTTCAAAAGTGATGTCAAATGTTTCGCCGTCGGAGATTAAACTGAAATCGGCGTTTTGATTATAAGAAAAACGCGCGTTTTCAGCTTCAATAGCGGGCGAAATAAAAATAGTAACAGTTTTACTGTTAGCTGAAGACCGAATGCGCCTTACAATTCCCGTAAGCGTATGATTTGAATTGCTCAGCCTGCACGTATCACCCTGATTGACAAAATTATTTTCGATAGAAATATTACATTCAATCATAAAGCCGCTGCCTGTTCCAATAGAAACAAGCATCGCGTTTTCGTTAAAATACTTTCCTCTTTCAACGTTAAGCTCCAGTATAACTCCGTCTGCGGGCGCGCGTATTATTGCGTTGTCCGTGTAATTCTGTAAAAGGTCGGCGCTTGTATCGCGCGAAAGCTTCATTGTTGCAAGATCGAGGCGTTTAAGCGCGATATTATGCTCAAGGCTTTCAATTTCCGCTTCGTATTTATATAAAAGCGATCTGTAATTATTCTGCGCGTTTGCGAATTCATTTCCGCTCATCATTCCAAAGTTAAACGAAACCTGCGCGTCATGCAATGTTACCAAAGCTTTATTTATTTCAAATATGATTAAAGCAGAATCGGGCGAAGCGTTATCAGGCGCCGCCGCAGAATTTCCTTCTGTGTTTATAGCAGCTAACGCTTCGTGTACGCTTTTAAGCCTTGTTTCAAGCGACTTGATATCAGCTTCCGACTTGCTGATATTATTGTCAATTTCTGAAAGCCTCCTTTGCGCCTGAGTAATGTTAAAATCCATCTCAAAAAGAATTTGGTCTTTTTCCACAGTATCGCCTTCGCGCACATATACCCTGCCCGCCGTACCTGAAGAAGCGGCGTAAATATTTTCAGTATCCGCCCATCTTGCGACGCCTGAACTTGTTTCAATTTTACTTAACGTTCCGCGGAAAGGTTTTGTTCCCGTGACCTGCGGCAGATTGTAATTGTAAATTGTCCTAGAAAAGAACAAAAGCAGAACAAGAGCTGCAAAAATTAACGCTCCGGCTGTTTTTCTGTTTATTTTCATTTTTATTCCCTATTTTACTCCCGATAATTCAATGCCTTTCTCAAGGTCTTTTTGTCCCGCAAGCAAAAACCAGATTGGCAGGAACATATAAACGCAGGATGCCGCGAAGATCAATCCAGTTCTTCCGTCCGCAAGCCGCGAAAGATACACGGAAAGCGGTTCGTACCTGTAGTTATCGATAAAGATTATCGCCTGTTCCACGACATTCCAGTATTCGATAAAAGTGAGCATGCATATAGCGGCGATGATCGATTTTAACTGCGGAACAATAATGTAAAAAAACACATGATGGTCCGCGGCTCCGTCAATTTTCGCGGATTCAAAATACGCTTCCGGGATGGATTTCATTCCCTGACGCGCAAGAAAAACGCCGAATGGCGAAAAAATTCCCGGGAGTATTATCGCAAGATAACTTTTTTGTATATTGAAAATTGACGCGATTATGTAATTCGGCACAAGCACCGCCTGAAGCGGCATCAGCATGACAACAATAAAACAGAGAAAAAGTTTTTCCTTGTGTTTCCACTTCCAGATCGTAAATCCGTAAGACGTAAGCATGCCTAAAACAAGAGCGCCTAACGTAACAGGAAGAGTTATTTTAAGCGAGTTGATTATGAGAAACAAAAACGACGGCTGATCGATTAATACATTTTTATACTGACTGAATGTGACAGGATTAGGAATCAAAACAAGTTTTTTAAATTTTTCAGTGATGCCGTCCGCAAGATCAAAAGTTGAAACCCTTGATGAATAATTAAGCGAAATCGTCTGCTCGCTCATAAAAGAGCCTGCGATTGTGACAAGCAGCGGAAAAAAAATAATGATTCCGGTTATAACAAGAAATATCACGGCAGGAAGCGGATTTCTTTTTACGGCGGGATTTCTCATTATGATACCTTTTTTTCCAGCCTTAAAAGGAACTGCGTGAATATCACCATAACAAGGACAAGCAAAGCTGTCGCCGACGTAAGACGCGGGTAATTTAATGAAGCGAACATATTGTTCATGAAATGCTGCAATGTATAAATGCTTTCGTGCGGATAGCTTCCCGTAATAAGATAAACTTCCCTGAAGATTTTAAAAGAATTTATAATAGACATAATTAATGCGACAATTGTCGTAGGCAGAAGGCACGGAAGCGTTATGTGCTTAAAAGACTGAAAGGCTGAAGCGTTATCCATCCAGGCGGCTTCATAATAATCTTTCGGAATATTTGAAAGGCCGGCGAGAAAAAGTATCATATTGTAGCCGATATTTTTCCAGAGAAAAATAATAATCATCACAGGAAGCGCCGTTATTGAATCGAGCCAGTTTACCTTTGCAAAGCCAAGACTTGTTAAAAGTCCGTTAAGCGCTCCATCATAGGAAAAAAGCGTTTTCCAGAAGAAGACCATCGATCCTGAAGGAATTACAAGCGGTATCAGAAAAATCAGCGAATAATAATCGCGGCCTTTAACAATCTTATTAACCAATAACGCGGCGCAAAGCGATAAAATTATATTAAGCGGAACTGAAATCCCGATGAAACGCATTGTATTCATTAAACCGCGAAGATACGCCCTGTTTGTTAAAAGCGAAGCGAAATTTGAAAAGCCCGTAAATGATCCATTTATGGGCTTGTCCAAAAATGCGTAAACAAGAGAAAGGCAAAAAGGAAAAATAAAAAAAACGCAGAATCCCAGAAGCCCGGGTAATATAAAAACAAAGCCGCCAGAGAAAAATCCGTTTTTTTTATTTAAAACAAATCCTTTTAAAGCAAGTTCCATTGTAAGTCTCTATTCGCTTAAATAAAGATCAGCTTTGTTTTGTAAAACCCTTGCCGTTTCCTGCGCGCTTCGCGAGCCGTCAATGTAAAACTGAATATCCTGCGCCGTCAAATCCGTTATATATCTGTCTCGTACAGAATAGCTATTTATTAAATCTGAAAGACTTTCCATCACGGATAAATATTCCCGCAGCAAAAGGCTGTTTTGCTCGTTTAATGCTGATTCCATTCCGGCAGGTCCCAATAATCCGGAAAAAACCGTTTCGGCTTTTTGCGCTCTTGCTTCATTGTTTAATGGAAGACCTGTCATATTCAAATTTGTAGAAAGCTGCATTTCTTTTGATAAAAGAAATTTAATGAACGCCCATGCAGTTTCCTTGTTTTTGGAACCTGAGTTTATGCCGAACGCCAGATTGTACCTGTACGGAACAGAGCCGTCAGCGTTCGCCTGAATGCCCGCGACAAGATCGTCATCTTCATTGCTCATAACGTTCCCGGCGGAACCCATCATTATCATGCGGTTTGTGCTGCGAAGGTATTGCGTTAAAAGAGAAAATTGGCTGTTAAGTTTGAAAAAGAACCTGTCGCGGGGAGCGTCAATAGACATCATTTGCATAACGCGTCCTGCGCTTTGCTCTCCTGTGATCGCGCGCGGTATATATCCTTTTTGTCCGTAGTCCCTTACAGTTTCCAGAAGATTCGCAAAAGCGCCGTCCTGAAAATTCGCGCGTCCTTCCTTAAGATTCACGAACTTCTCATAATTTTCGTTAAACATCTGGTAAAACATTCCGTTTAAGCCCCTGTCAAAATCTGTCGCGTTAAAAAGCTTATAGGAGCCGTCGTATAAAGGAACTCCAGTTTTAAATAAATCATCAGTGCTCCATGCTTTGCCCGCGCCGAAGTTAGCTGCAATGCCTGCCGGAACCAAAGTTGAATCATAGGCAAAATAATTAAATAAATAATCCACCGGCAAAAACCACATGCCGTTTAGGTATTTTGAAGCGTCCAGAATATTTTGCCTGTATTCACTTTTATTAAAAGCGGGATCGAGTGTCATATAATCTTCAAGATTTTCAAGGTTTCCGCTTTCTATAAATTTTTGAAGCGGGATTATATCCATCGCGAAAATATCCGCGCCCTGTCCGCTCATTATGCTTGTGTTAAGACGGTTTAAATAATCAGTCCTGCTCTGCGGATCATCCTGTATCTGAATGCTCTGCATGGTCATATTGCCGCTTCCGCCAGTTCTAATTTCCGGCATTGCGGAAAATGTTTCGACATTCACTTTCGTTCCCGGATACAGCTCTTCAAAAGCCCGCGCCGCTTCTTCAAGATAATTTTTATAATTCATTGAGTCATACGCTGATATTGTTATCTCTCCTGTGACGCTGCGGTTAAAAAAATATTCATTAATAACACCTGATGTTTTTGTTTTATCACCCGGACACCCAATGAAATTTATCAACATAATAAAAACACTTAATATAAAAATTTTGTTTTTCATTAACAACCTCCAAAAATAAAAGTATTTATATAAAATAAAATTACATTTTTGGAATTAATTTAAACTATACGTTTCCTGAAGTTTATCTGAAGTTATGTAAAAACATCTATTCACTCAGATATAGATCAGCTTTGCTTTGCAATATCCTTGTCGTTTCCTGCGCGTTTCTTACGCCGTCAAAGAAATTCTGCACTTCCTGCATAATCATGTCAGTTATATTTGTGTCATGAATTATATAAGTATTTATCTGACCTGAAAGACTATCAAGAGCGGATATATAATTATCCATAACTTGTGATTGCCGGTCATTTAATTCTTCGTCATTAATTCCAAGAAACATTTTAAAATCAAATTCAATTTTTTCATTTCTAGCTTTATTATTTACAGGAAGATTGTAAACATACATAGAAGTCTGCATCTCCTTTGATAAAAGAAATTTTATAAATGCCCATGCTGTTTCCCTGTTTTTTGATAATGAATTTATTCCAAAACCAAGATTATAAGAAAACGGAACTGTGCCGTCGGCATTTGCCTGAATGCCCGCGATTTTATCATCATCTTCGATTACCTTGAGTAGACCGCCGCTGTAACCTGTATTCATCCATTGCGCTATATCACGTATAAACATATTAATAAGCATATAACTGTGATCCAATTTGAAAAAAACTCTTTCTGAAGGAGTATCCAACATACTCTGCATTAACTCTTCGATATCCGCCCTTGATATTTCATTTCTTACGATATAACCCATATCCGAATAATGGTTAACGCTTTCCAGAAGCGATGCGAATCCGCCGTCTATAAAATTTGCGCGTCCTGTTTCCATATTCACAAAAGACCTGTATTTTTCATTTAAAAGCTGACGAACCATACCGCCGCTTCCCCCTGTAAGATTAAAAAGCTTGCTGCTTCCGTTAAAAAGGGGAACGCCAAAATTAACAAGTTCTTCCGCGCTTAAGGCCTTATCAGCGCCGAAACCGCCTGCGTTATGCGAAGAAATTAAAGCGGAATCATACTTAAAATAGTTAAACGAATAATTTAACGGCATAAACCAGATACCGCCTTTATAACGCAAAGCTTCTAAAATATTCTGCTTATAATCAGATTTGTTAAATCCGGGATCGAGAGTCATATAATGATCCAAATTTTCCAAAGAGCCTGAATTAATTAATTTACTTAAAGGAAGAATATCTATAGCGTAAATATCAGCGCCGTCTGCGCTCATGATTCTTGTGTTCACCCGGTTTATATAATCGGTTCTTTCCTGCAGACTATTGTAATTTTCTACAACAGATACAAACATGCCGTCTATTTCCATTGTCTTTATTTCCGGCATCGCAGAAAAAATTTCTATATTGACTTTTGCTCCCGGATATTTTTCTTCAAATAAACGGGCGGCTTCTTCAAGAAAATTTTTATAAGCCATTGAATCATAAACAGAAATAGTTATATTGCCTTCTATTTTTTTTTCAAAGAAACCGGCATCAAAAACCGTACCATTTAATTTATTTGAACCGGTGCATCCTGCGCATAATAAAATTGCGCATAATAAGAAAAGAAATTTTAATTTTTTCATTTTCAACTCCAAAGTAATAATTACGTAAAGATTACATTGCAAATCTGTACGCTGTCTAAATTTTACCTGAAGTTTATCTGAAGAAGAATTTAATGGAATTCAATCCAAAAACACACGCCTTCGTCCGTGTTTTCCAGCGCGTATTTAAATTTCATTTTATCAAGGGCTTTTTTGACAATCGCAAGGCCAAGACCGCTTTGTCCGTTAGGAGTGCGCGCCGCGTCCTGTTTGTAAAACGGCTCAAAAAGACGCGTTAATATATCATCAGGGACATATGCGCCCGTATTGATAATATATAGACGCTCCCCCTTCGATTTTACGCTTTTTTCCGTTTTTACTCTTATTTCTTCGCCTTCTTTTGTGTTTTGTACGGCATTCGCGATTATATTGGATAAAACCTTTCGCAGTAAAATTTTATCGGCGTTTACGTCAATACAGGGAAGCTCTGTTTTTATTAATATATTTTTATTTTCAGCTAACGGACGGTATTCATTTAAAACAGAATTGCATAAATCCCCCAGGTTTATATTTTCCGGCGTTAATTCTGTATCGCAATCAGATAATTTAACGATATCAAGAATTTCCGACACAAGACGGCCTTGCGTATCAAGTGAATTAAGACATTCATTCAAATATTTTGGATGATTTTTATAATCGCCGACTCCGGCCATCATTCCTTCAACTAACGCCCTTGCGGACGCTATCGGCGTTTTTAATTCATGCGAAGCCGCAGCAAAGAAGAGCCTCTGGTTTTCTTCCAGAATCCTTCTTCGCGCAATTTCATCTTCAAGCGGTTTTGTTATACGCTTCGCAAAGACAACGGCTCCAAAGACTGCGATGCCAAGCATCATCGCGAGGGCAAGCATTATCCTTCTTGCTAAAACAGTAAGACCATTTCCAATGTTATCAGAAATGTTACTATAACCGATTAATCTATACTGATCCGAGCGTATTCCTTCAATATCCCTGAATGAACCTGAGAATCTTATATTAATGCTTTCCAGTTCGTTTTCATCAAAAGAGCCTGATATGTTATGCGTTGAAAATAAAACACTTTCATCAAACTCCTGAATCATAAACTTGTACGACTGGTTATTATCCGCGAAAATTCTTACCGCCTCAATTATATCTTCCTTGCCGGTTGTTACAGATTGTATTGTAGTAATTATCGGCTGATACGAAATAGTCAGCCTGCGATTCTGCTCCGCGCGGTAAAATGCTAGGAATTCCCTGGAAAAAATAAAAACAGCGGCAAGACATATCAATGTTACAAGAAGCATTGTGTACGCGAATATCTTCGGGAAAACGCCTGATTTTTTAAAAGGAATTTTTGTATTTTTTAATTGACCTTTACCGGATTTTTTCTTTTTCATTTTGAATGCGCAGCCTCTTTGCATAATGAAGCCTCCAGTTGATATCCTGCGCCGCGGATAGTTTTTATAATATTTTCAGGCATCTTTGCCCTTAAATTTTTAATGTGCGTGTGTACAGTGCCTTCGCTTGAATAATAATCATAACCCCAGATTTTTGTAAGAAGTGAATCATGGGTCACTACCCTGCTTTCGTTATCTGCAAGAAGGCAAAGGATATCAAATTCGCGCAGTGTTAAGGGAAGCTCCGTTTCTTTCCAGAGCGCCTTAAAAGTTTCCTTGTTAAGGCGCAAATCGCCGATTATAATTTCTTTTACAAGAGCGCCCGATCTCCTTAAAAGCGCCTGCGTCCTTTTTAAAAGAACCTGCATGGAAAACGGCTTCGCGATAAAATCGTCCGCAAGGTTATCAAAGGCTCTAATCTGCGGGCTGTCGCCTGAAAGCGCTGTAATCATCATTACAGGCGCGTCGCTTGCCCTTCTGAATTCCTTCAGTATCTCCTGCCCGTCCATTCCGGGGAGCATTATATCAAGAATAACCATATTGAATTTTTTATCGAAAAGACGTTCGCAGGCGGCGCGTCCGTCCGCGCACAGTTCCACATGATAACCTTCGTCCGCAAGGAACGCTTTTATCGTGTTCCCGATGTGAACATCGTCTTCTGCGACAAGGATATTAATGTCCATTTAATAAATATATCACGGATTTCTGAAGATTGTCTGAAGATAAATAAAACCCCTTAACGCTCAGGTTAAGGGGTTTTGGTTTCGATTATAACTTTGCTACTGCTTTTTTCGCTGCGGTTTTCTTAACCGCCGCTTTTTTAACTGCGGTCTTTTTTGCTGTTGTCGCGGTTTTTTTCGCTGTCGCTGCTGTCTTTTTGGTTGTTTTCTTCGCTGTAGCTGCAGTTTTCTTTACGGCTTTTTTCGTAGTTGCTTTGGCTTTCTTTGCGGTTCCTTTTACTTCTTTAACCGCCTTCGTTCCCGCCTTGCCAACTTTTTTTTCAGCTTTATCAACTTTCCTGACAGTCTTCTTTTCAGCTTTCTTAACTTCGTTTTCCAACATAACACCACTCCTTACATTGTGATATAAATAATATCGGCAAATTTTTATTAACTATGTAATAATTAATGTTGTGTGAAATTAAATTTCCGCGCAATCCAAATTAAAAAAATTATTTTACACCGAGCAGTTCCAAATGTCTTCCGATGTGTTTTAAAAGCGCGCCGCGGTATTCGTCTTCGTGTTTTTGCCACAAATCGTAAAGGCGATCCTTAAAAGTAAAAGAGCCGTCAGGATTTTTTTTGCTTAATATAAGGCCGTAGGTGATATGGATAACCTGACGCACATCGTTATTTTCAAAAAGTTTCGGAAGATCGCCGTCTTTGACGCCGGATAAATCAGGAATTTTCGCAAGGTCTGTCGTTACATGATAATATTTTCGCGCTTCGTCGAACGCGCTTAGCGCGTAAGCGTGAACTTCGCGGTAAAGCGATGGGCTTACGACAGCTATAACGCGCATCGCTTCAAGCCAGTTGGTTCCGGCGGTTTTTACGTGAAAATTTCCGCGAGTTTCGCGCCCAATCAGCGGGAATACGCTGAATTTGTCGGAACCCGAGTGAATGCTCAGCTTATAATTAAAGTGCCGCGCGATTGCTGCGTGGATTTTTATTTCTTTTTCAAACTGTGCGATGTCGCCGATATAATCGATCCCCTTCTGAAACTCGCCGCAAAAACGCGGAGCGATTGTCGCAAAAGAAACGCCTGCGTCCAATAATTCATTCGCGGTAAAAAAATGCTGAAGCGGCGTTGTAACGGATACAGTTTCATCTATCGATATTTCAAGGTCAGCGCCGTATTTTCCGGACGCGAAAAAGTTTTTGTATATTTCGCAGGCGAATGATACCGCGTCTGCGTAGATTGCAGCGCATTGCTTCAGCTCGTCTTCAGAAAAAACAAGCGTATTGCCCTCTATTTCAAACTTTTTGCCAAGATATTTTTCCTTATAATGATTCGAAACAGGCGCGGCGTTAGCGGACGTTACATCGTTTTTTATATGCTCGGAGCAGTCCAGCGTGATCATTGTAAAGCCAAGGGAAAGCGCGTACTCAACGTCCTTTGCTGTTTTTAAATGATCGCCGTCCGCGCCGAAGCCTTTTTTGTAGCCTTCGCGGAATACGGCGAAAGACGCGGCGTCAAGGACGTCTTCGTATGTGCGGTTTGTAAGATTTAATTCGCGGATGGACTGCTGCGCGAAGACAGGAAAAACATCGTTATTTGAAAACAAATCGATATGGCCGGGGGTGGCGATTCCGAGCCTGTCGCCAAGACCGAAGCTCGCCTTCTTTCTTAAACCGCGCACAGGAGCCGTCCACGGAAAAAGTTTTTGCAGAACGCAGGCATTCTCGTGCGTAAGCTGCGCCTTATACAACTGGCGTTTACCGTCGTCGCCGATTAATTCCGCGGTAAACCCAAGGGAATTCCGCGTGTTTTCCTGCGTGTCAATCAGAATAACGGTTTTACCGTTATCGTTTGCCATGAACACCATGTTTTTATCAATATAATTACTTGATTTTTCATACGACTGCATATCTGTATATTTCATATTATTTTCATATCATTCCTTGAATAAATTTGCAATAGTTTATAATCTTATAACATGAGTAAAGAAAACCTTAAAATATGTTACATTGGCGGCGGTTCGCGGAACTGGGCGTGGGTTCTGATGCAGGATTTGGCGTACGAAAAAGAAATCCGCGGAACAATCGAGTTGTATGATCTTAAAACAGATGATGCAAAAACAAACGAGATAATCGGCAATAAGCTGATGGACGCGCACAATCCCGGTCAGTGGAAATTCCGCGCGAACAGTTCGCTTGAAGACGCGCTAAAGGGAAGCGATTTTGTAATCATATCGATACTACCAGGTGATTTTGAAAACATGGCGGTTGACGTTCACGCCCCGGAAAAATACGGCATTTATCAGTCTGTCGGCGATACCGCAGGCGCAGGCGGAATAAACCGCGCGATACGAACGATTCCGCAGTTCAGAAAAATCGCGCAGGAAATAAAAAAGCACGCGCCCTTGGCATGGGTAATAAATTACACAAACCCGATGAGCCTTTGCACGCATACGCTCTACAGGGAGTTCCCGGAAATAAAAGCGTTCGGCTGCTGCCATGAAGTTTTTAACACGCAAAAACTTTTAATTAAAGTCCTTGAAGAAGCAGGCCTTGCAGGAGCTGACACAATCAGGCGCGAAGAAATAAAAGTAAATGTGTTAGGCATCAATCACTTTACATGGATGGACAGCGCTTCATGGAAAGACATTGACATATTCCCTGTATATAAAAAATTCGCCGATAAATACGCCGGCACAGGCTACAAACAGGCTGCGCCCAAAGACGCGGACGAAGACGCACTTTTAAGGTTAAAACTTTTTGGCTCAACAGATAAAGTAAAAATTGATCTTTTCCGCCGTTACGGGCTGATTGCCGCAGCTGGCGACAGGCATTTGGCGGAATTCTGCCCGCATTCATGGTATTTATCTTCGCCCCAAACGGCGGAAAGCTGGGGTTTCGCGCTTACTCCTGTTTCATGGCGCATAACAGACCGCGAGAAGCTAAAGGTAAAGGCGGCCGCTTACAGGGACGGAACTCAGGTTCTAAATCCTGTGCAGTCAGGCGAAGAAGGCATAAAAATAATCAAGGCTCTGTCAGGTCACGGCGATATTGTAACGAATGTTAATCTTCCCAACCGCGGACAGATGCCTGACTTTCCGTTAGGCGCAATTGTCGAGACTAACGCTGTGTTCGGCCGCGATAACATTCATCCCGTTGTGACAAAAGGCCTTACAAGCGAAATAAGGGCTTTAACAATGCCGCACACTCTTGCGCAGCAGGGATTAATCGAAGCTGTATTTGAAAACGACATGGAAAAAGCTTTCCGCGTTTTCTCGCACGACAGCGCGGTACATAAACTCCCGTTAGCTGACGCGCGGACGCTTTTTAACGAAATGCGGAAGGCTGACAGCGTATAATACCGTTAAAATTTTTATTGATTGTTAGCATAATTATTCGTATTTTTATATAGTCATGTTGATTGAAAAGAAATTTTTTCGCTTTTTATGCGCTGTTGTTACACTTGCTTTTGGCGTAACTTTAGGTTTTTTGCAGACCAAACCGCCGCGGGTAAACCGGTCGTCGCCTGCGTACCCTTCTTATGAGCGCATGATATCAAACCTTCAAAAAATGACTGAGAAACCGCACCCAAGCGGCTCAGAAGAAATTGAGATTGTCCGCGCTCATATTTTATCGGAAATTGAAAATATGGGTTTGACGCCTTCCATTCAATCCGCTTCTTATACAATAGACGAATATATTAAAAAATTTATATATAAACAGGAGCTTTATTCTTCTTTGGAAGAACACTGGGAGACTGTAAAAGACAACGCAAAACAGGAAGGCATATACAGTATTGAAGAATTCAAGTTCTTTTTAAAAGACCTTCTGGCCGCGGTTCCCAATGAAAATTTTACGTTAGACGAAATTATCGATAATTATTATATGAAGCTGAAATATTTTTCTATAATTGAATATTATGAGACTGTTAAAGACTTCGTAAAACAATATGATATTTACAGCTTTAATGAATTTAATAAATCCATAGGCGAATACTACGGCGTAAATGTTAATAAAGATGGAATTGTATCCCTAAAAAATATTATTATAAAACTTGACGCGCCTTACACAGAAACAGGCGTTTTATTCGCCGCGCATTATGACAGCAATGCGCAAACGCAGGGAGCAGCCGACAATATGTTAGCTGTCGTTTCGCTGCTTGAAGCTTTGAGATCGCAGGCTAAGAACAATTCTCTAAAAACAGACCTTTATTTCCTTTTTACAGACGGCGAAGAACTGGGTTTGCTTGGCGCTTTTTTATTCACGGAAGAATACCCCGGGCTAAAAGAAAAAATTGGCATGGTAATAAACTTTGACGCAAGGGGTAACAGCGGAGTCCTGACAATGTTTGAAACTTCACCTAACGCGTATAATTTTGTCAATGTTTATAAAAAATCAGGCGCATGGCTATACGGTTTTTCCGCTTCAACAAAATTGTATAACATGATGCCAAAAATGCCCGGCACGGATTTTATTGCGTTTTTACATGAGAATTATAAAGGGTTGAACTTCGCAATAATTGAAGGCGTGAATGCTTATCACTATTACAACATAATACCGGATTCATATGAAAACTTAAACCGCAATACCGCATGGCATCACCTTCAAGTAAGTCTTTCCCTTGCAAATTACACCGCGAATAATTCTATGGATAATTTACTAAAGCCATCGCGTGACGCTGTATTCTTCCCGTTTCTGCCCGGTAAAATTGTGCTTATGACAGATATTGTATCTCATATATTATACGCTCTTGCCTGCGTTCTTGCGTTAGCTGTCATTACTTTAAGCATTATTAGAAAACGTTTTAAACTGTCTTTATCAATGATTCTAATGTGCTTTCTTATCCCGCTTTCAATAATTTGCGCGGTATTTTTTGCTGCCGCAAGCTATCTTTTTTATATACCGCTTCTGCTTCTTGCGCTTACTTCGTTAATAAAAAAATTGCAAATATTCCATCTTGCCGCTAAAATGGTATCAGGCGTTATTACATTGATGCTTTGGATTCCAATAATTATTACAATATGGTGGGCAATAATAATGCCGATGATTATATAAACGGAGATTAACTAATGAAAATTGACCGAAAAGCTGTAATTGAAAGGCATAATCCGCATTATAAAAACATTAATAAAAACGCGCCTTTATCTGTCGGGAACGGAACTTTTTGTTTTACCGCCGATTTCACGGGCGTTCAAGCCTTTTTTGACGAATACGCAAAAGCGGATGACGCCTTCCCGTTATGCACAATGGCTGAATGGGGCTGGCATTCATATACGCAGCCGGATGACGACAACGACAACCTGCGCCTTACGCCGTTTGATACATACGGGCGCACTGTTTATTACGCGGCGGACAGCTCAGGCCAGGAAGAACTTTTTAAAAGAATCAGGGTTAACGCGCATAAGTTTCACCTTGGAAAAATCGGTTTTGAATACGAAGGCAAATCATTAAAAATTGAAGACTGCAAGCCTGTTAGCCAAAGACTGTCAATGTGGGAAGGGATTTTATTCTCGGAATTTTTAATTGGAGGCATTATAGTTAATACAGAAACCTTTGTTCACCCGAACGAAGATACCTTGTATTTAAAAATTAATTCGCCGCTTTTGAAAAACGGTAAATTGCGCGTAACGCTTGATTTTCCATACGGAAGCCATAAAAAATCCGCGGCGGATTTTGAAAGTCCGCATTTGCATTTAACAACCCTGATTGAACAGAAACCGGAAGCCGCTTCTTTGAACGGATTAAAACAAATTATTATAAAAAGAAAACTTGATAGCACATCGTATAATGTTATTGTAAGCGCCAAAGGCGCTGATTTTGATATAAACGAAAAAAATCACCAATTAAAACTAACGCCTTTATCAGATGCGGTTGAACTTGGGATTAGATTCCAGCCTGTAGAAATTCCCTGCTTGTCAAAAATTGGAATAACATTTAAAGAACCAGAAAGCAGGCAAATCGATTCATTTGACGCCGCGAAGGCAAAATGTAAAACATTCATGGAACAATACTGGCTGTCAGGCGGTTTTATTGATTTTTCAGGCTCGAAGGATTCCCGCGCGGCGGAACTTGAACGCAGGGCTGTATTGTCGCAGTATTTATTCGCGATACAAAGCAGGGGCGTAATTCCGCCCGCGGAAACTGGTCTTTCATGCAACAGCTGGTACGGAAAGTTTCACCTGGAGATGCACTTCTGGCATCACGCGTATTACGCGCTTTGGAACAGAGTTGACGATCTAAAACGATCGCTTGAATACTATAAAAAAATTCTTTCAACCGCGAAAAAGATCGCAGCATCGCAGGGGTTTGAAGGAGCGCGCTGGCCCAAAATGTGCGACCCGTCAGGTGAAAACACTCCGTCTTCAGTCGCGGTTTTACTTTTATGGCAGCAGCCGCATCCAATAATGTACGCGCATCTTGTTTACCGCGCCATTTGCCGGGACGATCGCGGCGGAGAAAAAAGCGAAGAAATTCTGCGCGAATACCGCGAAATTGTCGTCGAAACAGCGGAGTTCATGAAAAGTTTTGTTCACTGGGAACAAAAAACAAACCTGACTGATAAAGCTTCCGGTTCTGAAGGCCGTTATGTACTAGGCCCGCCTTATATTCCGGTGCAGGAACGCCACGATCCGAAAATCGTGTTAAACGCAGCCTTTGAACTTGAATACTTCCGCTGGGCTTTTAAAACCGCAGACGACTGGCTTTTAAAGCTCGGCGAAAAAGAGCGTTACGGTGAAATAATAAAAAACTTAGGCCTTCCGGCTGTAAAAGACGGCGTGTATCTGTCTCATGAAAACTGCCCCGGCACTTTTACAAAACTTCCGTTTTATACAGATCATCCGTCGATGCTGCAGATGTACGGCGTTCTGGAAAGCGAAAAAGTTGACATCAATATAATGTCCGCGACATTGGATAAAGTAAACGAAGTGTGGGACAAAAAAACTTTTTACGGCTGGGACTTCCCCGTTATGGCGATGACAGCCTGCCGCCTTGGAAGATTTAAGGAAGCAGTCGATTATCTTTTAATGGACAGCCCGAAAAACACATACATGGAAAACGGCCATAACCGCATGACAGGCGACGACGCGCTGCCCGCTTACATGCCCGGAAACGGCGGCCTGTTACTCGCCATCGCGATGCTGGCTTCAGGTTACGGCGGCAAAAAAGGCTCATCGTTCCCCGAAGGTTTTACCGTAAAGACTGAAGGGATTATTCCCTATATTTAACTACCAAATAGTAGACGGACCGCGGACAACGCGGAAACCGTTAACCCATTCGGCCTTACCTGGTTCCTGACTGTTGCGGACAACGCTGCGCACATTGTTTGCAGTATTGCCCCAGGCGCCGCCGCGCCTTACACGTTCCGTTAATGGGTTAGAACTGCTATCACCTGAAGGACCTCTGGGATTATTAATGCCTGCTGAAGTAGAATAATAAGGGTTTTTATACGAATCAAACAAATCCCAGACCCATTCGGAAACGTTTCCGCTCATGTCGTAGATGCCCAGAGCGTTCGGCTGTTTCCCTCCCACCTCTTGAGTTGCGCCGCCTACAGCAGGAGGCTTCCCGACAGTATTGTTATACCACGCCACAGCATCAGCATTATTGCTTCCAGCGTAAATAAAACCGCCGGACGAGCCGTTTCCTCCCCTTGCCGCGTATTCCCATTCAGCCTCAGTGGGCAGACGGAAGCCGATTCTGTTCCATGTCGCCGTTACAGCTGCACTGGTTATCGGGTATCCGGTCAAAGGAGTACGTGCGCTCATCGAATATACATTACTGCCAAATCCTAACGTTTGCTCAGTAAGCTTCATACAATATTCAATCGCGTCATACCAGGATACTCTATCTACCGGGCGGGTAATAGTCCCGGTAAACTGGCTCGGATTATTTCCCATTACTTCATAATATCCTTTAATTGTAAGATTCGATAATGGAAGAGCATTAACCTGCGTTACCTCATACTTGCTTATGTAGAAACCGTCCACTGTTACGCGGCGCGTCGGATAAGCGTGATACGCCGCGGGGCTTCCCGAAACGCCTGAGTCGCCCATTATAAAACTTCCCCGCGGAACCCATACCATGTCCGGCACAGGCGGAACCCACTTTGCATAAAGGTTTAAAACTTTAACACTACCTTCTGTCAGAAGCGGGGCTGAACCTACAGCCATATTGAAATTATACGAATGAAGAGAATTCCGAAAGCTTGCGTTATTTATATTACTCACATCGCTTGCGCTGGGGAAAATGGGAACAACATACCACCCTTCAAAAGACCAGCCGTTAGGATCTGTGTTCGCAGGCATAAAGGGTTCAACTACCCTGTCGCTGGAAGCTTTATAACTCTGTTCAAGATACGGCCTTCCCGCCGGCGTGCCCCATTGAGGTATTAATCCCGCTGCGGAGCTCCCCGCACCGGTACCCAGATAAAATCTGACAGTGTATAGTGGAGGCGACCACCTGGCAGTCAAGGTCATGGTTCGGGTTACCCCTGCATCGAAGTTCCATGCTGCACCGGCATCGCTGTACCATCCGTCGAAAGCCTGCGCAACCCCTGATACTGTCGGGGGGTTCATGACGTCGGGCGGGGTAGCCCTGTCGCCGTGTTTAACTTCCTGCTGCGCAGGAGCCGGTGTTCCGCCCGCAGGGTTAAATGTCACATAATAGATGTTGGTTTCCCATCTGGCGTCAAGATAAAACGGCTCACTCCTTGGTATCGGCACTCCATTGTCAACGTGTGCAGCAATGTCGTGTCCATATACTTTGTTTAAAGTAAAGTCCCATAAAACGCCTTCATCTGTGTACCAGCCGGCAAAGGTATACCCTTCCCTCACAAGCGGCCCCGGATCAATAATTTTGCCGCCGAGTGTGCCGCCTGTTCCTGTATATATGGTAAAATTAACGCGCGTCAGTTCTGTAACGCCGTCTGGCCGTTTTCCGCCGTTTACTTGTAAATGCACCGTGCGTGTTGATGATTCCCACCTGGCGTAGAGAGTTATATCGGCGGTAACTGTTCTATCGGTGAAGTCCCAGCGTTCACCCCAATCTTTGCCCTGCCCCCAATCATCACTCCCGGAATAATCACCATTCTTGGTAAACCAGCCGACCAAACCATATTCGTTTCCTGTCGGTATAACAGGCGGTTCAACAACTCTGCCGTTGTGAACAATTCTTTGTGTGTCCACTGTTAAAGGGGTGCCATCCTGTCTTTTTGGCTGATTAGCCACGTCAGGCTGGAAATGGCCAAAGTTCGGAATGAATGTTATGGTATAAATATTTGTCGTCCAGCGGGCTGTAAGGACAATAATACCATTGCCGTCCGCGTCGTCTTCGCGTTTTACAGCCCTCGTTTCCATGTTCCATAAATTGCCGCGTTCATCTATCCAGCCTGCAAAACCCAATGAGACATCAGGGTGAGTTATTGGACGGACTCTAGGAATTTTGTTGTCGTAGAGTACCCTGAACGGCTCCATCGTGCTCTTTAAACCCGGAGTTCCGCCCGCTGTCTGCCCCCCGTTCAAATCCATATACACAACAGCGAAATTAGCTCCGCTTTGTTCAGGCGGCGTCTTGGGCGCAGCTTGATCCCACCAAGTGTCCATTATCGGGTTATAACAAGCTAAAAGACTTAAACCTGTGAATAATATTAAGCAAAATATGAGTATTTTACTTGATAAATGTACTTTCATAATAAATTTCCATTAAAATAATATTCTCTCATAATTAAATTATAATGGATAATCTAAAATAGTCAAAAAAAAATTTTAATTCGCTCTAATAATGCGTAAATATGTCAATAATAACCAAATATAATTACAATTTTGGCATTTTAGATGGATATTAAAACAATTTTTTCTTTGTAACCTTCAATGCCCTGTATGGTTGTATAGTCAGCAGACTAATGTGGTTTCATGTTCCTCCTATTCTCCTTTCCCCGGAGTTACTCCTTTCTCCGGGGTTTTTTTTTGCCCGTAACAAATCCATTTTAACAAGCCTTGACATTTTTAAAAAAATTATATAAGGTTTTACAAGTCGACCTTGAATAAGGACTAATCGGGGGGTGTACCTGCCCCACGTAAAAGAACTTCTTGTTTGGGGCAATCCCCTGTAGCTCAGCTGGCAGAGCAAGTGGCTGTTAACCACTGGGTCCGTGGTCCGAATCCGCGCGGGGGAGTAATAAAAAGAGGCTGTCCTTACGGACAGCCTCTTTTTATTTTACAAAAAGCACTCTGTGCTTTCTGCCCACTTGGTTATAATAAAACTGAACATTTATTTTGCGGATTCGGAACGGAGCGTCGCTGTAAAAAAGTAAGGCGAATGCCTTATATGTGAAAAAGCTTCCGTCTCTTTAAGCGTAAACTTGACGGACGGGAGCTTTTTTATGTCCGCATTCTTGATGTTGAAAGTCAACAGTGATGGGCGCAGAAACTTTATTGTATGCAATATACAGGATATTATCAAACACATTAAAAACAAATGCGATGCGTCTTTGTTTAATAACGTATTGAAAATGAAAAACAATTCCACCAGTCATCTTTCAAGACGCCGTTAATATGAAGTTTTGATTCATCAACCAGTAAAACAAATTCCTTTACTTTAAGTAAATCGGGAATACTATCCATTGGAAGAACAGGTGAAGCTGGATTTAAAAATTGATTACCTGATTTTGTTTTATCGCCGGCTATTATATCAAATTGGTCATTATTATCATAACTGAAACTGCCGGTATACTGCGTTCCTTCACCGGAATTTTGATCAATTTTATAAATAATATTGTCTATTCTGATTCCTTTAATTGAAAACCTCATTAAAGAAGATTGTTCAGAATTATTTTGCAAATATACTCTTGCTCTATTTATACCATCTATATCATACCAGCCGCCGTTATTATGTGAGCTTGGAGGAAAACCAATTATCCAAGCGGAACCATTACCGCTGTCATGACCGAACAGGAGGTTTGATACGAAAAATTCGACCCTAGCTCCTGAAACACTTGCAGCGGCACGCGCGTTATTACCTGATTGAAAATATGTTTGCATTCCACTAAGTGTTCCGATAATTGTACCCATCATATCACATGTTGTAAAAGCAAAAGAAATAAGAGCCAATAAAACTATAATAAAAAATTTCTTTATTTTCATCTTGTATTCCTCCTTAATAATTAAAATGAAAAGCCAGCGCCAATACCGGGGAAAGCAAGAAATTCGCCGCCAGAGCCAAAATTGTATACAGCTAATACACGTGCATAAGCATGCCATTTTTCGTTAAACTTATAGATAAAATCAATAACCGTACCAATACCAAGATTTATCTTAATGTTATTTGCAGTAGATATAAAATCAAAATGAAATCCAAGCGTAACCGGAAAAGCAACAACGCCGTTATTATAGATCATGTAATTTGGACCTGCGAGAAATGAACCCACTATACCCGTTACATATTCTTTCTCATCTCCATCATCAAAAGCCATTATTGGCATAACAACATTTAAATATGTACCAAAACCAAATAAACCAAAAAGATTTGTGTTATACCATGCAGCGGAAATTCCAGGAGCAGGTACTGCAGTATCATTTGAAACAGCAATTAGACAGGTCAAACCAAAATCAATATTATTATTCCTATTCGATTGACTATGAAGTGATAATATTGTTAAAAAAAAGAACAATACTAATAGAATTTTTTTCATTTTCATCTCCTTATTTTGCATTTAATCCCCCGTCCCCATAAAGACAATTTCTGGCATTCAACAAAACAGTTAGAAATGTCATTTCTTGGCACTCTTACTATAACTTTTTCCTTAAAACATTCTGTCATTCTTAATTATAGCCTATATGTAATTTTTGTCAAACATATAGGCTATTGTTGCTATGTGGCTTCAATAGGGACAATGGAGTGTCTCAAATGGAGGCTATATTGATAGATTGCCGTATTTTACTGGCTAAGAATATGAAAAAATACCGTGAAATCTTAGGTATTTCACAAATGGCACTAGCGGAAGAAATAGGTTGTTCTATCACTTTTATCGGCAATATTGAGATAAACAAGCGTTTCCCCTCTGCCGAAAATATTAACCGTATAGCCAAAGCCCTCAATGTGAAGGTGTCAGATTTGTTTGCAGAACAGGAGCCGGAATCTATGAAAAAGATGGCTTCCAAGAATGAATTAAAAGCCAAACTTGAAAAACTCATGGATAAGGCTATAGACGAGTTGTTTAAGTAGGATTCTAAAATAATGTACAATATGATCTTGTGGAACATTAGGATTATTAAGTATAATATATGTATTTGCTAGTTGTATTTCTGACCTCACCATTGTGAGTAGTTTATGATATAGATTTACTTAAAGAGAGGCAATTATATGAGTGAAGAAGTAACATTAACTTTTTACAAAATACATAAATGTGGTTTTTATAAAGGTACAAAAAAGCAATTTGGTTCGATGGAAGAATTATTACCAAATTTAAAAAATTGGGCAGAATCTGTTAGCTATTTAATTGATACAAAATTATTAGGAGATGAAAAGGAGGATGATGTTGGTAATGAATACCGTGATGTGTTTTATTACGATTATTGTATAGCAAAAAATAGTTCTCTTCTGGTTCTTTGGAATCGTTTGCCTGATGTTATGGGTTCTGTTCCAACCCTTAGTATAAAAAAACAAATTGGCGATGATATTAAGTGTGAAGTAACTGATTTACCAAAAGATTCAATACCAGGAACGGCTTCTTATTTTTGGTTCATTCCAAAATATAGTTGTTTTGCTACAGTTGCTCATAAAAATAAAACATCAAATGTAAAAGGGATGCGATTATACCTACAAACTTTTCTTGCTACCCGATCATTATATTGTAATATTGAAGAAAATGAAGATGGAGTAAAAATTATCAGTTATAAAAATCAAAAAGGGAAAGATATTTCGGATGTTACTCCTTTTTTTCAAACATCTCGAGCAAAAAGAAAGGGACAGATAGATTATATAAAAGCCAATAGGGAAAAAATCAAAAAAATAATAAGGAAACAAAAAGTTACTAGAAATCAAAAGACACGTTTTGATCTTGGAAAATCTTTACTTATTGCATTGGGTATGAAGAAACCACATATCGGTTTAATAGATTTTAATACTAGTTATGAGGTATCCTATACTCCCAGTGAAGAAGAATTAAAAGATGTAATTAAAGAATGGGAAGATACCGGTGTAACAGAATACGATGATACTGGATTTGTATTTTCAAGAGATACAAAGACTCATTGGTTAAGCGGTGAAATATCTAGAATTAAAAAGGATTTAGAATTGAAGTATATAGATGAGGAAGTAATTAATCCTCAAGAATTATTAAAGTTATTGGACTCATGTAAAGATGAACTGATGGCTGTACTAGAATGAAGAAAAAATTATTGTGTGTTCTATGTATTCTAGTTATTCTCAATGGTCTATTATCATTTTTTCTTGGAAATAGTATTTCTGTTTCTGAAATGATGCCATTCTTAGATACGCTTTTAATTGTTTCTGCAATAATTTTTGGAATTGTCGGTGCATGGCTTGCAGTAATATGGCAAAATACTACATTATCAAACAGTGAACAAAATGAAAATATATTATATTTAAAAAGAACAGTTTTATGCTTGTTTGTTGTTATTAGTTTTTCTATTATTATCAAATTTTTATATCCATATGTAAAATACACAGCATTATTATTAAGTGATAATACTATAATTTGGATAAGAAGATTTTTTGCATTCAGTTCAGGGATATCTGCCTTGATTCTTATGCTAGCGTTATTTCTCACTTTACTATCTTTCGATTTCTTCTCTTTTGACGATGATATTAAGAAACAGAAAAAAGAACAAGAAAGTGATTATAAAAAAAGACAAATGTCACAAACTAATAAAATAAAAAATTAAATAAGCTGTCTTTGTAGATGAAAGCATAAAAATGTTAAAACAATTTACCTTGATTGTCTACCGGAGGATAAAAAACTCCTACAATGCTAAATGGGTTTAACGCCAGATGATGATCACTCTTTCTAGTTCCAAGAAATAAATATAGATCCTTACGCAAAAAATCATTCCAGTATTTTTCTCTAACTTTTTCTAAAGCCTTACCTTCATCCCCATTGGCGTTACGTAAACAATTTAAATATAAAGCACCTGCTTCCCAATCCTCAATTATAATGTTTGACTCTTTACCTTGATCATCTTCAAATTTATATTTGAAGACATAAGGCAGCTTCTGTACCACTTTAAACTCCTCTGTTATTTCCTCAACTGTTTGAAATAATGAGAGCTGTTTTGCTTTTTCTTGTATACGTTCAAGTTTATCTTTCGGCCAATCCCTTTCGGTTTGCTCAGAATAAAAATCTAAGATTTTAGTCGGCTTAAAAATAGCAATAGAACGATAAGGTGGTTCTTTAGCCACTTTAATTAATTCTGCCAGATTTGTGTATATCTTTTCAGTTTTAAAAAGTATTTGCTTCCTTGTTTCCCAATCTACTTCTTTATTATCTGCTTCGATAATTTTTATAGTATCAATGTTGAGTACTTTGTGGCTTTCAAATCTGAAATCCGAAGTATTTTACTCAATGTCAGCTTCTATCCATTGATATTTCTTGTATTTTTGTTCGTTGTCTAATTTACGGAAAGGAAGCGGATAGAGCCGTATCCATGAGCCATCTTCGCATATTCCGGCAGTACATACTAATTCATCATATTTTTCAGATAAAGTTGGATATGTTTTTACAGTTATATAAATTCGCTTTCGTTCCATTATAAATCCAAAGTCTTCACTTTATATGTTTTTATGAGATAATCACGGATTATGTGACGATGGCAATGTAAAGGTTCATGTTCAAAGCAAGTAAGAGCGATTCTGCTTTTCGTCATTAGTAACTGATAAAGATTATCAAGACTTTCTTTTTGTTTAAATAGTGACATTTTATATTCTTTAAAAAGATTCTGATAGTCATCATCAGTTGATAGGTTATTTCTTTTTTCTGATTTTATGCCTAATTCCGGCAGATGAACATATTCAATTCCAATATTACTTAGGTATTTCAACAAGTTACTTTTAGAAAACCCAAACTTACGGCTAAGTGGATTATTTCTAACATCGCACAAAACATGAATATCATTTTGGATTAAACTATTGAGATATTTCTCAATTGTTATTCCTTCGTAGCCTATTGTAAAAAGCATCTGTTCTGTCTGTTTTAGTTGTTCTTTTACAGCATTTATTTTGAGAATATTTTCTCTATCTATAATTGATGATGCTTTTCGGCTGTTTATGGCAAAATATGGATATTGTTCATACACAAACTTTACAAGTCGGTTACCTCTTACTTTTGGTAATTGGTCTGAAATAGAACATCCAAGTTCTTCAAAAGGAAGACTCATGATAGATGATTTTTCATATTTAGTAATACCTATTTTTCCGTTTATATCAGTTAACCAGCCCATAGCTTGCAGAGTGCTAATATCTTCTCCTGCTTGCATTGAATAAGAACCATACAAATAAGGTACAAACTCGTAAAAAAAGAGGTTGTTTTTAGTAAGGTAAAGAAATAAAAGCTTTTGTAAGTCTATGGCAGTTAAAGGTTCATTTAATTCCTTTAGGAATGCAAGCAAGAATTGCTGCCTTTTAAAGACTGGCTTTGTTAGTCTACGGGATGCTATATTCATCGAAATCTCCCAAATCAGAATTACGACTTGTTGAATTTTATTACTAAGATTAAGAAAAGTCTAGACTTTATTGAAGTAAAATCAAAATATCTCCACAGAGCAAGTGGCGTCTACTACATGCTCTCCCATTTTCCCCTGTTACCATTATTGTTACCAGAACTCCCTTGTCCTTTTCAGTTCATCATGGTACAGTACTATTCAATGATGTTCTATTACTCATTTTAAGACGAAAAAATGCGCGAACGCGCGTATACGGAGTATACGAAAGCGTGAGCGGTGCGCCCATAAAAAGATCACTTCTACGGACAGCCTCTTTTTATTTTGCGGATTCGGAACGGAGCGTTGCTGTAAAAAAGTATTCAATATAACCGCAAACAGATTCACCCGGCGTGCTTGCGGCGGTGTTCTTCATTTGTTATAATCAATATGATAGCCGTTTTTTGAGCCAGTAGTATAAAGAAGAGTAATCCAGAAGGGGAATCAGTATTGAAGAAATCGAAAAAACTGTTCTGCGCTGGAAACTTTGTTATGCTTTACAGCATGACATTTATTATACTGGGTTTACTGTTTATTAGTATACCTGTTTGGGCGCAGCAGGAACCCATAATAAAGGTTGCCATGAGCGATGATTCGCCCATGGGTGTGGGACGTTTACTGTACTATGCTTTAAAGCGTTCAGGTTATCAAATGTCCATTAATCTTGCGGGGATGCGCACTTCGATTGCCAGTGTAGATTATGGCGAGGCGGCGATTTTACCAAGCCAGACTGACGGCTTTGATATTCAATTTCCTAATATTATGAAAGTTCCGTTCCCCGTTGATTATGTGGAATTTACAGCATATACCCGCTCAGACGCTTCTTATGATATATCAACATGGACAGATATTGCGGGTTTAAGATTTTGTTACCGCTGGCAGAATATATTTATTGCAAACCAGGCGGAGCGGACAGGAGCTTCAAAATTTATTATCGTAAATGAAATTCAGGATATATGGGAAACCCTTCTTAATAATGAAGCTGATGTTACGATCCTTCCGCGTGTTGTAACTTTTGATTATCGAATTCCGCCGGGCATTAAAAAAGTAAATGTAATTGACCGTATTCCGTGTTACACATATGTAAACAAAGATTACGCCTTTTTGATTCCTCAGCTCGAAGAAGCGTTTAGAGAGCTGATTGGCTCCGGCACCCCGGAGTCCATCAGTGACTTCCGCTTATCAAAAAGAGATGCCGGCAGCAAACAGGTTTTGCTGCATATTAGTTCCTATGACGCGAGGGTTCAAAGGGAATACAGTCAAATTGAGGTTATCAGACAGGCTCTTGAAGCGCATAGTAATGTGGAATATAGAAATATTAATTTAAATTCTTATGAACACCGCAATGATGTTGGTTTTAATTCTTATTATTCGGATATGATCCGCGCTAATTATATAGCGCATGAAATCGATGTTGTTTTAGCAACCGATAATGAAGCGTTTAAATTCGTGATGGATAATTACTACTTACTATTTTCTCCTAAACCGGTGGTATTCTGCGGAGTCAATAATATTGAATCTCAACCGGGTCTGGAAATAATAGGTTCCGGAACCGCAGGTTCCATAAACGCAGGTTCTCCTCTTAAGAAAACAACACTGTACGGCCTTGAAGAGCATGTCACAGGTATTTCGGGAAGAATTTCCTTTGAGGAAACGGCAAGGGAGATGCTGCGTTTATACCCCGCAACGAAAAGGATTTTTATTTTAAATGATTATTCGCTCTCCCGAAGCGCCAATATGCGCGAATACATTGAAAGTATAATATTAACAACGCGATTACCGGTGGAATTTGTATTTTGCGAAAACAAGCCGTTCTATGAACTCATGGAAGAGATAAGCGGTTTTGGTTCCGATACACTGGTTTTAATCGGCAACTATCTTGTGGACAGCGACAATATACTTTATTCGGAAATAGATGTGCAGAAACATGTTGTGTCCGCATCAATAAATCCTGTATTCTGCTTAACTTCGACTTTTATGGGGCATGGAACATTAGGAGGATATGTCTCAATTCATGAAGTAAAAAGCCGTGTCGCCATTTCCATGGTCATTGACCTGCTTGGCGGGAAGAATGTAACGGACATTCCCGTTATTTATGATTCATCATTTCTCAACCAGTGGCAATTTGATCATATAACAGCTAAAAAATTTAAAATAAATACGAATAGCTTACCCGCAGGCCATATAGTAATTAACCGTATATTACCTGTATGGGAATCAAACCCGATGGAGTTCATCTTTTCGATAATAATCGGAACATTAATGCTTTTGATCATTTTAGCTTTGGTTATATTCCTAAGAATACTCGCCGGAAAGCAGGCGGAGGCCCAAAGCGCGACAAACGCGAAATCGGCGTTCCTTGCGAACATGAGCCATGAGATACGGACGCCGATGAACGCCATCGTCGGCATGGCATCCCTGGGAATTCAGGCAGACGGGATTGAACGCAAGGATTACTGCTTTAAACGGATAAACGAAGCCTCGAAACTTTTGCTTGGAGTTATAAATGATATTCTGGATATGTCCAAAATTGAAGCCAACAAACTTGAATTGACATACGCGGAATTTAATTTAAAAGAAATGGTGCAGCGGATAATAAATGTAAATAACGTACGCTTGAATGAAAAAAAACAAAACTTGTCGCTAAACATAGATGCCGCTGTTCCTGAATTCCTTGTCGGTGATGAACAGCGGTTATCGCAGGTTATAACAAACCTTACGGGAAACGCCATAAAGTTCACGCCGGAGAACGGCTCTATCACAATCCATGTGGAATGTGCAGATGAAGAAAACGGCATATGCACAATTAAATTTTCTATAACTGATACAGGCATTGGTATCAGCCTTGAAAAACAAAAAAACCTATTTCAACCTTTCCAGCAGGCGGAAAGCAGCACCTCAAGAGAGTTCGGCGGCACTGGTTTGGGTCTTTCCATATCTAAAAACATTATCGAAATAATGGGCGGCGCAATATGGGTCGAGTCTGATCTTGGGAAAGGCGCTTCATTCTTTTTTACAATAAAGGCTCAACGCGCCGGGGAAATAAAGCAGGCTGAACCTGCAAAGACTCATGCCGACATGACGGTGAAATATACAGGGCAGAGCATACTGCTTGTGGAAGATATGGAAATAAACCGCGAGATTGTGCAGGCGCTGCTTGAACCGACACAGCTTACAATTGACTGCGCCGAAAACGGCAAAGAAGCGATAAAAATATTCCGTAAAGATCCTTTAAAATACGGAATGATTTTCATGGATTTACAGATGCCGCTGATGGATGGTTACGAGACAACGCGGATGATTCGCGCGCTTGACGCGCCAAACGCGAAGACTATCCCAATTGTTGCCATGACAGCTAATGTATTCCGCGATGACGTCGAAAAATGCCTTGATTCGGGCATGAACAGCCACGTAGGCAAGCCGCTCAATTTTGATGAAGTCATGGACAAACTGCGTATGTATTTAAAGTGACGCCATTGCGGGTGCGCCGGAAAATTTACGCTACTTTAAAACGCTCCACTTCCTTCATCAGTATATTAACCCTTTCATGATTTACAGCGGTTAAGTCATTTACCTTGTTTACTGCGGCGTTGATTTGGTCCGCGCCGGAGGCCATCTCGTTCATGCCGCCTGTAATTTCCTGTGTGATAACTTCAAGGCTTCTGCCTTCGTTGATTACTTCAGTAGAACCTGTGCGCATTTCTTCGGATTCGCTTTTAACATGCTGGGTAATATCGTTTAGGTCTCCCACGGCTTCCAGCACCTGTTTGCTGCCCTGGCTCTGCTCTTCCATCGCGTTGCGGATGTTTTCTATCTGTTCGGATACGGTTTTAATGTGATCGTCAATGACTTCAAATTTCTGAAGAACGTCATTTGTCGACTGGGTGATTTTATCGATTGATTCCTTTATCTTTTTCAGAACAACGCTGATGGTTTTGGACTGCACGGAAGAATTTTCAGCTAACTTCCGGATTTCATCGGCTACAACCGCGAAGCCTTTGCCCGCTTCTCCCGCGTGAGCCGCTTCAATTGCGGCGTTCATCGAAAGTAAATTGGTCTGGCTTGCGATGTTTTCCATAACAGCGTTTATCTCCATCAAGCCTTCGGACTCGCGGGTTATTTCCTGTATGTCCTGCGCTACATCCTGAAGGCTCGAACGGCCTACTTCCGAAGCGGCTGTAAGTGAGCTGACATTTTGTTTGTTCTTAATCAGGGTTTGGGTAACAGACTGAACATTGGCAAGCATTTGTTCAATAGCCGATGATGACTGCGCAACCGAGCTTGACTGCTTGTCAACCTGCTTACTGAGTTTATCGATATTGATCGTAATCTGTTCCATGGTGGAGTTTGTCTCGGTTACGCTTGCGCTCTGGCTGATGGTTCTGCCCTTGATGCCCTGAATATTTGAAGTGATCTGCTTTATCGCCGCGGCGGTTTCCGTCATGTTAGACGAAAGATCCGATCCGATTCCCGACAATTTCGCCGCTTCTCCCTTTATGATATTTATAAGATGTTTTATTTTTTCCAGCGTTTCGTTCAGATAATGGCTTATGCTGCCTATTTCATCATTTGATGTCACTTCAATTGAATGAGTAAAATCGCCTTCGCCAAGGTGGCCCAAAACTTTTTCCATGGATTTAATCGGAGCCGTAATTGAACGGGCTACAAATAGTATAATAATAGTGGTAACTCCAAGAATCAGAACGCCCAGAATTATCAAAATAAGAGTCATTTGCTGCACCCTTGCCATCACTGTGTTGTAAGGCACAATTGTCATTACCATCCAGGGATTCTCGCTTCCGCCGACATTAAACGGACGGGACATGGCGATCATTTTTGTGTTATGCTCTTTTGAATCCAGCACTTCATTAAAAATGGTTCCTTCTCTTAAACATTTAAGCAGGTGGTTCATACGATCCCCGTATAGGTTGACTCCCGTCTGCGCTACATTTTTTCCAAGACGGCCTGTGTCAGGGTGGGAAACATTTATACCGCCTGAACTGTACAAAGCTGAGTATCCTGTTCCAAAAGGTTTTATCGCGCTAACCATGTTCTGTATTTCATTCAATTCAATGTCTACACCGGTTACCCCGATTATTTTTCCGTTCTTAATAATTGGAATTGTCACACTGGTAATCAACGCGTCTTTTCCTTTTATGTTATAAAAATAAGGTTCGACTATCGCTTCTTTGCCTGATCTAAAAGTGGTGTGATAATATGCGCCGTCATCTCCCGGATCATCGTAACCGATAAGCGGTTCAGAAGATATCCTGCCGTTATCGTTAACAAAATAACTTACATACCTTCCTGTGCTGTCGTATCCTGGTGTGTTCGCGTATTGAGCGTCCATACCGTCAAGCTCGTCAGGCTCAAAGACCGCCCATACGCCTATATATTCAGGATTCTTTCTGATCATTGTATTAAGAAAATAATTAACAGCGTCCCGTCTTCCTTCAGGCGGAATGGCTTCGTCAATAAAACCCATAAGCTCAGCTATTGTCCGCACTTCATCCATTGGAACTTCAAGAAACGCGTCAACTGCGTTTGCCGTTACCGCTGTGATATTCCCCGCGTTTTCATTCGATAAACCGGTAATCTGGCTTGACGAAAATAAAGTCGCGGCGATTGTTAAACCGCCGATACCGACAAGATTTACTGTAGAAATAATGAGAATAAGCTTAAATCCGATTTTCATAAACACCCTCTTTTAAAATGGTTTCCCCCCATCTTAAAAAATTCTAATTCTGTATGACTGGCAATAAAACACCCAGATAAATTTAAATAAAATCGCAAAATGCACCCTTCCTGAGATTTTTTTTATTATGGGATGTTTTTATTTTCAGGTGTTCTTTAAAAAAAAAATTAAAAAACAATTTCCAGCGTTTTTATTTCATAAGGTAAAATCGATACTGTAAACACGCATGTATTTGAAGCGATTTTTTCCCTTCGGTTTTCAAGGCAGTCAGTTTCATAAATTTCCGCCGCGCTGCGCTCCAGGGTTATCTGCGCTTTTGTGCGCGTGTTTTCAAATTCGTACATTCTGACAATTACGCTTTCCCTGTCTTCGGCTTTTTTTACGGTTTCTATCATAATATTTCTGCGGTTCACATTGATAAAAGACCTGTCCTGCGCGGAAATATTTTTCGCGGAATCCGGCAGGCCGCTTTCCCGCGGATGATTTTTTATTGCGTATAACGGAACGTTTAAACAGTATGCGCTCTGCGCTGTGCCGCCGTCCTGCCATGATCCTGCATGCGGCAAAAGCGAGTATGTAAAATAATGCTCTTCCCTGTCCGCCTGCGGATTCGGCACTATGCCGGATTTAATCAATGTAAGAGAAATTACGCCGTCATGAATATCGTGGCCGTATTTACAGTCGTTTAGAACGCTCACCCCATAGCCGCCTTCGGACAAATCCGCCCATTTATGGGCGCATGTTTCAAAACGCGCTTCGTCCCAGCTTGTGTTACTGTGAGCAGGACGGGTTACATTGCCGAACTGGATGTCGTACGCGGCCTGCGGCGATTTAATACCCGTATTGAAATGCGCTTTTAAAAGAAGCTGGCTCTGTTTCCAGTCAGCATAGGTTTCAAAATCGATGCGCGGCATATCAGCGTAAAAATATATTTTCTGGCGTATAACGCTCTGCAGAAAACGGCGCTCGGTAAGGAGCGCGGCTCTTACAGGTCCGCGTTCAATCCATTCAATTTTGACAGTATCTTCGACAGGCCAGCTTTTTTCGGTGTAATAAATATCGATATCCCATGCGTCATAATCCATTGGCTTGTCTTCGTATACGCGCAGCTGTGAAACAGATGATAGCTGTGAAACAGACAAAGTGTTATCTGCAATAAGGACTTCGCGGGATTCTTTTTTAAAAAAAAGACGTCTAATGTTTCCCTTGCTGTCAAATTCCGCGGTATAAAAAGACGTATCGATCTTAAGACCATCAATAACAAAAGGATTTAAAGTTTCAGATAACGCGTCATGCAGCGTATCTGCGGTGTTAAGGCTTAAAAAACCTTTTGCCGGTATATCAGAAACATACGCGATAGTATTTCCGCAGGCGGTTTTCTGGCAGACATGGGTTTTTCCGGTTTTATTATTAATCAATGCTTTCGCGCCAGGATCGCCCTGTATCTGCACAATATCGCCGCGAAGGAAGCCAAGAGTGTTTGCGATAACCAGATCGCCAGAAAATTTATCCGCCAAAGCATTAAGACGTTCTTCAAGCAGTTTTGACGCGCGATCTTTAAGCTGCGCGTACTCAATCTTTGTCACGTCATATACTTCCTTTATGGAAGAACCGGGAAGAATGTCATGAAACTGGTTTAATAAAAGAATTTTCCACATTTCGTTTAACGCAGTTTCAGGATACGGAAAATCATCCGATAAAACGGAAATAAACTCCAAATCCTGCAAAAGAAATTCGCACTTGCGGTTTGAGCGCTTGTTTCTTGCCATCGATGTATATGTCCCGCGGTGATATTCAAAATAAAGTTCGCCTGCCCATCTTGGAAGTTTTTTATTATCTTTTAATTTTTCATGCAGCCCGTCAAAAAACTGTCTTGCTGTGGCATAACGTACTAAAGGCGCAGCTTTTAATCCGCGCGAAAGACGAAGCCCCGTTTCAATCATTTCCCGCGTCGGACCGCCGCCGCCGTCGCCGTATCCGTATGATATCAGCACGTCGTTATTGAATTCCTTCTGCTGATACCTTTCCCACGCTCCCATTACGTCATTCGAACATAGATTACCGCAGTAGGTAGTAAAAAATTGTGCCATCGGATTTTTGGCTCCGGTAGTCGTTATCATGTGCGTAAAAACTTCGCTGCCGTCAATTCCGCGCCACCAGAAAGTGTCATACGGCATTTTGTTAAACTGGTTCCAGCTTAATTTTGTCGTCATAAAATAATCAACGCCGCAAAGTTTCATAATCTGCGGCAGCGCGGCGCTGTAACCAAAAACATCGGGAAGCCACAAAATTTTTGAGTCTATTCCGAATTCTTTCCAAAAAAAACGCTTTCCGTATAAAAACTGTCTTACAAGCGATTCGCCCGACGTTAGATTGCAGTCAGCTTCAAGCCACATCGCTCCTTCGGCTTCCCACCTTCCTTCCGTTATGCGCTTTTTTATGCGTTTATACTGTTCAGCCTGATGCTCCTTTACAAATTCGTAAAGCTGCGGCTGGCTGGACATAAAAACAAATTCAGGGTACTCGTCCATGAACTTCAGCGCTGTGGAAAAACTGCGTACGGTTTTCTGCCTTGTCTGTTCGACAGTCCACCACCACGCGACGTCAATATGCGTGTGGCCTACGCATGTAGCTGTCGCGTCATTAAAACCAGACAATTTCGCGTAAATCTCTTCATTGATTATTAAAAGCGCCGCTTTTATTGAATTGTAAAACGCCTGCGAATGAGGCTCGCGCAGATCAACGGCGTTAACAGCTTTTTCCACCGCAAGCTCGTACATTATCCGCGTTTTATCATTTTCATCCAGCCGTCCTGTAATGCCAAGAATTGTAATTAAATCATAATAAAGTCCGATTACATCCTGCGATATCTGCGCCGCCTTCGCGGTTATTTCGATTTCCGCGATTTCCGTTCCCGAGTAACCCTGAAGGTCTATGCGGTACGCGCTTCCCGCGTCCGCGTTATCTGTCACAAACACGTCCTTGTGGTTTGTATCAAGGCCGCAGACAGCTTTTCCGTTTATATAAAGCAGAAACTGCGGATTTTTCGCGTCCCAGCCCTGCGCCTGCGTATAAAAAACAAGCGAAAGCGGCTTTCCGGCGAAACTTTCTGGTACGTTAAACACAACCGAAAACCAGCCGCTGCGGTTTTTTCCTTTCCATTTCTGCGAACCTGTCTCAAACTCCCGCCACGGCTCCTTTGCGCTGTCGGCTTCTTCGCATGACCAGTAAAGCCCGTCTTTAATTTTCCAGCCGCTGATATCCGCGCTTTGCGCCTGCGCAAGTTGCAAAAGCTCGCGCATGATTACAAGCGTCCTTTCTCTTCTGTATCGCATAACAATTTTCCTTTTCTGTCAGTCTTTAGTATTATTTTATCACAAAACGCCGCGCGCCCGATAGTATTTATTTACTTTTCCGGCAGGTATATTTAAATTTGTATGAAATGAAACATTCATTGCTTAAAAAGATTTACGCGGGAAAACAGGAAAAACGCCGCTGTTTTTTTTCGCGCAATAAAACCGCAATCGCCCTTACGCTGATGATGCTCCCGGGAGCGTTATGGCTTTTACTGCTGCGTTATCTGCCAATGGCAGGCATCGTGATCGCCTTCAAGGATTACAGGCCGTACGCGCCTGAGCCCACGCTTGTTAACAATATCATACACAGCAAGTGGGTGGGGCTTGCAAACTTTAAATTTTTATTCGCGTCAACAGACGCGATAAGGATGATACGCAATACGCTTTTGTATAACGGACTCTGGATTGTTCTTACAATGATCATATCTCTTGCATTCGCGGTGATGCTGTCTGAGCTTACCAAAAAATACATGGCGAAAATTTATCAGACAATAATGTTCTTCCCGTATTTTTTAAGCTGGATTGTCGTAAGTTATTTTGTGTACGCGTTCCTTGCGCCCGGTTACGGAATGCTGACGCACGTAAGGGACTGGTACAATAATCCTTCGGGATGGCCTATTATACTGACTGTTACGCACCTTTGGAAGATCGTGGGGCATTCGTGCATTTTATACCTTGCCGCGATTACAGGCATCGACAGCCAGCAGTATGAAGCCGCGAGCATAGACGGAGCGAACAAGCGGCAGCAGATATGGCACGTAACAATCCCCTGCATAAGAAGCATGATCATAATACTTTTCATCATGAATGTCGGGCGGATTTTCAGCGCAGACTTCGGACTTTTCTTTAACGTACCAAGAGACGCGGGCCCCCTGTATCCGGCGACAATGGTAATAGACACATACGCCTACCGCGCGCTGCAAGGCATGGGCAATATCGGGATGAGCACCGCGGTAGGGCTTTTGCAAAACACAGTCGGTTTTATTTTAATCATGGCGACTAACGCGGTAGTCCGCAGGCTTGACCGCGAAAGCGCCCTGCTGTAAGGAAACGGTAAAATGAATCAATGGAATGAATTAATAAGAATTTTAATAATTTCTGTCTGCGCTGTAATATTTCTGGCTGTGGCAATCGCCGCGGCAAGGGGAAACGCGCGCAGGCATTTAAATTCGATCAGCGTGCAGGCGGAAATCGCGATTCATATAATCATCGCGCTTTTCGCGTTAAGCTGCGTAATCCCTTTTGTATTTGTAATAATAATATCTTTTTCAAGCCAGGAAAGCCTTGTGTCCGTCGGATACTCGTTTTTTCCCGTCAGCTGGTCGACAATGTCCTACGAAGCGGCGTTTAAGTTAGGCGCAACTTTATGGCGCAGCTATTTTAACAGCTTCCTTGTAACGCTTACAGGCACGATTCTCGCCGTTCTTATCTGCGTAATGTACTCCTACGGCCTTTACCGCAGGGATTACAAACTCCGCGGCTTTTTCGCGTTCTTCGCGTTTTTTACAATGATTTTTTCAGGCGGGCTCGCGCCGTTTGTGGTAGTGTCGCGTAACCTTCTTGGCCTTACTGACAATTACGCCGCTTTAATTGTGCCGATGCTCGTTAACCCGTTCAACTTAATAATAATGAGAACGTACTATAAAACTTCCGTTCCTGAATCCATGGTCGAAGCGGCAAGGATAGACGGAAGCGGCGAGTTCCGCACGCTGTTTACAATCGTTGTTCCGATAGCAAAGCCCTGTATCGCCACCATCGCGCTTTTAAACGCCGTCGCCTACTGGAACGACTGGTATCACGCGCTGCTTTTTATAAGAGACAGAAATTTATACCCGCTTCAGTATCTGTTAATGGAAATGCAGCGCAATATCGAATTTATTACACGTAACAGCGCGATGCTGAGCGCGGGCACTTTCACATACACCGATCTTCCCGCGGAAGGGCTGCGGATGGCGTTATGTGCATTTATAGTCGTGCCTATCGCGTTTGCGTATCCTTTTTTTCAGCGGTACATAATAACAGGCTTAACCCTTGGAGCGATAAAAGAATGAAAATAAAAATCCTTTAGGAGGAAATAAAATGAAGAAAAATACTTTAAAAAGTATTTCGGCAATAATGCTCATTGCAGTATTATCGCTCGCGGTGTTTTCGGCGTGCACTGGAACCGCCGGCGGCCCAACAAAAGTTACAGTTTACTTTTTGGGTTCAAGCGTGTCACAGGACGCGGATATTATCGCCGCCGCAAACGCGCGGCTGCGTGAACTGGGATTAAACGTCGCGATTAATCCCATATGGGGCGACTGGGGCGCGGGGGAAAGGATGCAGAACGTTCTTGACACAGCCGATACAAGCGTCGATATCGTCTTTACGTGCTCATGGGCGAACAATTATGTGCCTAACGCGTTAAGGGGAAACCTGCTGCGCTTGGATGATCCAAAAAACAATCTGCTGGAAAAATACGGCAAGGACGTAAAAGCGGCGGTTCCGCAGTTTTTGTGGGACGGGTTTAAAGTAAACGCGGGAGACGGCCCCGGAATTTACGCGGTTCCCGGCTACAAGGATTACGCGCAGCTTTATACATGGGACATAAACAATTCCCGCCTTGCCGATCTTGGCTATGACATCAACAGCTTTAACTGGGACGGCAGCGTAATTTTCGATCCAAGGTTTGAAGAAGTTCTCGCCGCGGCAAAGCAGAAATACGGCCCCGGCTTTTATCCTTTAATGCCAGAAAAAGACAACTTTATCAGGATGATGACAAACAATGACGGAGACTTAACAGGACTTACGCTGATTGGTTTCCCGTTCAATCCGCAGAACCCTGCCCTGCCGCGCGATATAACGGTCGGACTGATTTATGATGATCCGCAGATAATGCGCGTTCTTGACAAGCTCCATGATTTTTTCCAGAAGGGCTACATTGACCCGCGCGTTGCGCTGCGCGATGACGCAGGCCCGGGCGGAGCGATAGAAGCCGGCTACTATCTTTTTAATGTGCGGGTATACGCGCACGGCTTTGAAGCGGTCGCTTCCAATGAGCGCGGCATTGACGCAAGATTCATGCCGATATCAAAACCGATTGTTTCCACAATGCCGGTTCAGGGATCGGGATTCGGAATATCGATCTATTCAAAAAACAAGGAAGCGTCGATGCAGTTCCTGAACGCCTGGTACACAGACAGGGAGCTTGCCACGATCCTTTGCTACGGCATTGAAGGAACCCACTACCGCAAAAATACAAACGGAACAATCACCATAAACACGGATACGCGCGCTTTCTTCCAGACATGGCGGAACGGCATGGGAAACATCTTTATTCTTCCGCCGCAGGATGTTGAAGGCCCCGCGTATTTCGACGAATTCAGGGCGTACAATGACGCCGGAATCGGGACAAACTTCCTCGGCTTTACATTCGATCCAGCCAATGTACAGAACGAAATGGCGGCGCTTAGAAATGTAAGGGACGAATATATTAATTCAATTTCAACAGGAAATGTAAACCCAAGAACGGCGGTTCCTGTGTTCATAGACAGGCTTAAAGCGAACGGAGTTCAGCGGGTGCTTGACGAAATAAACTCACAATTACGCGCGTTCTACAATAGCCGCCGTTAAACCCGGCTGCCGCGGTATTTCAATAAACCCCGTTCCTGACCGGACGGGGTTTTTTATTATCAATATAGAAATCACGGGTTAGGGAACATCAAAGAACTGGAAATTTCGGGTGTTTTCATATTAAAAAAACATTGCTTACTTGCACATATCATATTAAAATTATGGAAGAAGCGTTTTATTAAACCAAAAGCTAAAAATTCAGAGGTTATAATGAAAATCGGATTAAAATTAATACTAATTATTTCACTTGTAAATTTGGTCGGTATCGGCGGTTTAACGATCGCGGCAACCATATTTTCATCAAACGAAATTACATCGCTTGCGGATGAAAACGCGCTCAATCTGACAGCCGTGACCGCGGGCGCAATAAAAGCGTATTTAGAAGTTCCGATGGATGAAATCAGGGCTTTTTCAATGTTTGTGGGTCATATTGATGAAGTTGTAGCCCCCGAAGGAAGGCGGCAGCTGCTCAATTATATGCTTTATACCCTGATAAAGGAAAATCCCGATTTTGTGGGGGTATGGGCGGTCTTTGAACCAAACGCGCTTGACGGTCTTGACGCGCAGTATGTTAATACGCCCGGAAGCGATCACACGGGAAGGTTCTTAAGTTTTTACACAAACGATCACGGCGATATACAGCTTCAATTCGCAAATGATTATGACGATCCGGGTGAAGCCGGCAATTGGTATCATACATCCTTTAGATCGGGAAAAGAAGCAGTTATCGAACCGTATCTTGACTGGTTCGGCGATGAACAGCTGTTAATCACCAGCGTTACCATTCCGATTATATATCACGGACGGATAATCGGAGTAGCCGGTATCGATATGGACCTTTCGGCTATTCAGGTAATGGTAGGCGATATAAGGCCTTTCGGAACTGGTAACGCCGCGTTGTACAGCCCTGAAGGAATGGTTCTCGCTTCCTATGACCCGCATAAAATCGGAGCGAATGTAAGTGAAGTATCAGGCGAATTATACGGGAAATATATAGACGAATTATTATCAGCGTTAAAAAACGGCAAAGTATTTAAGAAGACGCTTTTTTCAGGCGAGCATAACGCCAATTTGATAATTGTGACAAGCCCTTTTTTAATCGGCAATTACGATGTACCCTGGAGCGCTGTCACCATTGTTCCCGAAGTAAGGGTAATGGGCGCTGTCACCACAATGACAACTGTACTGATAGCGATGGGCGTGCTGATTCTTGTTGTAGTCACATTGATAATTATTTTTGTGTCAAGATCGATAACGGCTCCGCTTAAAAAAATGGAGTTCGTATTCGGATTTATCGGCGAAGGAGACTTCACGCAGTCGGTGGAAGCCAAAGGCGACGATGAAATCGGCAATATCGGCAGATCATTAAACGCGACTCTGGAAAAAATCAGGTCATTGCTTAAAACCATCAAGAATGAAGCGACAAATTTATCGGGAATAGGTTCTGAGCTCGCTTCCAACATGACGGAGACCGCGGCGGCGATTAATGAGATTACAGCGAACATCCAGAGCATCAAGGGACGCACGATAAATCAAAGCGCAAGCGTAACTGAGACAAACGCCACAATGGAACAGATCACGGTAAATATCAGCAAACTAAACGATCAGGTTGATAAACAAACAGCTTCGGTTTCGCAGTCTTCATCCGCTATCGAAGAGATGCTGGCTAACATCCATTCTGTTACGCAGACTCTTATGAAAAATATGGAAAATGTAAACCAGCTTGAAAGCGCTTCCGATGTGGGACGTTCTGGTCTTCAGGAAGTTTCATCTGACATAAAGGAAATCGCGCGCGAATCCGAAGGCCTCTTGGAAATCAACTCCGTGATGGAAAACATCGCGAGCCAGACCAACCTGCTTTCGATGAACGCGGCGATTGAAGCGGCTCACGCGGGAGAAGCGGGAAAGGGATTCGCCGTAGTCGCGGCGGAAATCCGCAAGCTCGCGGAAAGCTCAAGCCAGCAGTCAAAAACAATCAGCATCGTGTTAAAGAAGATCAAAAGTTCCATCGACAAAATAACCCAGTCCACAAACAACGTTCTTACAAGATTTGAAACAATTGACGGAAACATAAAAACAGTCGCCGATCAGGAAGAAAATATCCGCAACGCGATGGAAGAACAGGGACAGGGAAGCAAACAAATTCTGGAAGCGGTAGGAAGCCTTAATGAAATTACAAGGCAGGTAAAATCCGGTTCGCAGGAAATGCGCGAAGGCTCAAATGAAGTTATTCAGGAAGGCAGGAATCTTGAAAATATTACACAGGAAATAACAGGCGGCATGAACGAAATGGCGACAGGCGCCGATCAGATCAATATCGCTGTAAACCGCGTTAATGAACTGACCGAAAAGAATCACGAAAAAACCGATCTGCTTTTAAGAGAGGTTTCCAAGTTTAAGATTTAAATAATTCCAAGGCTGAAGTCGCCGAGGATTTTAAACTGGTTTCTGTCGCGGCGGACAGAGAGTTCGCGTTCCGGGAAATGAACGGGCAGAAGTTCGCTTACTTTCGCCGCGGCGGCTTCGTTGATTTCCATGCGGACTTTATCATCGACTTTTTCAAGTGTGGAAATTATCACAGATATGGCGTAGCCGCGCCCAAGCTCCGAGCCGAAACCGGGAGTAAAATTTACGCCGATATTAAAAAGACCGTCTGATTCCGGGTTTGAAGTTTCGCCCTGCGGAAGACGGACAGGGTGCAGGGGATATCTGTTGCCGTAAAGGCCTTCAATGTAATTATCAACTTCGTCAAAGAGCTTTTTCATTCTGTCGTCGAATTCCGCCATCTTCGGGTGCCACATAATTTATTTTATTACAGTAAAACCTGTCAGGCAATAGTCACGGCAGCCTGCCGCGCTCTTTTTTACCGTTATATACTTGCTTTCATAAATTCTTCTATCGCCGCCGACGTTTTTTTAAACGAGCTGTGCAGAATATCGATTGAAATATCATCCAGCAATTTATTTACATATAACGGCCACGCTTTTTGCTTTAGTTCCTGCAGCGCGGTTTTTGCGGTGTTTTTATCATATGCGTCGCAGGACGTTTTAATGATTTGCAGTTTTTTATGCAATGATTTTAAATCCCTGCCGGAAATCTTTTTGGTTTCCGTGCCTGCGGACGGTTTATATTTTTCGATTAATGACCGCAGCGATTCTATGAAAGCGGGGGTCGATTTTACAAGCTCGCCGAAGCGCCGTTCTTCTCCTGCAAGCTCAAGCTTGCACGCGATGCCGGACAGTTCCTTTTCGCCCATATTGGCAAGAGTGCTTTTCATTCCGTGAACAGTAACAATGTACGTGCTTAAATCTTCGCTTTCAGGTTCATGGATTCTTTTTTGCAAATCTCCGAGAATGTCCGCGGCGTTTTGAGCGTCCTTGACAAATAAATCCGAAAGCTCCCTTGACACGGCTTCTTCATCTTCGTGTTCGCCGCTGCCGGGGTTTTTTTCATTCTGTTCGCGGCGCGCGGCTTCTATTACTTCGGGCGGCTGTTTGTTCCTGATAAAATCGTTAAGGAAAAGGTTCAGCTCGCGCGAGTCCACTGGTTTGGAAATAAATCCGTCAAAGCCGTTTTTCATGAACATTTCCGCGCGCCCGACAAGCGCGTTCGCCGTAAGGGCGATAATCGATTTTTTGTATCCCATTTCGCGCAGAATTTTTACAGCTTCAACGCCGTCCATTCTCGGCATCATGTGATCCATGAACACAATGTCGTAAACATTCCCCGCCTTGATTTTTTCAATTGCCTCAAACCCGCTTGACGCCGTATCAATTTTAAGCCCGTAGGGCATTAACATTCCTTTTGTAACGTAAATGTTTGAATCAACATCGTCTACTACAAGTACGCTGCCGTACGGCATATATTCGCGAAGGAAGCGCGTCTTCTTGTTGATTGTGTTATGAAAATGGAAATTCTGAAGCTGCTTTGTAAGTTCGTGTCCGCATACATTTATTCCGATGCGTTTCTGCGGAATGCCTACGGTAAAAACAGTGCCTTTGCCCGGTTCGCTTTTTATATTTATCGTGCCGTTCATTAAATCAAGAAGGCGTTTTGTAATTGTCATGCCAAGTCCCGCGCCTACTGTCGTGCGGTTTTCTTCAAGATTGAAGCGTTCATATTCGTCAAAAAGCCTTTCAAGCTGATCTTCTGTCATGCCCTGCCCTGTGTCGCTGACGCTGAAAACAAGCTTTACGTTCTCGCCTGAATTATCATCATCATATTCCGCGGACACGTTAAAATCGATTGTTCCCTTTTCCGTATACTTGAACGCGTTGGAAATAATATTATTAAGCACCTGTTTAATGCGCAGTTCATCGCCGAATAAATCGATGGGCGTGTTTTCGTCGACATGCAGAATGAATTCGATTGGCTTTGAATCATAGCGCAGGCGGTTAAGCTGCACTGTGTCATTTATCAGGCTTGGAATGTCATACTTTACAGGAACAAGCGAAAGTTTTCCCGATTCTATTTTTGACAGATCGAGTATGTCATTTATTATATTAAGCAGAAGATCGCCTGACTCATATATTTTTCCGAACGCGTCAAGTGAAATCTGCGAGTGCGCGTCATTGCGAAGCTGAATTTCGGCAATGCCCAGAATCGCGTTCATCGGCGTGCGGATTTCGTGGCTCATGTGCGAAAGGAAAACGCTCTTAGACTGATTGCTCTGCTCCGCCTGTTCCTTCGCGTAAACAAGCTCGACTGACATCTCGTTGCGTATAACGGCGTTTACAATCATCCTGCTTGCGGAGCGGAGAATCAATACTTCTTCGCCGGAAAAAATACGCTCCTTTTTGGAATAATCAAAATTTACAAAACCCCAGAAATGATCCTGCGAAAAAACGGGAACCGCAAGAATGGACACAGCGTCCCCCGGCGCAAGCTCCGCCTGATCCGTCGCGGACATATCGCGAACGAACGTGTTAATACATTCCCCGCGCGAAAGTTTTTCGTTCCAGTACGGATGATTGTCAAAAGACAGATCGCCTGCAAGATCGCCGTTTTCCGCCTTTGATTTAAAAACGCCGTTGTCCCACTGATAAACCAGTGAAAATTTAAGTTCTTCGTCCTGAATCTGCGAAGATTCGCTCATGGGGACCGTGTTTTTCCATATACTGACCCGGTCTACGCCGGTAATTCCCGCCATGATACCGGTCGATTTTTTTATGATATCTTCAAAATGGCCGATATCGGGCTCAAGCAATGCGGATGAAACGCTGTTCACGGTTTTTAAAAGTTCGTTCTGCCTGTCGATTTCGTTCATCATTTTTGTATGTTCGCGCATGTCGCGCACCGATACCATCAGGATTTTTTCGCCGCCGTAGACAACGGATTCCAGCGTAACAATCGACGGGATTGGCGTACCGTCGCGAAGCTGATGCATCCAGTTAAAAGTGCATTTGCCTTCTTTTACCGCTTTTACTCCGAACGAAATAAGCTTGTCAAACGATCTTTTTCCATCAGGCTGGAACTTAGGCGAAAGCTCGCTTTCAAAGTACCGGATAAATTCCTGTTTGTTGTTCAGTTCAAAAAGCCGCACAGCTTCGTTGTTGCAATCGTAAACCGTTCCCCCTACATTCCCCATAAAACAGGCGATAGGAAGCGTATCCAGCATGATTCTTACGCGCTCGTGCTCTTTCTGCAGTTTTTTTGACTGGCGTCTGCTTCTGTAAAAAATTATCAGTAAAAGCGCCAGCACGATTAAAGAAAGGCCGACAGCTCCGATTATCCAGGGGATTCTCGCCGCTAAAATCCTGGCCTGATAATCATATGTTTTGGTAAGCCACTGCTCTACTATAATTTTGGTGTCAATTACAGAAAGCGCCTTATCCATAATCGAGCGCAGAATTACCTGTTCCTTGTTAAACGCCAGAGCGGACTCGTAAAAATAATTAAAAAGATAGTTTGCCTTATAGCCTGAAAATTCATAATAATTCGAGTAATAAAGCAGCTTGCTTTTTGCCGCCATTACCATGTCAACTTCATCCTGCTCCAGTGCGTGAAAGGCGGCGTCCGCGGTGCTAAATTTTACAATGTTATCCGCACTGGGAAACCATGTGCTGAACATTTCCGCGTGCGCTGTATTTTCTATCAAAGCGATCCGCATATGCGGTATTTCGTTGATGCTCACATTAGGAAAATTTATTTTAGAAAGAAGCGCGTACTGATCCGGCATCAATTTATGATTACCCCACAGAAAGTGCGGCTGTCTTTCCCGTGAAAAAACAAGGTCTGTAAAAATATGCGCCCTGCCGTCGATCAGCATTTGTATCAGCTCGAACATACCGGTTTTTTCGTTGTTTATAACGTTAAATGAAAGTCCTGTAATCCATTCGGCTTCCCGCAGCAAATCAAACGCGATACCGTCCCATTTTTTTTCGTAATCATTGTAAAAAACCATCGGGTAATTGAAATACTGGGCTGCAACCGGCACTGAAACTGTTTCCGACAGATACGCCTTTTCTTCTTCGGTAAGGGTCATAAGAAATTTATACTGTTTGTATTCATTGTAGCCTGAGTTGTAAAGGCTGCTCAGGTAAGGCATCGCGCCGCTATGAAGCGCCTTGTTCACCACCGATATAATTACTTCCATCTGCGGATTCGCGGATATCATGGAAACAGGACTGAATGTCAGCGGGAAAAAATCTTCCTGAATTAAATCGTCATGTTTTATAAAATTCGATTCCGCAGCTTTTGTTGTAATTACCGCGTCCGCTTCTCCCCTTTCCAGGATGCCGTATATATCGTCGTAATGTTCAGCCCATACGGCGTCATACGTGCCGCGCCCGATTACGGAAGCGATGGTTGATTCCGTCGGCGAACTTACAGTAAACGCGTATCTTGGCTTACGTTCGCGCGAGATCCGGCTGATATCCGGGCTTCCTTCAAGATGTGTAATTATAAACTGACGCTCCGCGATCGGATCGGAAATATAGAATTTATCAAGGTTTTCATCGCTTGATAAAAAATGGATGGAAAAATCAACTTCGCCTGAATTTAATTTTTCCGTTAATTCAATCCATTCATGAATCTGAAGTTCAAATTTTATGCCGAAAAGCCTTGTCAGCCATTCGCAGAAAAGCGACGCGTATCCTTTCACATCGCCGTTTTCATACGCAAACGCTTCTGTGGAAGGAGTGATTCCGTAAACAATTGAACCGCGGTTTTTTTGCAGCGCTTCGATAGCGGAGATTTCACTGGCAGTAACCCCGGGGATTTCGCGGTACGACTGTATTATGGAAAAATCCAGTTTGTTATCCCCGGAATCCCCTGAACATTCCGTAAAGGAAACCAGCAAGGAAAAAGAGAGAATCATCAATATGATATTTGAAATGTTTTTAATTAAATGCTTTTTCACGAAACGCCTGTTACTCCATCTTTTATCTATAGTATGATACTTGAATTCTTCCACAATTAATGCATAAAGAAACCTGATTTAACATAATATAATAAAATTTAACTTTCATAAAAAGTGAATTCTCTTTTAATCATAACACAATTTGGGGTACATTTTGCGATTTTATATAATATTTTTGGGGTGTTTTATTGACAATCCGCTTAAATTACAATTTCTATGGGGGAATTTACGTTAATAGGAGTTATCCGGGGTGAGACTAAAAGCCGCTTTGATCATCACAGCTATTGTGCTAATTATTACAGCCGTCAACTTCGGTTCCAGCCTTGTATTAACCCGCAACACATTGAACGCCACCATGAGCGAAGATATATCACTTGCAATGGATATTGCCAATGACTTTGTATCGACAAGAATTCGTCTATATAAATCAAATGCCCAAACCGCGGCCAGCTGTCTTTCGGGGATGAACAGTCTGGAAATGGAAGGCGCTATGCAGGAGCTGCTCGAAGAATTCACGGATTTTATGGCGTTTACTGTGCTGGACAGGCAAGGAATCCTTGCCAAATATGGCGACTCACCCGCTTCGATTAACTGGCTGGATCACAGCAAATACATTAAAAGCGCGTTCGACGGACAAACTGTCATATCCACAACAAAGCTGAGCGAGACAACAGGAAAGCTTGTTATGCAAATCTGCACTCCAATGCGGAACGACAACATTCTTTCTGTGACAATTTCCGGTATGATCTTTTCAGAACTGTTAGGCGATTTTATTCTGCGTGATACAAGAAGCATTTTCATGCTCGACGAATACGGCACAGTGATCGCGCATTTCCTTCCTGAGTTTGTAACGTCGCGGATTATTTTTACGGACGACTCCGCGAATTTTTTTAATGAAATGCTTTTAAACGGCAGGGGGCTGGGAAGCTATTTTCTGGACGGCATTGAATACCAGTGCGCTTACGCGAAAGTTTCAGCTTCGGAAACAGGCTGGTATATAGGCCTAAGCGTGCCAATGTCTGAAAATCTGGTTGTTAAACTGCAGAACAGGCTTTTGATTCTTGCGGTTATCTTTTTTATTGCCGGCGTAATAGCGGCAGGCGTAAGTTCCGGGCTTATCGCAAAACCGTACAACAAAACGGCTGAACAAAACCGCCGCCTTGAAGAATTAATGGAAGAAACCCGCAGGCTTCAGAAAGAACTTGAAGCCGCGCTTAAGGAAGCGCAGGAAGCCAGCCGCGCCAAGACAAGCTTTCTTGCGAACATGAGCCACGAAATGCGCACGCCGTTAAACGCCATAGTAGGATTGTCAGAAATTATTTTGAACACAGAATATCCGCCGCTTCGGCAGTCTGCGCCGGGGCTTAATAATCGCGGCGAACTTGAAGACAAGCTTGGCAAGATTCATGTCTGCGGTCTTACTCTGCTTGGCATTGTAAACGACATCCTTGACATTTCAAAAATCGAATCCGGTAAACTGGAGCTGCACCCCGTAAAATACGATACTCCGAGTCTTATAAACGATATTGTTTCATTAAACATTGTGCGCATAGGCGAAAAGCCGGTACGTTTTATTCTTGCCGTGGACGAAAATCTTCCTGAACAGCTCCTTGGCGACGACCTGCGCGTTAAACAGATTTTTAACAATCTTCTTTCCAACGCGTTTAAATATACGAATTCAGGTTTAGTTGAATGGAAAATTTCATTTGAAAAAGACGGCGATAATATATGGCTGGTTTCATATATCAAAGATACGGGAAAGGGGATAAAAAACGATGACATTCCAAAACTGTTTGAAGATTACAGTCAGGTTGACGCGCAGGCTAACCGCAAAGTTGAAAGCACAGGTCTTGGCCTTTCGATTACAAAGCGTCTTGCAGACATGATGGACGGAACTATCGCCGTGGAGAGCGAATACGGCAAAGGCTCAACATTTTCCATTCGGCTGCGCCAGACAAAAGCGTCCGACACTGTTATCGGCAAAGAAACAGCCTGCAATCTTATAAACGCGTGTTTTACAGACAACAAGCGCGCCCAAAGCGCGAAGCTGAAAAGGATAGATCTTTCATACGCGAGCGTCCTTGTTGTGGATGACATGCCGACAAACCTTGACGTTACAAAGGGAATGCTGGCGCCTTACGGAATAATTGTAGACTGCGCTGATTCAGGGCAAACAGCCGTAAAAATGATCCGCGATGAAAAAAGGCGTTATGACGCCGTGTTCATGGATCACATGATGCCGGAAATGGACGGAATAGAAACGTTACGTGTCATCCGCGAAGAGATTGGAACCGATTACGCCAGAAATGTGCCTGTAATCGCGCTTACAGCCAACGCAATTTCAGGCAACGAAAAAATATTTCTTGAACACGGGTTCAGCGCGTTTATTTCAAAGCCGGTTGATACAGTTCAGCTTGATGCGGTGCTGCGCAAGTGGGTCAGAAATAAAAACACGGACAGGGAATTTAAAACTGAGCCGAAGCCCAAAACCGCGGCCGCGGGAACATCCGGCATAACGATTGACAATGTTGATACAAAGGCCGGGCTTGCGCGTTTTGCGGGCAATGAAAAAATATATAAAAATGTGTTAAAATCATTTGTTATAAACACGCGTCCGCTTCTTGACATTATAAAAAATCATCTTAACGAAGGAAATCTTTCAGATTACGCCATCGCGGTTCACGGGATAAAAGGATCAAGTTTCGGCATCGGCGCGGCAGGTTTTGGAACGCAGGCTGAGCGCATGGAACGCCTTGCGATAACAGGCAGACAAGAACAGGTAATTGCGGAAAACAGCGCCTTCATTGAATCGGCGGAAAAACTTCTTGATTCCATTAACAGCGCGCTTGACCTGCACAATCAAAAAAACAATAAGCCTTCCGCGTCAGTGCCTGACATCGCGCTGCTTAAAGAGTTACGCGAAGCCTGCGCGGAATACGACATGGGCAGAATTGATTCTATAATGCTGCGGCTTGAATCCTTTGAATACGAAAAAGGCGGAGAGATTGTCGCGTGGCTGCATGAACAGGTAGAAGACATGAACTTTAAGGAAATCTCAGACGGCAACTGGCCGGTATTTTGATGTGAATGCCGGATTTAAATAATTTTTTTGTCAACTGCGGAGCGGATTGCTTCGCCAAGGCTGGACACGCCGAGCTTTTCGTAAATGATGTTAATCGCCATTTTTATCGTATTAACGGAAAGATTTCTGTTAGACGCAATTTCAGTTCGCGAAAGTCCTTCCGCCATGTCTTTTAAAATCATAATTTCCCGTTTTGTCAACTTAAACGCGCTGTTAAGATTATTCGCCTGCCTGTACTCGGCTATCATTTTCGCCTTCCGCTTAGCGTAAGTGGACGAAATGCGGTTTATTTCTTCCAGCCATTCCTTGGGTATCCTGCGTGTTTCTTCATGCGGAGCCTTGTGAACGGCAAGTGTAAGGGTACGCATATCTTTCGCGTGTTCTGTGAACGACGCGATTATCCTGTTCGATTCGGAAAGCTGGTAAGCTTCAGTAAACGCGGCGATTGCTCCGCTTCGCTTTTTTAGCTGATACAGGGACAAAGCCTTAAGCGTTAAAAGCTCAATTTTACAGAACAGAATCATGGGATGTTTCATTGCGTTTTCTATAAAAGCCAAAAGCGCGCTGTACTGATTTGTCTTGTAATGATAACGCGCCCTTATGCGGTTGGCGTAATTTTCCAGAAATGAAGAATGTGTAAATGGCGAAAAATCGCCTTTCAGCCATTCAGGTATCCGCTCCGGCTGCTCAAGCGCAAGATGATAAAAGCCGCAGGCAATATCGTATATCGTATAACGTACTCCGTAATCATTTTCATTAAGAAGCGTTTCCATTTCTTTCACCTTCGCGGTTGCGCTTTCATAATCCCCGCGGGTAAAATCAATATGCATAAGATAAACCAGCGCCCTGTTCTGGGTGGCGTATTGATCATGTTTGCTTGCCTTTGCGATTGATTCTTTTAAATACTGTTCCGCGTCGTTAAACTGCCTGCGGTAAAAAAACAATTCGCCCCATATAAGCTCTTCTAAGCCGCTGTAGAACCCGTACATTAACTGCGTTATATACGGCGACGCGCGTGATACAGCCGCGATGTATTCCTCCATGGCTCCTTTCCGGTTTGTTCCGACAAGTGAAGACCAGGCAGTCGATGACAGCTTATATGTTCCAATAAATTTAAACGGATTTTTATTAAAATAATCGTTCATCTTACTTGCGTAAACATCAAAGTCATATACGTCGGTATATGTGCTCATATAAAGCCGCGCCGCTCCCCATGAAGCGTAAATGGTGGTAAGCGTTCTATTTCTCTGCGGCGTATCGGGCTGCGCTTCGTAGCATTTAACGTATTGCTCCGCCAAGACCTGTGCTTCTTCGTATTGTCCCAGATTTGTTTTAAGCCTTATATGCATGGAAGGAAATAACGGATTACACGGCTTTTTAGCTTTTAATATTCGTTCAAAAATATCCAAAAGATAGTTCGCCATATCAGGCGGTATCTCAAGGTTTAGTGAAGCGACTTTTTGCGTAATCGCATCATAATCGCCAGATTTTTCGTAATAGTAAAACGCGTCCATGTGATAGCCGTTCGCGTTGCACCAGGCAGCCGCCTCTTTGTAGGTCTGCGTCCGCTCTTCTTCTGTTAATATTTTTTCCTGCTTCTGCCTGAGATAGTCACGGAGCATATGATGGATCATGTAAGTGTCCATATTGTAGTCATAGCGTATATAAGCGTTAAGCTGCTCTATTCCGCTGATTAATTTTTCGTCATTCGCCAGCGTTTTAACAAGACTTGCGGAAAGACGGTCGAGCAGTGAAATGCGCATAAGAAAACTTTTAAGCTGCTCGGGAATAACCTGAAATATTTCAGCTTCGATAAATTTATAAATGTTCTTTTTCATTGCTTCAAGCGCATAACGCTCATACTTCCGCTTTTTGGCAAGACTTCTTCCTATAAGATTAACGGCAAACGCCCAGCCCTGCGTATCATCATAAATATTTCGAATGTCGACATTTGTCACAGGCAGGTTCAGCTGGGAAAAATATTTCGCGATTTCATCTTCCGTAAAGCGCAGCAAATCTTCCTGTATAATGAAAACTTTCCTGCGCATGCCCATGCCTACAAGATTGATATCAGGCATATTGCGCGTAATCAGCATTATCGGCATGTTGGAAGGAGACGAATTTACCATCCGTTCAAAAAAACTTAAAATTTCAGGATTTTTCAGTAAATGAAAATCGTCAAATATTCCGATTATTTTCTCCGGCCGTGATGCGATATGCAGTTTCATCGTCTCGTTGAATTTTAAAAAAGCTTCGTCTGTCTTTGGAAATCCGATTTCCTTAAGGCGGGAACTGTATTCCTGCGACACCATCAATGACATATCAGAAATGCTTTCCCAGATTCGAAGCGGTATATTATCCCTCTCTGTTACCTGCATCCACGGCGCGATGGCTTTATAACCATTAAAGAATGAATGTACAGCGCGGGTTTTGCCGTAGCCTGAGCCGGCGCATACGACAATAAGCGGATAATCCATTGCTTTTTTCAGAAGTTCATTCAGACGCGGACGTTCCAAATAATCGCCGTCAGGAAGGCTGCTGTCCGCTTCATTATCAGTAAATTTTTTTTTTGACATTAGTAATAATCATTTTAACATTTTTTATTATAATCTACAATAAGGACAGGCGTTAAATTAAAAGTATATTTTTTAATTAATGATTATCTTACGTTAACTTATATTTCGCGGTCCTTGTTTGTGTAAAACAAACGATCAAGTCGGGGTGTATTTTGCGATTTTAACATAAATTCTTTTAAAATAATAAAACAAGCGGTTAAAAGATTTTATTGGTTTTTATTTTAATTCCTGTGTAGAATTAATAGTGAGGTAATTATGTCATCAGGAAAAAACCAGATTATTATGCTGGTAGACGATAACAAGGCAAATCTGACAATAGGCAAGAGCATTTTAAGCGAACATTACGAAGTTTTCGCCCTTTGTTCCGCGGATAAACTTTTTGAATTTTTACAGCATGTAATACCGGACTTGATTCTTCTTGATGTCGACATGCCCGGCATGAACGGTTATGAGACGATAAAACTTTTAAAAGCGGACATAAAGTATTCGGACATCCCTGTAATATTTGTCACGGCAAAAAAATCGCAGACAGACGAGCTTGACGGACTCAGCCTTGGCGCGATTGATTATGTGACAAAACCATTCGCGCCCGCTTTGCTTTTAAAGCGCATAGAGAATCATCTTTTAAGCCAGAAACAAAAAGCGTGCCTGCAGGATTTTAACGACAATCTTATAAAAATGGTAAAAGAGAAAACGCATCAGCTTTTCGGCCTTCAAAACGCGATAATAAACAACATGGCGGAGCTTGTCGAATTCCGCGACGTACTTACAGGCAAACATATCAGCCGCACGCAAAAATACCTTGAATTATTCGCGCAACGGCTTATAGAAGAAGGCGTTTACGCGGACGAGCTTCAGATGTGGGACATGAATGTAATACTGCTTTCTTCGCAGCTTCATGACATCGGAAAAATCGCAATCAGCGATACAATACTTAACAAGGCGGGAAAGCTGACATCCGAAGAAGTCGAGATCATGAAAACGCACGCAAAAAAAGGCGTGGACGTTATCGAAAAAATTGAACACTCCGCGAACTTTTTGGGTTTCCTTGAATACGCGAAAATTTTCGCGGGAACACATCACGAAAAATGGGACGGCACGGGTTACCCGCTCGGTCTTGCAGGAGAAGACATTCCGCTTGAAGGGCGCATAATGGCGATTGCTGACGTATACGACGCGCTGATCTCGGAGCGGCCTTACAAGAAATCATTTACAGCCGATGAATCGGCGCAGATTATTATAGACGGTTCAGGCAATCATTTTGATCCCGCGCTGATAGAAACATTTGCCAAAGTAAAAGACGACTTCGCCGCAATCGCCGCCGAATATGCCGATTAATTTTATTTATATAAAACAATATGGATATTCACATGACAAGGAATATAATTGTAAGTCTAAATTTATATATCTACTAATAAATATTGAAGACCTGAACGTATTATTTGTTATATATAGGCGGGACAGTCTGCGGCTAAGCAAAACTTTTGGCAGAATCTGCCTATGAGCCTTGGTGTTTTGTCTTATTTGGTTTCAATATTTCAAATATGCGTAAATTCTTTATGCTATAAAGAATTTACTTAACATTACATTCCATCATTTGTATAAGACAAAACACCTGTCTCTCCGGCAGGGAACGCCAAAGATAGTTTTGCTTAGCCGCAGACTGTCCCGCCTATAAAATATACATTAATTTTTACGCTCAGGTCTTCATAACTAATTTAACAGGTATTCGTATTTAGTATTTATGTTTTATTACAAGAATACCCGTTATCTTTTTGATGTTAATATCAATATATTCAACTAGAAAGGAGCGGCGCTAGCCCACAGGAGAAAACATTTCAGGAGTTCGCTGCGAAGGAGACCAGCGAATAAAACAATAAAATTAGCTCAAAAAAATACCGTATTAAAATACGCTAATCTTTCTTTTTTGCTCTATGATTTCGGATTATTTTAATACGGTGGGCTCCGGAGCAGATTCTTCCTGAGTTTTCTCCTGTGGGCTAGCTCCGCTTCTTTTAAGATAAGGTTTTAGTATTCACATAAAAAAGAAAAAGTGTTCATTAATAAAAATATAAACCTTTTCATGTGAATACCCAGTTAAAACAATTTTAAAACATTCCATTATATTCATGCGGAAATAAAATGTAAAAAAGCATCTCTATATTGTATAAATTCTTAAAAAAATTTATTATACAATAATATATTTACGCAATTTTATGGAGTTTTATGTTTTTTAAAATTAATGTCACGCGATTTGATAAATGCGGAGAAATACGCAGTTTCGCCGGTGAAACGCCTGTTTTAACCGGGAACTATCATTCAGATTCCCGAAATTTTTTATACGCTGATAAAACTATCCCTATATGGGAATCCAATCCGGCTGAGTTTACGCTGATGCTGATAATTACGGCATTTCTCGCGCTTATCATTATCGGGCTGATATTTTTCATTAGAGCGTTAAATGCAAAAAAAACAGAGGCGATGGCGGCTTCACACGCAAAGTCGTCGTTTCTCGCGAACATGAGCCATGAGATACGCACGCCGATGAACGCGATAATCGGAATGGCTGATCTTGCGCTGCGCGAAGAGGACAGGGACGACGCGCGCGAACATATCCATACAATCAAACAGGCGGGTATTAATTTATTATCAATCATAAATGACATTCTGGATTTTTCAAAAATAGAAGCGGGAAAACTTCAGATAACAGCCGCTCCGTATTTTCTGTCGTCCGTTATAAATGATGTTGTCAATATAATAAGAATGAGAGAGACAGTCCCGCAGGTTCAGTTCGCGGTAAACGTGGACAGCAACATTCCAAACGAGCTTGCGGGCGATGAAGCGCGGATTAGGCAGATATTGATAAATCTTCTTGGGAACGCAATCAAGTATACGGACAGGGGATATGTGCAGCTAACAATACGGATGGAACCCGCGGGGATCGGCTCCGTTACGCTTGCGATGGAAATAAAAGACACAGGCAAGGGAATAAAACCTGAAAAAATCGAGCGTCTTTTTGAAGAATATATGCAGACTGACGATGAACCGGACAAAAACGGCGAAGGCGCAGGGCTTGGCCTTACAATCACAAGAGCGCTGATTAAAGCGATGGGCGGAAAAATCACTGTTGAATCCGAGTACGGCAAAGGCAGCGTGTTTACGGTGTATTTTCCGCAGAAAATTTTAAGTCAGGAAAAAATTGCAGCCATAGAAGACGCGGAAAATAAACAAACGCTTGTTTACGAAAGCCGGAGGATTTACGCCGATTCAATCTGCGGCGCTTTAAAAAACATGAACGGTTTTTATTCGACAGCGGAAAACGTGCATGATCTTGAACAAAAACTTTCGCAGGGCGGCATCAAATATATTTTTACATCGTACGAGCTTTACAATATCAGCAGGAATATTTTTGAAAAATACAAACAGGATGCGAAGATCATTCTTCTTACGGAATTCGGCGAAAAAATAACCGAAAGCGGACTGGGCGTTCTTTCCATGCCGGTATATTCTGCGACGCTCGCGAAATTTTTAAACAACACTTCAGACAGCGGCTATAAAAGCGAAAACATGGATTTGTCCGAAAGATTCACCGCGCCCGATGCCAGAGTTTTAATTGTCGATGACATCAACACAAATCTGGCTGTGGCAAGGGGTCTTCTTGAACCGTATAATCTGCAGATTGATTTATGCTCAAGCGGCATTCAGGCAATCGACGCGGTAAAATCTAAAAATTACGATATAGTTTTTATGGATCACAAGATGCCTGTTATGGACGGCATGGAAGCCGCTTCCCGCATCAGAGCTTTGAAAGGCGGCGCAAACGAAGAAAAAAAATACAAGAACCTGCCGATAATCGCGTTGACAGCTAACGCCGTTACAGGCATGCGGGAAATGTTTCTTGAAAATGGTTTTAATGATTATCTTTCAAAACCGATAAACACCGCCGAGCTGGACGAAATCCTTGAAAAATGGATTGCGCAGGAAAAAAAGTTAAAAACTTAAATCTTTTTAGGATTCAGTTTAAAAAGCGTATCTGCTGCACCCATATACTACCCCACATATAGCGTACCATTGCACCTAACGACACCAGACAAAAAGAGTGCCTCCTATGATTTAGTCAAGAGGAAATAACATTTTTTCCTCTTGACCGCTCCTGTTCCTTTTATGCACACTTTTTAAGTTCCTTAATATTTGCTAAATACTCCTTCCTTCCAGTCCATATCCGCTCTT